>Ga0101944_10000922_pt1 | contig 73559 bp, 65 predicted proteins | sample DewCreD2012metaG_FD_75245 | JGI IMG/M metagenome (GOLD analysis project Ga0101944, IMG submission 75245) | Hot spring sediment bacterial and archeal communities from British Columbia, Canada, to study Microbial Dark Matter (Phase II) - Dewar... ... | reverse complement strand
ACAGCGCGTTGGGACGGCGACCAGCAGGCCCGCCGCAATCCGTTTTTTGCACAGGTGTGGTACGCCGATCACGACCCGCAGGAAGATTACGCCTATCCGCTGGAAAATATCCGCGATGTTGAAGCAGCCCATCTGCCGGCGCGCAAGAGAAAGCAGAAAGCGGGTCTGCGCCCCGCCTCTCCGCAAAGTTGAGGCCGACATTTCCTCTGCTTTGCAAATATCATCCGCAGCCAGATTTCACATTGACCTCGGCGGTTGAAATATGGTATCCTTCTTGCACGGCTGTTTATATGTATTCCACCTTTGTTGAACAGATCAACCACAACTCTGACGGATGAAAAAAACGCTTTCCACCCAGTCCATTGCCCGGGGGTTGATTCTTTTCATCTTGATATTTGGTCTGCTGCTGCCGGCGGCCGGGGTATGGGGGCAGGAAGAAGCCCCGCCGCTTTATCTGCCGCTGGTGCTGCGCGACTACCCTCCGACCCCCACGCCCACCCCAAAACCGCTGCTGCCTCCGCTCAACACCCCGACCAACACGCCGGAAATCGCTTTTACCCCGCAAAGCTTTGTGTTTTTACCGTTGGTTGCCCGCTACGATCTGCCGCCTGCGCCGCCTTATGCAACCAGCATCTACATTCAAAACCCCACCGGCAGCGAATTATACAATTTAGGCTGCGCGCAAGGGCTGCACGACCAGAACCTGCCCGGTCAGCAGGATAACCTGGTGGTGCTGGCCTTTGGCAAGATGTGGAAGGTAGGCAGCCAGTATACCCTGCGCACCTACACCAACCCCAACACAGGCTCACGCACCAACCTGACCTTCGCAGAGGTGGAAAATCTGGCGCGCCAGTACCTGCTGGGCTACCTGAGCTGCAGCGACGGCGAGTCGCTGCTGGCGCTGGGCATCGGCAGCAACAACTACGATGACATGAATATTGACAACGATATCTACAAAATGTCACCCGATCAGGGAACACTGCGCCAGACCGCCTATGCCTTCGGCCAGCGCTTTGCGGATACCACCTACAATCTCAACGAGTGGATTCGTGCCAGCGGTTACGCCGGCCGCCTGTGGATGATGGGTGCACTGGATATCGAGTGGGCCGGGCGCGAATCGGATGGCAGATACTGGTGGAATACGCCGTATGTCACCGGCGGCTGGGTGGAGGGCTTCAACGCCAACAGCCGCGGGCGCGAGCTGTACCTCAACTACGGCGCCTGCGTCGGCTGCCCGACCAGTCCCAGACTGGATTGGGTATTTTCAACCACACGGGATGCCAGCAATGTGGTCATGGACTGGAGTCAGGGGGATGTGTATTATGTTTCGTGGGGCGCGCCGCCCGCCCTGCCGCTGCCGGAAATCTACCGCAACGACGGCTATCTGGCGCGCCAGTGGCAGGCAGTCAGCCTGTACGGCGCGCTCTACAAAGGCGGCAAGATGACCTTTGCCGGGGCGATGACCCAGTACCAGTCCTGTCAGCAGCGCCGTACTGCGGAATGCGCCACGCTCGACAATACCCCGGATGAGGGCTGGTCGCAGCTGTACTACTGGTTAAATCAAGACCCGCGCACCGCCCAGCAGGTTTTGCGCTGGGTGACCGACATCCGCTGGCAGATTCGCTAACGGGTGCAGCGAGGAGGACAGGATGAAACCCCCGATGAGAAAAACAATCCTTTGGCTGGCCGCGCTGACCGGCGCGCTGCTGCTGGTGGGCGGCGGCATCCTTTCCGTGCGCGGACAGTTCAACCCGCCGCAAAACGAAGGCGGCTGGCTTTCGGCGCTGCTCGAAGAGGTGGACGAACGCCTCCGCAGCGCCGCCAACCCCACCGAGCAGGCCCTGCTGGAGGACAAACGCAGCCGGCTGGAACAGGTTCAGCAGGCGCGCCAGGAATCCATATTGCTGGCAGCCCCAACCCTGACGCTGGGCGTCTGCCCGCCGCCCGAGCCGACACCCAACCCCGACGACCTGCCGCAGGGCATTTTCGAGCTGGACGGAGAAGGCGATTATCAGGACATAGACCTGATGGCGGTCAACGGCTGGCGCGGGCAGGTCAACGGCAATGCGGTCACCGTGCTGGCCGGCTGGCGTTTTTCCAACCCGGCGGAAGGGTTGCTGGTCGTGTTCACCGTCAACGCCCCGTTTCAGGAGGAACCCACTCCCCGGCAGGGCGGGGCGTTGCGAATTCTCTCCGCGGATGGAAATCGTCTGACCCTAAGCGATGAACAGGGCAGCCTGTACTACTACGATCTGGCGGCGCGGCGCTGGCTCAGCCGGGCGGATGAAGTCGTCCCCACCCTGCCGCCCCTGCCGACCTATACACTGGCCGCCGTCCCCTGCCCGTAAGGGCAGCCTTTGGTATCCATCCCAGGGCAATGGCATTACAAGCCGTCAGCGCATCCAGCGCGTACTCCGCCTGCCGCTTCGTCCAGGGCGAGAGCGCGTTTTGTGTCCTGGGTTAAATCTCTCGGCAAATCCAGCGCCGGCTTGTTTGCAGCGGACTCAAAAATTAACCCAAAGGCGCAAAGACGCAGGGAAGAAAAAAGAGGTTCCTTTGCGTCTTTGCGTCTTGGCGATCAATCTTTTTTCACCTTGTTAAGCCATGTCACTCCCCGCGCAGCGGCATACATCCGTGCTGACGGGAATCGTCCACTCCTGCACCTCCCCCAAAATCGGCACAGCGATTTTGGGGAGGCGAAGGGGTGCAACCGGAGATTGCCGCACCCGCTCAAAAGGTCATCCCTTCTCCTTTGCCTTTTGAAATACGATTGTCCCGGGTTACCTTGTAAAGCCCTCTTCCGGTCTGTATAATACAATTGATGACCCCCACCGTATTGAAAATTGGTTCATTTCGTTTTTTCTTCTATTCAGGCGATTTTCAGGAACCCCCTCACATCCATGTTGAACGGGACCAGTGTACTGCCAAAATCTGGCTTCATCCGGTCAGATTGGATCACAATCGGGGTTTTCGCGCCCACGAAATTCGCGAAATTTTGAGGCTGGTAGAAACCCATCAAGAACAATTTTTGGAGGCCTGGAATGACTATTTCTCGGACTGACCTGAAGTCAGCGGCTATACAGGCAGTGCGTTTTGAACCTGATTTTTTGATTGTGGATTTACAGGACGGCCGAACAATCTACATCCCGCTGGCATGGTATCCCCGCCTGTTTCATGCAACCCAACCGGAGCGGGAACATTTCCGCCTGATAGGCTCCGGAGAAGGCATCCATTGGCCGGATTTGGACGAGGACATCAGCCTCGAACATCTCATTTTGGGCATTCCCTCAGGCGAGAGCCAAACTTCCCTGCAAAAGTGGCTTGAAAAAAGGCAAAAGACCGGCTGACCAGAACAATCCCGGCTTTATTCCGTCGTCCCTTACCCTCACTGCCGGCGGGTGTTGTAAAAACGGCCGGGGGTAAACAATGAACCACGCGGGGAGGCGCTGCCGCCGCTGTATCCACCGATCAAATCGAGGAACGCCTCAACCACCTCCGCCTGAAAGTGACGGTTGGACTGGTAACGCAGATAATCCACCACCTGATGGGGCTGCCACGCCGAGCGGTAGGGGCGGTTGGAATTGAGCGCATCCCAAACATCCACCACCGCAAAGATGCGCGCGCCGAGCGGAATTTCCTCACCCCGCAGCCGGCGCGGATAGCCGCTGCCGTCCCACTTTTCATGATGGCAGTAGGGGATATCCAGCAGGTCGTAAAAATGAGGGATTGGGCTGAGCAGTTCGTAGGCATACACCGGATGACGGCGCATCACCTGCCATTCGCCCTCATCCAGCGGGCCGGGTTTGAGCAGAATCGCATCCGGGATGCCGATTTTGCCCACATCGTGCAGCTGTGCGCCGCGCCGCAGCCGCACCAGTTCCGGATGAGAAAGCCCCAGCCGTTTGCCCATCTCCACCGTCAGGTCAATGACCCGGCTGGAATGCCGCTCGGTGGTAAAATCGCGCAATTCCAGCGCGCGCGTCCAGCCGTCAATGGTGGCTTCATAAGTTTGATTCAAATCCAGGTGCGACTGTTCCAGCGAGCGGGTCAACTGCGCGTTCTGAATGGCCACCGCCGCCGTGTTCGCCACCAGACCGAGCAGGGCCGTATCGGTTGTCATCCGAAAACGCGCCGGGCGGTAACTGTGCGCCTGCACCAGTCCGATCACCCTTCCGCGGCTGACCATCGGCACATACACGCCGGAGCGCACCGCCCGACCGGGGCGGATGAACGAAAGCCGCGCCGTACCGGGCGGCGCATCGGCCAGCAAATCGTCAATGACCAGCGGTTTCGCGCTCTCGATCACCTTGAATTGATGCGATTCGGAGTGATTCAAACGGCTGAGACGCGGAATACTGTTCAAGTCCAGCTGTTCGCCTTCGTGCTCGCCGTAAGTACACACCAGTTCCCCGCCTTCATTCTCGTACAACGAAATGTACACGGTACACACATCCGGCAGCAGTTGAACCACAGCCGCGCTCAGGCGGCGGTAGATTTCGGTCAGGTCATCCAGCTGGGCCAGCGCCCGCCCAACTTCACCTACCACAGCCAGTTTACTTTCGCTGAATGCCGATGTCGGACGGGTATCTTCCCGCTGTTCGCGGGTCAGGGTGACCAGCAAGGCAGGCCTCCCGTTGAAATGGATGGCTTCCACGCCGGCAAAACTGCGCACCAGCTGGCCCTGCTGGTTGAACAGGAACAATTCCAGGTTACGCAGCGAGTGCTCATTCCCAAGCCGCGTCAGAATTTTCTTCAGATTGTTTTCACCCAGGCCGGCCGGCAGGCTGCTCTCCGGTTGGTGAAGCAGCAGGCTGCGCGGAATTCCGATCAGATCACAATACCATGGGTTGGCTTCCAGATAGGTAAAATCGCGCCGGTCAAGGATGCACACGGCTGCCGGCACAGTTTCGATCAAGCGCAGCAAAGCCTGACGGGTTTGGTGCAAAGCCTGCTCGAAATAGGATGGAGGATGAAGCCCCGTCTTACGTCGAAGGTAAAGGTTTCGTTTCATAGAGCAGGTTCCGTTTCCCTTTCTGAGGAGATGGATCTGTTACCCACATATGGCGTAAAAACCACATAAAAATCGGCAAAATTGCTTGAAAATTCGTTTGTTTTGAGTAAAATAATGGGAAACTTCCTTTCCCCGATGGATTTGACGCCAGCCATCATGACTTACCTTGAGGGGGTGCAAGGTCAATGCCAGCATCGCGTTTAGAAAATGGGTTCAATCAAGGTCAGGCGCGCAGCCGGGGTGGTATCTCATGAGCGAAGCGCACCACCCCGATTTTCTCGATCAAACCCCGTACCCGGCCTTTGTCATTCGGCGCAACGGCAGCATTCTGGCGGCCAACGCGCCGGCGTGCGCTTTACTGCTTTATTCCAGCGAGCAGCTGCCTTCCCTGACCATTTGGGATTTGATTGCGCCGGAACAACATGCTTTGTTTCAGCAGACCGACCAGCTGCCGCATCAACCGCCGGTGCTGGCGCATGAATGGCTCATGCTTGACAGCCAGCAAAAAATGATCCCGGTCAATGCCACCATTACCCGCCTGCAGGAGGATTTACTGGGCATTGAACTGCGCGATTTGCGCCCGATTAAAGAATCTCGCAAATCCTACCAGCGCCAGTCGGCCATCCTGCGGGCGGTTGCGGATGCCAGCTACCAGCTGTTCCGCTCGGCCCAGCCGGATGAAGTCATCCCGCAGGTCCTGGCGCAGTTGGGAGAAGCAGCGGATGTCAGCCGGGTCTATCTCTTTGAAAATCACTGGGAAAATGGGGCGCGCCTGCTGACCAGCCAGCGCTACGAATGGTGCGCCGAAGGCATCGAACCGCAAATCAACAACCCCAACCTGCAAAACTTTGACTACCTCGAACGCGGCTTTACCCATTTTTACGAAACCCTGCAGCGCGGCGAAGTGCTGGCGGCTAAAGTGCGTGATTTACCGCCCGCCGAACAGGCGGAGCTGGCCCCGCAGGGAATTCTTTCCATCCTCGCCCTGCCCATCTTCATACAACGACAGTTTTGGGGTTTCATCGGCTTCGACGAATGCCGCAGCGAACGCACCTGGAAGCCATATGAAGTGGATACACTGCGCACGGCTGCCAATTTATTAGGGGCATTTTTTGAGCGGCGGAAAACCGAAACGGCTCTGCGCGCCAGCGAAGAACTGTACCGGCTGCTGATCGAAAATCAGGGGCTGGGCGTGGCGCTGGTGGATGACCAGGAAAATTTCCTCTTTGCCAACCCGGAAACCGAAAAACTGTTCGGCGTCAGTGAGGGGGAGATGGTCGGCCGCAACCTGAGCGAATTTCTCCCGCCGGATCAGATGCAGATTGTGCTGGAACAAACCGCCCTGCGCCGGAAGGGTTTTCGCAGCCAGTACGAAGTTGAGATTGTCCTGCCCAACCAGCAGCGGCGCATCCTTTCCATCCATGCCACCCCCCATTTTGACGAACAGGGTCAATTCATCGGCGCTTTTGGCGTGTTCAATGACATCACCGAACAAAAACGCATGGAACAGCGCATCCGTAACTTATTGATGATCGAACAGTCCCACCGGCGTGAATCGGAAGCGCTGCGCGAGGCGATCAGCATCCTGATTCACGACCTGAGTTCTCAGCAGGCTGCCCAGCAGGTGCTGCGCGGACTGGAGAAGATCATTCCCTACGACCGCTGTGCGCTGTATCTGGAGGAGAATGGAAAGTTTCGGCTGGCAGCCAAAACGGGTTACCTTACTTCCAACCCGCCTGAAACATTCCCAGTTTATCATCCGTTGTTATCCGAATACTTTAAACCCAATTGCGGGACATGGTTCTTCAATCAACTACAGGAGCAGAATCTGCTCGATCTGCTGCGCGAAAACACCCCGGGCATCTCCTGGATGGTCATTCCACTGAAATGGAACAACCGCCTGATTGGTTTGTTGTGGCTGGTGCGGGATGTGTCGCACGCCTTCAGACCCGCCGAAACCACCCTTGCCGAAACCTTTGCCGGCCCGGCGGCGCTTTCCATTCAAAACAGCCGGCTTTTCACACAGGCCCGGCGGCTGGCCAAGGTAGATGCCCTGACCGGTTTACTCAACCGCCGCTCGATCTTCGAAGCCGGGGAACGGGAGCTGCTGCGCGCTCAGCGCTATGCCGAGCCGTTCAGCCTGCTGGTGATTGATCTGGATCACTTCAAGGCGGTCAACGACCGCCACGGTCACCTGATCGGGGATGTCCTGTTGAAAAAAGTGGCGCGGCGCATGAAATCCGCTCTGCGGCGCAGCGATTTGATTGGGCGGCCCGGCGGCGATGAGTTCATTATCCTGCTAGTCAGAACAACTGCGCAGGAGGCGGTGCTGACCGCCGAACGCCTGCTCGGCGCACTGCGCGAGCGTCCGTACCGAATGAATGGCGCTTTGCACCGCATCACCGCCAGCATTGGGGTGGCCAGTGTGACCGAAGATGCCCCCACAACTCTGCAAAACCTGATCCACCGCGCCGATGAAGCCATGTACGCCGCCAAACAAAAAGGCGGTAATCAGGTTCAGCAGGGGTAAGCACAGCCCCGCTTCAACGGGAAACCAGCGGCAGGAACAGGCGGCTGCCCTGTACCATCAAAACACGCTCCAGCCGGCTGGTCACCGCCGGGCAGCCCCCCGAACGCGCCGTGATCTGCAAGGCTGCCTGCTCAGCCGGCAAAGCGGCAGCCGGCGCCTGCACGGTCACCGCAATCAGCTGACTCTCGCCTAGCCCGATGGTCACTTCTTCTGGAATGCTGACCGGCCAGCCCGGCGTAATTTCGGCCTCCAGGCTGACCGTATCCCCATCGTTGCCCAGGTTACTCAGCGAGAGGTAGAAAGAGGTTTGCTCGCCGGCTTTGAGCACCGGCAGGGAAGCGGGCGCGCTCAAATTCAGCACACACTGCCTCACCGTCAGGTTCAGCATGGCGGAAGCCCAAACCGAAGGGGCTGCGCGGCTGACGGCCAGCAGAGAAACCGCGTAGCGGGAATCCGGCGCGGCATCCGGCGGCAGGCTGACCTGCACCTGCAGCGCTTCTTCACCTCCGGCGGGCAGGTTCAGCTCACTTTTAGACAGGTTGACCTCCAAACCACCCCCGTCTGCCGTGATTTCTACCGGCTCAACCAAGCCGCCGCGGTTGGCAAGGGTCAGGTCAAAGGCAACCGTTTCTCCGGCCGGGCGGATTACCGAAACGGCCGTCGGCGACCATTCCAGCCGGCGCAAGCCGCTGCTCGAGCGGCAGGCAACCAGCCGGAAATTATCCAGCGCCATGCCGGCTGCCGATTGCCCGTCCGCGCCGGTGGCTGTCAGGAAGCGCAAAAGCACCTCCTGCCCGCGGTATGCGCTCAGGTCGGCAGCCAGCGGCGACCAGTCCCGCCGATGGCACCAGGCGCGCCTGCCGCCCAGTGGGTTGCCGAAGGTGACGGCAAGCATGCCGTCATACGCCGGGTTTAATGCCGGTTCGGGCAACTCCTGCCACTGGCTGCCGTCGGTGGAAACTTGCAACAGGCCGCCGTCCAGACAGGCCGAAGAATCGCCAAAGTCATGGGCCAGCTCGGCCTGAACAAACACGGCTGGGGTGTTTTCGGCCGGCAGCGTGAAGGAAGGTGAAGTCAGGCTTTGCAGCGAGATTTCAGCCGGCGCCGCCGCCCGCGCCACACCGCCGCGCTCAAAGGCGCTGCCAATCTGCCAGCCGCCTGCCAGTGTCCAATCGGACGGGATGCTGTCAAAGGGCTGCTGGTAAATGACCTCTGGGGTACTGTCCAGGGGGCATTCGCCGGGCGGCGGCTGGGTGGTGAATTGTGCAACCGGCGAGTAACCGCCCGCTCCGCAGCCGTTAACCGCCCGCACCCGCCAGTAGTAGGTGCGGTTGGGCTGCAATGCTTGGCTGAGTTCAAAGGATGGCTGGGGAATATCCGCAACGGTCAGCACAGAAACCGCAAAGTCCCTGTCCGTCGAAATTTGCAGCTGGTAGGCAGCGGCCGATTCCACCGCCAACCATTCAAAGCGCGGCTGCAGGCTGACTCGATTTTCGCCGTTGGCGGGCAGCTGCGGCAGCGGGGTTGAAGCAGGGGCAGCCGGGTTGACCGTCAGCCGCAAGGGCCGCGCCTGCTGAACAAAGCCGTTTTTTCCGCTCACCGTCAAGGGATACTCTCCCGGCTAGACAGCGTCGGCAATGGACAGCGTCAGTACGCTGTTGCCCGGCGAGGAGGCCGGATTTGGCGAAAACACCGCGCTCACCCCCGGCGGCTGACCGCTGAGGCTGAGTGTGATGGTGAACGGGTTGGCACTGTTCAACTGCGCGTCAATTGGCAGGTTGTGACTCTGCCCGGCGCACACGGCGGCTGACTGCGGCTGCAGATCGAGGCTGAAGCGGCGCGGGGCATCCAGCCACAGGCGCAGGGTCGGGTCGCCCCACAGGGTGTACATCTCGTAATACTGTTTGACCAGAGTTTCGCCCGACGCATAGTACCCGCCAAACGCCAGCAGGGCGGTACGCAGGGCTTCTCCCACCGGCGGCGGAGCGGCCGGGTTGGAAAACAATGCACGGAACAGTTCCTTCTCCAGCCGTTCGTCCGCGGTGCGGGTGGTATCTGCCCCGCCAGCGATGACCGCCAGCGCACCAGAGGCGGGATGAAGCAGCCAGGTTTCGCCAAAGGAAATCTGATTGGGGCTGAGATGAGCGGTGCGGCTGGCAAAACTGACCAGCAGCGGCACGGGCGGTCCGTTCAACTGCTGCACCTGCTCGCCGGTGAAATAGGGTGAATTCCAGCCCAGCTCGCCGCCCTGACCAAAATACACCGCCAGCCCGCGCCCGGCTTTGAACGCGGCGGTTAAATCAGCAGCGGTGGCGGCATGGGTATGGGCATACAACCGGTCACCGCCCGGCTGCGTTGCATTGGGGAACTGTCCGGTGAATCCGGCGGGCAGGGTATGCGTTTGGATCATCTGGGTGTGAATTTGCTCGGCGGTCGAGTAATCCGCCGGTTCCCCGCTGGCGATGAAAGCCGCCCGGCTCAACCAGGGCTGGCTGCCATCCAGCGCCTCGTAAGCCGACCATTTCGCCAGCACGCTCTGCAGCTCGGCAGCCGAATGCACCGGCAGGCGGGCATAAGCCAGATTGGGCGTGTAATCCCATGGCCCGTCCAGGGTGGTGTAGTACAAATCCGTTAGGGTGGTCAAGCCGCTGCGGCTCGGCCATGCCGGCAGCAAATCCGCATCCCCCACCAGCAGCAGAAATTGAGGCGAATGCGCCGAAACCGCCGAACGAATCTCCGTGGGAGTTTGCCCGCTTTGCGCAAGGGTTTTGAGGATGACATCAAACCCCTGGGCTTGCTTTGCGGCCACATAACCCGCCAGATGCGGCGCAAGTTCATCCGGCGCAAGGATCAGATAGCGCGGCGGGTTGGACTGCAGCGCAACACCTGCATCGGCCACTCCGGCCGTGAAAATCGGGCATATCATCAACCCAAGCGCGATCAGCAGCCCGTTCAGCCAGCGCCAGCCGGACCGTCTTCGACCACCCATCCGCCAAATGCTCATCCTCCGCCTCCGCCCCAGCGAATTCAAGAACCCGCTTTTGATTGTAGCACGAGCGGTAGAATGGCGGTTATAAAAATGTGGATAAACTGACTTTATTCGCGAATCTCGACCACCACGCCGTTTTGCGCCCAGTCGTACAGCCATTCGGCGGCCGGCAGGTCGAGGATGATGCAGCCGTAGGAAACCGGCCGGCCGAGGTTGCCGGCCCACAACCGCCGCCCGCTGGAAAGGGTGGGCAGGCCGTGAATGCCGTTCATGAAACCCGGCCAGGCCTCATAAATCCCCAAAAAGTACGGCATGGTCAAATCCCATACTGAGGCGTAAGCCTCGGCGACATGCGTTTGCACCTGAAACACGCCCGGCTGGGTGGGCGAACGGTCAATGCCGGTGCTGATCACAAATTCGCGAATGGGCTGGCCGTTTTCCACAACGGTCATGCGCTGCGCCGAAATAGAGATCAGGATACGCTTGCCGATCACCACCGGCAGGGGCAGCAGGTCGCTGCGCGATGGAATGGTGAGAGCGCTGCCGGTCGGCAGCACATCCGGGTTGAGGCGGGGATTGGCGCGCAAAATCATCCAGGCCGGAATTTGAACGCGATAAGAAATGGACAGCAGCGTATCGCCCGGCTGGACGGTGTAGGTCGTCGGCGGGTGGCGCAGGATGACGGTGTAGGGCGTGCCGCTTACCCAGCGCTCGCTCAGGTTGTAGGGGTCAGGCGGCAACCACACGCTGCGTCCGTCTGTCAGCCGATTTTGCAGCCCTTCCAGATAGGCCGGAAAGCCGATCTCATCCAGCCTCAGGCGCGGTTCGCCGCTTTCCCAATCCAGCCGCACCCATTCCGCCAGCAGCTCGGGCGGCACATCCCACACCTCACTGCGGTCAAGGATGGGGTCATAGCCCTCCACCCGCAGCGGGCGGTTAAGCTGCTCAACCAGCGAAGGCAGGCGCGCTTCCAGATCGGCAGTGGGGGAAGGCAGCCGGCGGGTGACCAGCGTCAGCACACCGCTGCGCAGAATGACCTCAGCGTTCTGTTCCATCAACCGCACGGTGGCTTCCACATCCAGCGCGATTCCCGCTGCGCCCGGTACGGCGCACCATTCGCCGCCTGCATAACTCAGTTGCGGAGGCTCCGGCGCGTATTCCACCAATCCGCGCCAGTTGCGTAACCGCTCCACCGCAATCGTGGGGCTGAACACCACCTGCGGGCGAATTTCCAGCGGCTGGCGGTCGAAGATCACCTGCCAGAGTTCCTGAAAGCGCCGCTCTCCCCGCCCAACCCGATAGGCCTGGCGGGCGGTGGCGGCCGGGTCCACCCACAAACCAAAGTCGAGCGGCTGAGCCTGCCAGTAACGCTCGCCGTCGGTTACCAGCAAGACCCGCTCGCGATTCCAGCGCTGGTCAACGCGCTCAGCGGCCTGCGCGTCACTCAAACCGCCGACCGGCGTATCCCCGACCATCACGCGCGGCGCAACCGGCCCGGCAAAGCGGTAATACACATAAACCCCTGCCAGCAGCCAGCCGCCCAGTAAAATCAGCACGGCGGCGGTCAACCCCGCCACCAGCCAGCGCGGTATTGGTGCAATGGATGAGGTGCTGCGTTCGGCAATGTTCACAGGTTTAAGACGCCCAAACAGGGGCGGAGTTCCCTTTCTGCGCCCTCAACGCACCGGCCGCGGGAAGCCCCAGCCATGCAAACGCACCTGCTGCGGATCGGTGTGCCAGATGCCGGGAATGTGCGTTCCGCAGCGCGGACAGCTGCCCTGCGCCGTGAGGCGGTATTCGGTAACGATATAACCGCGCCGCGCCACCAGCGTTTCGCCACAATGCGGGCAGTGCGTATCTTCCAGCGAACCCACCCTGCCCGGCAGGTTGCCGGCATAAACAAAGTGCAGGCCGGCTTCCTGACCAATTTCCGCCGCTTGCAGCAGGGTGCGCGCCGAGGTGGGCGGCGGGTCAGTCATCTTGTAGTCAGGATGAAAGGCGGTCACGTGCCAGGGAATATCCGGCGAGACCGAAGCCAGAAAACGGGCCGCCTCCCACAACTCTTCCGGGCTGTCGTTGAAGCCGGGCACCACCAGCGTGACCACCTCCACCCACAAGCCCCGCTCGTGTGCGCGGCGGATGGTATCCAACACGTGCTGCAGCACACCGCCCAGTTTGCGGTACTGGCGGTCCTGCATGGTTTTGAGGTCTACCTTGTAGGCATCCAGATAGGGACGCAGGTAGTCGAGGACTTCCGGCGTGGCGTTGCCGTTGGAAACGTAGGCGCACAGCAGGCCGCGCTGTTTGGCCAGCCGGAAGATATCCACCGCCCACTCGGAGGTGATCAGCGGCTCGTTATAGGAGGAAACCACTGCCTGAGCGCCGTTGCGCAGGGCATACTCCACCAGTTTTTCCGGTGAAATACGCAGGATGTACTCCGGGTCAATGCCGGCTTGCGGATCGCGCAGGGTTTGCGAAGTGAGCCAGTTCTGGCAGTAACTGCAATGAAAATCGCAGCCCAGCATTCCAAAAGTGAGGGCGTCGGCACCCGGCAGCACATGCGAGAATGGCTTTTTCTCAATGGGGTCAACCTGCAGGGCAGCCACATAGCCCCACGGCACGCGCAGCTCGCCATCGGCGTTAAAGCGCACCTGACAGATACCGCGCCGCCCCGGTTTGATCAGACAGCGGTGGGCGCAGGCGTAACAGCGCACCGCTCCGCCTTCCAGTTTCTCGTACAATTCACCGGGGCGGGTCATTTCATCCAGTCGCTCGGCTAAGGTAACCATTTCTGCACACTCCTTACAAACCGGTAAAAAAGGTCCTCTTTCATTATACCGAAACGGTCAAGCGTATGGAACTATGGCTGACCGGCCTCCGTCTTGAAAATGGAGAACACCCTTTCACACGCCATCGCTGCGCACACCGCTGCGGGAGCCGACCCGCCGGCAGGAGGAGAAGATGGAACGGAAATTAATCGTTACGCTGATTGGTGTTGGACTGATCGTGCTGGTGATGTGGCTGAGCGGCGGTTGCAGCGTAGTTTAACCATATTGAGCCAGTTCCAGGGCAGCGTCCACCATCGCCAGAATGTTTTCCGGCGGTGTTTCGTTGGGGATGGTATGGACCGAAGAAAGTAAATAACCCCCGCCCGCGCCGAGAATTTCAATGACCCGCTTGACTTCAGCCCGCACCTCTTCCACCGTGCCAAACGGCAGCACCCGCTGGGTATCTATGGCTCCGCAGAAGACCAGCCGTTCCCCATAACGCTGTTTGAGCTCCTGCAAATTCGCCATCCGTCCGGCGGTGGTCTGAATCGGGTTGAGCACCTGCACGCCAATTTCCACCAGATCATCCAGCAGCGGAAAGACATCCCCATCCGAGTGAAAGAAGATGCGTGCGCGGCTGTGCTGGCGCACCAGCGCAAACAATTCGGCATGCAGCGGCTTGAGCAGGGTGCGGTAGGTGCGCGGCGAGATGAGCAGGCTGTTCTGGGTGCCTAAATCATCCGCAAGAATGATCAGATCGAGGTATTCCCCCACCTCCCCCAAAAAGTGGGTCAGGTGGGTCTTGCACAGGTCGGTGATTTTTCGCAGCAGCGCAGCGGCAAAATCGGGTGCATCCACCAGATTGAGCAGGAAGGCCTGCATGCCCTGCAGCTGAAAGGCGCGCTCCAGCGGCGACATCAGCCACGGCGCACCGATGATGGCAAAACGGTTTTCGGCAGCCAGACGTTCGGCTTCCGCACGCAGGTGAGCAAAGCGGGTCGGGTCGTGCATGTCCGGCCACGGGTAGATTTCCAGATCTTCCACCCGTTGGGTATCCTTGAGCGGGTGAATGGCCGGGAAGTACACTCCCGGCTCAATCTCCGGCTGGCCAACGCCCCAATCATCCACATAGGGGCTGCCGGGCGGGCGGCTGCGGTTGCGCGCATAGGTCTCGGCGGGAAAGCGATCTTGAATGCCGCGCACATCCGAGTGCAGACGCTCCAAAACCGCCTCAGCCGGCAGCGGAGCGCCCAGTTCGGGCCAGTCATACAGCGGCTGATATTCCTGCGGCAGTCCCAAATAAGTCGTCAGGCGGCGGTAGGCACGTTCCTGAATGCCGGTGGTCAAATCGGCGCCGATCACAATCGGCACCCGGTCGGGCACTTCGTGATTGAGGACAGCCAGCACGCGTTCGCGGGGGGTTAGGGGTGACATCAGACCTCCAATTGCCATAAAAATCACCCCCATTGTAATCTTTTTTTATGTTCCGCAAGACCCAAAACATGGTATAAAAAAATACAAACCGGCAAGGTTCTGGAACAGGGGGCTGGTTTTCCCAATGATTACACCTTTCAAACGCTTTGTGCGCATTTTTTCACCCGCTTTGCGTGTGGCTGTGTTGTATCTGCTGATCGGCGGCGGCTGGATTTTGTTTTCTGACCGGATTTTGGAAATTTTGGTGCAGGATGCAGCCGAATTGAGCCGCTGGCAGAGTGTCAAGGGGATTGGTTTTGTAATCGCCATGGCAATCATCCTGTATGCGGAACGTGCTCATGCCATCCGCTTGAGTCGGCGGCAGGAAGAACTGCTCAGCCAGCGAATTGCCCTCTTTGAGCAAGCCCCCTCCCCCTTGTGGGTGGTGGATTTGCACGACCTGCGTTTTCTGGCGGTCAACCCGGCTGCCGAACAATTTTACGGCTACAGCCGGGATGAATTCGCCGACCTGACGCTCTCTGACCTGCGCCACCCGCAGGAGCAGGCAGGAATAGCGGGGATGATTGAAGCCCTCCTTGAAGGCGGAATTTACCGTTATACCAGCCGGCACATCTGCAAGGATGGACGCGAGGTAGATGTGACCGTCACAGCCCGCACGCTGCTCTGGGAGGGCAAACTGGCAGCCGTCTTTTCGATTACCGATATTACCGAATTGCTGGATAACGAACGCGCCCTGCGCGAACTGACCCAACAGCTGGAACAGCGGGTTGCCGAACGCACGGCTGACTTGCAGCGCAAGAACCGCGAGCTGGAAACCTTTGCCTACTCGATCTCCCATGATTTGAAAGCCCCATTGCGCGGCATTGATGGATACAGCCGCTTGCTGCTGGAAGACCATGCCCAATCACTGAACGAAGAGGGACGCGAGTTTTTACACGCTATCCGGCGCGGGGCAACCCAAATGGCGCAATTGATTGATGCTCTGCTGGAATATTCCCGGCTGGAGCGGCGCAATCTGGTAGTGGGACGGGTTGAAATGCGGCCTTTGATTGAAACCCTGCTCAACGAATTTGAAAACGATATTGAATCGCGCGCCGTGCAGGTAAGCGTCAATCTGCCTTTTGACAGCGTAGATCACGACTATCCCAGTCTGTATCAGGCGTTGCACAATTTGCTGGAAAACGCGCTCAAGTTCACCCAAAAGCAGCCCCAGCCACACATTGAAATCGGCGGAGAAGAGCGCGACACCAGCCGCATCCTGTGGGTGCGGGATAATGGTATCGGGTTCGATTTGCAGTACCATGATCGGATTTTCGAAATTTTCCAACGGTTGAACCACAGTGATGAATATCCCGGCACGGGGGTGGGGCTGTCCATTGTCCGCAAAGCCATGGAGCGGGTCGGCGGGAGAGTTTGGGCGGTCAGCGCGCCGGGTGAAGGAGCAACTTTTTTCGTGGAAATTCCAAAACGCTCCTCCAATTTGTGATAAGATTCACATGGTATCCTGTTTACCTATCGGTATATCCCTGTATTTATGACAATACTGACTTGAGGTACCTCGATGGATAAAAAACTTCGATGGTTAAACCATTTCCCCAACCTGTGGTGGGGAATTGCGATTGGTCTGCTGGCTGTCCTGCTGAACGCCGGCGTACCTGTGCAGGCGCAGGAGCAGCCGCCGCAGGAAAACAAAGCCGTCATCTACATGTTTTGGGGCGATGGCTGCCCTCACTGCGCCGAAGCCAAGCCGTATCTGGAAGGGCTGGCGCAGCGTTATCCATGGGTAGAACTGCGCTTCTACGAGGTCTGGTATGACGAAGACAACCGCGTCTTGTTCGAAAAAATGGCGGCTGCTTACGGCTTCGAAGCCCGCTATGTGCCGACCATCTTCATCGGCACGCAGCATTGGGTGGGCTACAACAAATCCATCAACCCGGACATTGAAAAAGTGATCATGGAGTGTCGTGAACTGGGCTGCCCGGATGCCGGCGCAGGGGTGATTTTCCCTGCCCAGCCAACTCCCTCCGCCCCGCAGCCGACCGCCGCAGCCCAACCACAGGCCGAAACGCTCACCCTGCCGCTGATTGGAACGGTGGACCTCAGCCGCCAGTCGCTGGCGGTCAGCACAGCCTTGATCGCCTTTGTGGACGGTTTCAACCCCTGTTCGGTGTGGGTACTGACCATGCTGCTGGCGCTGACGCTGCACACCGGTTCGCGCCGTAAAGTCGTCATCATCGGCGTCGTCTTCCTGACCGTCACGGCTGCGGTTTATGCGCTGTTCATTGCCGGGCTGTTCACCATTTTCACTTTTATCAGCTTTGTCGGCTGGATTCGGGTGGTGGTGGCGCTGGTAGCGTTGTTCTTTGCGGCGGTCAACATCAAGGATTATTTCTTTTACAAAGAAGGCCTCTCGTTCACGATTGCCGATGAAAAGAAACCCGGCATTGCGCGCGGTATCCGGCGGGTGATGGATGCCAGCCAATCCCTGTGGGGCCTGATCGGTGCGACGATTGCGCTGGCAGCCGGGGTTTCGCTGGTTGAGTTTTCCTGCACGGCGGGTTTTCCGGTTTTGTGGAGCAACCTGCTGGTTGCCAATCAGGTTGAGCCGCTGACTTTTGTGGTATTGCTGCTCCTCTACATGCTCATTTATCAAATTGACGAACTGGCAATTTTCTTTGTGGCCGTGTTCACCCTCAAGGCCAGTCGCCTGGAGGAAAAGCATGGGCGCATCCTGAAACTGATCGGCGGTGTGCTGATGCTGACCCTGGCGGTGGTGATGGTGCTCAACCCCAACCTGCTGGATGAGCTCAACACTGCGCTGATTGTCTTTGCGGCAGCGTTCGCCGTCACGGGTCTGATCCTGCTGGTGCACCGGCGCATCTTGCCGCGTTTTGGAATTTGGATTGGTACGGAAGCCCACCCGCGCCGGCGCCACACGGGCAGAAAAAGCCAGGCTTCACAACCTGAAAAATAGCCCGCCGATTAGACCAAATCAACGCCAGGACGCCAAGACGCGAAGAAAGAGAAATCCTTTGCTCATCTGCGTCTTCAGGTTATGGTGGGTTCGGGATAAGCGCAAAACCCAGATTGGGCAGAATAACCAACCCCTGCACCTCCCCCATAATCGCTGTAGCGATTATGGGGGAGGCAGGAGGGGGCTAAATATGCTCAATTTGATAGGGCAGGCGTTCGACCAATGGGTTGCAACACCGTTGCGGCGGCTCAGGATTGATGGAGCAGTTCCTCCAGAATGCGGCGCGCCAGATTTGGATCGGCTTTGCCGCCCATCTGACGCATCACCTGCCCGACAAACCAGCCGATCAGGGTCGTCTTACCGGCACGGTAGGATTCTACCTCTTTGGGATTGGCTGCCAGCACCTGCTCGCACACCACACGGATGGCGCCTTCGTCACTCACCTTCGCCAATCCTTCGCGCTCGACAATCACCTGAGGCGCTTCGCCGCTCTCTTCCACTTTTTGCAGCAGACTCTTGGCGGTGGTGGTGTTGATCGTGCCGCGCTCAGCCAGCTGGATGATCTGGGCCAGGTAGGCCGGTGTCAGGCGCAGTTCTGCGGCGCTTTTACCGCTCTCGTTGATCATCCGCAGCACATCATTCATCAGGTAGTTGGAAACCTTCTTCGGGTCGCCGCCAAAGGCTTTGACGGCTGCTTCAAAATAATCGGATAAACTGCGCTCGCCGGTAAGGATATCGGCGTCATATTCCGGCAGCCCGTACTGTTCAACGAAGCGCGCCCGCCGTTCAAGCGGCAGTTCCGGCAGGCGGGATAGAATGGACTGCTTCCATTGCTCATCCAGACGCAGCGGCAGTAAATCCGGTTCGCGGAAGTAGCGGTAATCGGCTTCGGTTTCTTTGGAGCGCATCTTACGCAGCACGCCGGCATCTTCGTCCCATTCCAGCGTCCAGGCTTCAATGCGCCGTCCGGCTTCCATCTCGCGCGCCTGCCGTTCAATTTCCTTCTCAATGGCATCCCGAACCGCCTCAATCGAGTTCACATTTTTGATTTCAGTCTTGGGGTTGAGGTAGTCCGCCCCCTTAGGACGGATGGACACATTCGCATCACAGCGCAGGTGACCCTTTTCCATGTCGGCTTCCGAAACACCCAGCCAGCGCAGCAATTGACGCAGGCGAATCAGGTACTGGGCGGCTTCATCGGCGGAACGCAGATCCGGTGCGGTGACCATCTCAATCAGCGGCACACCGCAGCGGTTGAAGTCAATCCAGCGGCGGTTGCCGACATTTTTGGTCTTGCCGGCATCCTCTTCCAGATGCAATTTTTGAATATTGACCCGCCGCACATAGGCCGTCTTGCCGGCAGCTGCCGGCACCGGCACATCCATCCAACCGCCAAAGGCCAGCGATTGATCGTATTGCGAGATCTGGTAACCTTTGGGCAGGTCGGGGTAAAAATAATTCTTGCGGTCAAAGTAAGAAAGCGGACGAAGTTCGGCGTGCATGGCGGCTGCCAGCAGCACCCCTTTTTCGACGGCTGCGCGGTTGAGTACCGGCAGCACGCCCGGCATTCCGGTACACACCGGACAGATGTTGGTGTTCGGCGGGTCGTTCCACGAATCGGCTTTGCAGGAGCAGAAAATCTTGGTGGTAGTGTTGAGTTGAATGTGGGTTTCTAACCCGATGACGGCTTCGTATTCGGTCATTAAGAACCTCGCAAGAATGGATTCAGCGGCGGGTGGTCAAGCTTTCGGTTAATTTCCCAATTAACGGATAGCGATACTCTTTGCCGCGCAGCGTACGCACCGCAGCCACAGCTGCCAGCAAATCATACACAAAGGCCGCCGCAATCACCAGCAGAATCATTCCGAAAAACAGGAGCAAAAACGGCACCAGCAGGAACGGCACACGGTCACCCCAGCCGGTTTCACTGAGCGCAATCAGCGGCAGAACGAAAACGAAATAGGCGCCTGCCAGCCCAAAGCTGACCAGATAGTAAAGCGCAAGGGCAACCCCTTGAAAGAACAGGGCCTGCAAAGCCTGAAAACGCAGCAGCGGGCTGCGCGCCTTTTGGGTCAGCCAGATAATCAACGCCATCAGCATCCCAAAGAAGGGCGCAAACGCACCTAGATGGCAAAGGGCCGCAACCAGGCGGTCTTCGGAATCGTTTGCCAGAGTTTCTTCAGTCATGCTGGACTTCCTCCTTTTTGGAAGAACGGTGCAGCAACTTTTCCAGCCAACCGCCCAGCAGCGGATAGCGGAAATGGCTGCCGTTCAGACAGGCGATGGCGGCAATGATGCCCAAAACCACCCCCAGACCCATCAGCACCAGCAGGAAAGCGAAAAACACAAATTCAGAGATGGACAGAATGATGAAAGGCGTTTGGCTTTGGAGATAAAGGGCAACAATGGCGGTCGTCAGCGAAATGGCCGTAAACAGCAACCCCAGCAATACCCCCAGCACAACCCAGACCAGCAGCAGAATCACCTGATAGGTCAGCGCCTGAAGGGACTGGAAACGCAGAAAATCCGATTTCTCACGTCGGGTTACCCATACGATTAACGGGGCAAATAACCCCAGGGTAGGAAACAGAACAGCAGCATGAGAAAGAGCCGCCAGCCAGCGCTCATCGGAAGAAAGGTTATTCTGGCTCATCCTTGTACCTCTTCAGCATCAATCAACAGAACCAAAACCGGAACAGCGGGGAAGTGTCTTCGCAGCCGTTCGATATCGAATATCAGCTGCTCTCCATAGGACACACCCGAAGACATCTGACGGTGAAGGTGATGACATGGGACAATCTCTACACCAACCTGAGCTTTGTTTTCATTATAGAAGTATTGGAACTTTGCCAGATCATAAAACATGAAAGGATATTTTCCAAATTGCACTTCAATAAGAACCTGTTCTTTCCAAAAATCAATGGATTTGTAGGCATTTGCGATCTTGATGGGACTGTCAGGCAATTCGATGGTGTATTGATCGCGTAATTCTCGATAACCCAGTTCGTGAAAACGCTGTCGAAATTGGCGATTCATTTCAACCGGTGAGAACAGCCGCTGCCCCTGTTTGTTCTTTTCAAGACTGAAATTACTCCTGACCGCACCTACTTTTTGAATAACCGAATTTATCTCCTCTCGAATTTTGGGGAAACGAACCTGGAGGATTTCACCACCCCCAAGATGGGAATACTCATAAATGATTTTCATGGTCTGTTTGACTCTCCAGATAAGAGGTGCGGTTTTCCAGTAAACTCGCTTGCTGGGGCTGCCCAATTTCAACATAGACTGGTGGAACAACATCATTTTTTCCTTGCGGATCAAACACCTGTCTTTCCATTGGCCGGATGCGCAATCGGCCCTCCTCTGCCAGCCTGATTCTCTGGCGGGCAATTTCAATATATTCAGGCATTATTTCAGCCCCAACCACTCGTCGCTGGTGTATCAGTGCTGCAATTGCAGTCGAACCAACTCCCATAAATGGATCAAAAACCCAATCATCCGGCTTAGTCATCGCCAGCACCAGACGTTCAACCAATTCAACTGGAAATTGACATGGGTGAATGGTTTTTTCTACATGATTCGCCTTCACATTGGGAATTTCCCAAACATCCGAAGGATTTTTACCCAACGGATTGCCCGACAGCTGTCCTTTCTTCGGGCCCTTGAAGTATCTCTTTGTGGGGTATCGTTGCGGCACCCGCACAGCATCCAGATTAAAAAGGTAGTCATCCCCTTTTGTGAACCACAGGATCACCTCATAACGGCCTGAGAAACGACGGGAAGCATGTAGTCCATGCCCGAAATGCCAGACAATACGATTGCGCAGCTTAAGACCAAAGGACTTGAACAAAGGATAAAGCACAATATCCAAGGGGATTATTTCACCGTCTTTTTTGACATGATTTCCCACCTGCCAGCAAATACTACCCTCTTCACTTAAAACTCGTACACATTCCTTAACTACCGCTTCCTGTTGTTCCAGATATACATCCATATCAAGACGCGGTTCGTAGGGCTTGCCAAGGTTATAGGGAGGTGAAGTGACTACCAGCTGAATACGCCCATCCGGTATCGAACGAAGTAAATCCAGTGTATCTCCGTGGTAAAGTACACACTCAGCTTCTTCGCGAAACGTTTCGCAAATTTCTATCTTTCCCATCGTTCACCCCGCCAGATTTCTCAAAACCTGTGGTTTCAGTTTGCGCCACGGCTCGCTATCGGTAGCCAGCTCCAGCGCGCGGGCAATCCGCAGCAGCACCGGTTCGCTGAAATCGGCGCCCAGCAGCTGCACACCAATCGGCAGGCCGTGCTCATCCAGCCCAAACGGCAGCGAAACGCCCGGCACCCCGGCATGATTGGCCGGCACGGTCAACTGATCGGCATACTGCATCAACACCGAATCGCCGTACACTGCGCCGATCTCAAAAGCAGTCGTGGGAGTAGTCGGCGTCAACAGGGCATGCAGACGATACTTCCCTTCCGGGTCAAAGGCTTGTTCAAAATCACGGCGGATGAGGGTGCGCACCCGCAAAGCGCGCCGGTAATACTGCGCTGAATACTGCGCCGCGCTCACATACATCCCCATCAGAATGCGCAATTTGGGCTGCAGGCCAAAACCCTCGTTGCGCGTCTTGCGGTACAGGTCGCGCAGATCACTGACCGGCTGCGGTGTGCGGTAGCCGTATTTGACCCCATCGTAACGGTGCAGATTCGAGGCTGCTTCCACCCGGCTGATGACAAAATAAGCCGGAATGCCGTAACGGGTGTTGGGCATGGGGACATCCTCGATGATTTCCGCGCCCATTGAAGCCAGCACCCCGGCGGCGTAGCGCACGCGCGCTTCGATCTCGGCGGGCAGTTCCTGCTGGCGGTATTCACCGCTGTGCGCGTCCGGGAAGGTGATCTGAAAATAATCCGGCGAAAGCCCGATTCGCAATCCACGCACGCCTTCTTCGAGCGCGGCCAGATAATCCGGCACGGGCAGATTGGCGGTGGTCGAATCGCGCGCATCCGGCCCGGCGATGGCCTGAAGCATCAGCGCGGCATCCACCACATTGCGCGCCAGCGGACCGGGGCAGTCCAGCGAGGAGCCGAAGGCGATCAACCCGTAACGCGAAACCCGCCCGTAAGTCGGCTTGACACCCACCACACCGCAAAAAGCCGCCGGCTGACGGATGGAACCGGCTGTATCGGTGCCGAGCGAGAGGGGCGCTTCACCGGCTGCCACCGAGGCAGCCGAACCGCCCGATGAGCCGCCGGGAACATAGGCCGGGTTCCACGGGTTGCGCGGCGCCGGCTGAAAAGCGCTGGATTCGTTCGACGAACCGTAGGTAAACTCGTCCAGATTGACCTTGCCGAGCAGCACCGCACCGGCTGCTTCCATGCGCTCCACCGGTGTGGCCGTATAGGGGGCAACAAAGTTTGCCAGAATACGCGAAGCAGCCGTAGATGGGGTGCCGCGCACGCAGAAAATATCCTTGACGGTGAAGGGAATGCCGGCCAGCGGGCCGGGGTCTTCGCCGGCAGCCAGTTTGCGGTCAATCGCGTTGGCCTGCGCCAGGGCGCGCTTCTTGGTCAGGGTGATAAAGGCGTGGACTTTTTCTTCATCTTCGGGGGTGGGCTGCCCGCCGTCCAGCTGACCGGGGCGGCCGTCCACCTTTTCAATTCGCTGCAGGCAGGACTGGGTAATTTCCAGCGCGGAAACCTGTTTCTGACGCAGCAACAGACTCAATTCGTAAGCAGGCAGGTCACAAAGTTCCATGGGGCATCATTCCAGCGTGGTATGGGGAATATCGGGGACGACCACATAACCGGCTTCGCTCTCCGGCGCCTGAGCGATGATTTCCTGCGGGTCGGGGTAGGGCTGCCACTCGTCAGCGCGCGGCGGCTGGCTGATTTGGGGCGGATAGGGTACACCGTGCGAGGTAATCGGCAGGTCATCCTCCAGCGGGATGGCTTCCAGCTCGTGAATGGCGCTCAACTGGGCGTTCAACTCGCGGCGCAGGTATTCGGCCTGCTGTTCGTCCAGTTCCAGCGCAGCCAGATCAACCAGATGAGCAAAGGTCTGCGGGTCAATTCGATCGGTCATGATAGTCCTTCCTCAGCATCGTCAAGTTTGCTTTAATCCTATCATAATTCCGTCGGGAGATGGAAACGTGGCGGAGAAAACCGGCAAGCATCAGTAGCCTCTCTGAGGCGGGCTTATGATAAAATTGATTACGTGCAAATTTCATCCGCGCAACCCTCTGCCTCCGCCGCAGTATTGGCGCTGATACCGGCGTACAACGAAGCAGCGCACATCGGCGGGGTGGTCAGGGCAGCCCGCCAGTACCTGCCCGTATTGATGATAGACGATGGTTCGACGGATGATACTGCCGCGCAGGCCAGCGCGGCCGGCGCACAGGTACTGGTGCAGCAGCCCAATCAGGGCAAGGGAGCTGCTCTGCTGCGCGGCTTTTCCGCTGCGCTGGAACAGCGGACGCAGGCCGTCATCACCCTGGATGCCGACGGACAGCACGACCCGGCTGAAATACCGGCTTTCCTTCAGCGCTGGCGGCTCACAGGCGCGGATTTGATCATCGGCAGGCGCAACTTTCGGCAAATGCCAGCCGTGCGCCGGCTGAGCAACACGCTCGGAACGGCACTCTTTTCATGGGCAGCCGGACAGCCCATCGCTGACAACCAGTCCGGTTACCGCCTGATCAGCCGCAAATTGATGCGCCTGCTGGTGGAACAGCCCGGCCGTGAACGCGGGTTTGAGTTTGAGGTGGAAATGATTGTGCGCTGCATTCAGCACAATTTGAAAATGGATTGGGTGGACATCCGCACCATTTACGCCGATGAAAAGAGTCATATCCGCCCACTGGCGCATCTGGCTGGTTTCTTGCAGGTTTGTTGGCGGACGCATAAAATTTTAAGTGAGCGGGAAAGGAAGGCATGAGAAGCGATTTATCTCTTCGCCCGGCGAACGAACGGGATGCTGACTTTCTGTGGCAGCTGCACTGCGCTGCCCTGAAGCCCTACATTCAGCAGACGTGGGGATGGGACGAGGAATTCCAATACCGCTATTTTCGGGAACATTTCAACCCGCAGCACAGCCATATCATCCGCTACATGGGTGCAGAAATCGGCGTCCTGACGTTGGAAGAAACCCCGCTGGGAATCACCCTCTCGAATATCGAGATTCTGCCGCAGTATCAGGGGCTGGGCATCGGCACGGCGCTGATACGCGAAGTACTGGAAAGAGCCGCCAGCCGCGGCTTGCCGGTCAGCCTGCGGGTATTGAAGATCAACCCGGCCTGTCAGCTGTACCTGCGGCTGGGTTTTGTCATCGTCGGCGAAACCGACACCCATTACTGGATGCGCCGCGAAGGCGCGCCGCGCACCTTTCTGCCGGAACGCTGGGAAACCGAATCCTGCTTCCTGCATCTGGCAGATGAGCGCTTTCTGGAACAATTGACCCTGATTTTGAGCGAAAATCAGGAAATTTTACGCGAGATGGGGCAATTACTACCGCCGCACGAGCAGGCTTTGCAGGCGCTGCGTCACAGTGTGCTGCCGCCCGGCGGGGTGGCATGGCGCGAATCACTCTACCTGATTCGCGATCTGGAAAGCCGCGATACGATTGGGTTTCTGGCGGTTTACTTTGGCTACCCTGCCCCGGATACCATGTACATCGGCAGCCTGTACCTGCGTCCGGTCTTTCAGGGGCGGGGTTTTGGGCGCGAAATTGTCCGCCATCTGGAAGCCCACGCCAAACAGATTGGTTTCCGCGAAGCGCGCATCAAGGTAGGCTTGAAAAACTGGCGCGCCCTGCGTTTCTGGACATCCTGCGGATACAGCCGCATCACCCGCATCCGCGGCGGAGAAAACGGTGAAAACAAACCGGCCGCGGTTGAGCTGCAAAAGCCGCTCAACGGCGAAACGCGGAACGAGATAAAGCCCTAATCCAACCGCTGGTTGCATTGACTGCGAAAGCCGCAGCCGGCGCAGCGCGCCGGCGAATCGTGCGAACGAAGTTGTTCCCGGCCGCCGGCAGCATGAATCTCCTCAATCAGCGCCAACAGTTCCGCCTCGGCCTGCGGCGTGTAATCCACAGCAAAGGTGCGGTTGCGGTAGCGTAAAATGCCGTAGGGTGGGCGCACTCCCAGCGAGCGTTCCACCAGCCGGCAGTAGGCCATCAACTGAAAGACATGCCCGGGGTGGGGTTCGGGCGGCGCCCACCCGCTCTTGACTTCCACCGGGATGACAGCCCCGCCATCTTTGACGAGGTAATCCGGTTTGCCGGTCAGCAGGGTGTCGGGGTCGAAAAGCGGTCGTTCCGGTTCACCGATGATGTTCGGGTCGCTGTACAGCACCCGCCCGGGCGGCAAACCGCTGCGCCGCTGCTGGCGCGCCCCCAGCCACAGCAGCGCCAGGCCGCCCAGCACAAAAACCAGCGCAGCCCACCACACCCACATGCTTAATTCAATACCGTCAGGGTCAGCCCCACAGCAACCGCCATCAGTGCGGCTGCCAGCAGCGCCCAGCCCAGCAAACGCAGCAAACGGGCTGCCAGCACCGTGCGGGCATGCGCCTGATGGGTGAAAGTACCCTCCAGCATGGCCGATTCGTTTTCGGAGACCAGCCCCTGCCGCTGGTACCACCAGGCTCGTTTACAATACAGAAACGCGCCGATTTCGGAAGCGCGCAGTACACTGCGTTTCATGGATGTGGATCGTTCGGCAAGCGGTTCGAGGCACGTTCCAGCGCCTTTTGAAGACGCTCCTCACGCAGGCTGAGGGTCAAATCGGCACGGGTGCGTTCGACAATCCCGCGTACCAGATCGGTCTGGCGGCGCAGCCCGCCGGTGAGCGCATCCGGGTAATCTACCGTGACCAGCAGATTGTAGATTTCATCCATCCAGCCCAGCAGCCGCTCGGCTTCCTCCGAATAGCCCTGCCGTAAAATATCCAGACAGCGCCGACGCAATTCCCCGGTCACCTCTGCCATGCCGTTCAGGTAGGTGTTGTACTCCACACCCAGCGCTTCCGGTGAGGGCAACGGGGCATCCTCGATGATACAACAGGTCAGGCTGGCTTCGACATATTCTTTCAGGGCATCCTGCGTGTATCCCGCATAGAGCAGAAGCGGAAAGTCCGCCAGCAGACGCTGTAGCCCGGCAGCAATGTCTGCCGCTTCCTGCAAATTTTGGCGGGCGGTTTCCATTTCGCTGCGGTGAATGGCGCGAATGGTATTTGCGCACAGACGGGTCAACTGGCGCGCCTGAAGCAGCGCCTGCTCACGCGCCTGATTGAGCGTTTCGAAAGTCTGATGCACCCGGCTGTTGAGTTCGCTTAAATCGGGCATGGGGGTTACTCTCCCTGCGGGGGCGGGTTCGGATCGGTGGGATGAATGCGTCGAAAGAGGTCGCCCGCCAAACCGGGATCACCCTGCGGTATTTGAATTTCGCCAAAACTGGCTTCGTAGCGCGCCAGATTTTCAGCAAAAGCGCGCAGAAATAACTTGGCGCCGACCGGCGACATGACAATGCGCGAGCGGATCAGGTTGCGCATCTGGGCGGGCAGCACCTGAACAAAATCCAGCACAAAATCGGTTGGTGTGTGGCTGATGCGCACCACATTGCTGTAAAAGGGAGCCAGGTCATCGGGCAGTTCCATCGGAATACCCGCCGGCGGACGATTGGGTGTGGTCATGGCTGCTGCCCCCTCTAGAAGGGGATGTCCTCGCCGGCATCCACTTCCGGCAGGTCTTCACCGCCCACTTCCCCTTCCATCTCGCCGCGCGTAGAAAGGAAGCGCACTGTGGCTGCGGTAACATCATAAGAAGCGCCGCTGCTGCCATCGCTGCGCGTCCAGACGCGCGGTCCGCCTGAGTTGGGGTCGGGGGTCAGCCGGCCTTCTATTAATACCTTACTGCCTTTGCGCAGATATTGATTGCACACTTCTGCCTGTTTTCCCCATACCGACACGCGGAACCAGATGGTTTCTTTGACTTTCTGTCCGTTTTGGTTGGTGTACTGGCGGTTGCTGGCCACGTTGAAACTGGTAACCGGCTGACCGGTGGGGGTATAGCGCATTTCCGGGTCGCGTCCCAGATTGCCAATTAAGATAATGGTATGGAACATGGTCTCTCCTGAGTGTAAATGGAAGAATTAGCGAGAGTGCTTAAATGTATTGTACACGAAAAGCGTTTTTCAAAAGGGATTGTGGGGCGGGCTATTCAGTGCAAGGGTCATTTCTTTTTTGCTAAGTTAACGTCAATTCGGGATAAATCATTTTTACATCAACTTTCGAATTTTCGTCCCCCTCCCGCCTCCCCCAAAATCGCCCCTGCGATTTTGGGGGAGGTGGGCTTTACCATTGTCTGGCGGCGTTCCCTTGAAAGGCGCAGGGCAGCGGATATTGATGGGAAATTACGGCGCCGGCGGTACGGGTGTTGAGGTGGGAATTTGCGTCCGGTCGAGCGACCAGACCTGCAAATTATCAAAGCTGACCGTGAGCGGCGGCTCGCCGGCGGCGCGCACGAATACCCCCAGTGCGCCTTCACTCCACACCGGGTCACGCGCGGCAAAGAGTTCCAGGTCATTGACGAAGAAACGCATCTCCCTGCCGAACATCCAAACCCCCAGCCGGTTTTCGGCCAGCGCGCCGGCCTGAATGCGGGGCGATTCGACCCAGTCCTGCACAATGACAAACGCGCCCTGCTGCACACGTTCCAGCCGCGAACGCCCGTCACAGGTGATTACCCAGCGGTAGTAATTCCACTCATCCGCTGCCCGTAGCAGCAAACCATATTGATCCTCCGCCTGACACAGGCTGACGCGGGCGGTCATTTCCAGAAAAAAATCACCGAAAGCGGGGGTGCGCCGCAGCGAAACCAGATAGGCGCGGCGGCTGGCAACCGCCAGGGTCAGTTCATCCACCCCGTAAGCAATGCTGCCGGCCGTCGTGCGGCTGGTCATCCAACCCTCACGCGCGCTGAAATCATCCTCCAGCAGAATTTCATCTTTGCCCAGTTGCGGGGTTGGGGTAGGGAGGATTTGCTGCGCAGGCAGCGGTGTGCGGGTGGGGGTCGGCGGGAACCAGACAATGGTGGGCGTATGGGTTGGCGTGGGCTGGTAGGTGGGGGTTTCCACAACCGGCGCGCTCTGCCCGCCAGCCGGCAGACAGGCAGACAGTGCCCCCGCCAGCAGCAGCACAGCAGCAATCCAGCGGCGCACCTGCCTCACAGCGGAACGTCCACCACCTGCTCGCGCTCCGGGCCAACCGAAAGACGGCGCACTGGCACACCGCAAAATTCACTCAGCCGCTGCGCATAAACCCGCGCTGCTTCGGGCAGTTCCTGCCAGCGGCGCACCGAGGTAATTTCTTCTTCCCAACCCGCCAGTTCTTCGTAAACCGGCTCGTAAGGAGTCAGGTTGGCCGGGCCCAGCGGCAGTTCGTGCACCACCTGACTGCCCTGCTGGTAAGCGGTGCACAGGCGCAAATTGGTCAAACCGCTGAGGATGTCCATCTTGGTCACCATCAATTCGGTCACGCCGTTGACACGCAGGGCATACCGCAGCAACACCCCATCCAGCCAGCCGACTCGCCGCGGGCGTCCGGTGGTGGTGCCAAATTCATCCCAGGGGTTTTTGCCACTGCCGCGCAGACGTTCGGCGGTTTTGCCGAACACCTCGGTGGGGAATGGCCCCGCTCCAACCCGGGTCTGGAAGGATTTGGTCACGCCGATGACGCGCTCAACCGGCACAATGCCCACCCCCAGTCCCACCAGCGCACCGGCTGCCGTGGCATAGGAACTGGTTACATAGGGATAGGTACCGTGATCCAGATCGAGCAGGGTGCCCTGCGCGCCTTCCGCCAGCACGCGTTTGCCCTGCTGCAAAGCCCGATAAACCAGCTCGCCGGTATCGGTAATGTACGGCGCCAGCTGCAAAGCCAGTTTGGCGTATTCGCGCGCCACCGCGTTTTCATCCAGCGGGTCAGCCCGATAGAGTTTGACCAGCATAGTGTTGATCTCTTCGACATGCTGTTTCATTTTTTTATAGAAGGACGAGGCGTCCAGCATGTCCTCCATGCGCAGGCCGTTGCGGGAAGTCTTGCCGGTGTAGGCCGGCCCAATTCCCCTGCCGGTGGTCCCAATCTGGGCCTGTCCGCGCGCGGCTTCCTGCGCGGCATCCAGGGCGCGGTGCGCCGGGGTGATCAGATGGGCAGCGTGAGAAATGCGCAGCCGTTCCGGGTTGGCCGCCACACCGGCAGCCTGCAACATTTCCACTTCATTGACAAAGGTGACCGGGTTGATGACCATACCGTTGCCCATCACCCCAATGGTGTGTGGATGAATGATGCCGGAAGGAATCAGGTGCAGCTTAAAGGTGCGGCTGCCCACCGTCACCGTATGACCGGCATTGTCGCCGCCGTTGAAGCGCGCCACAACATCGGCTTTTGCAGCCAGCAAATCCACAATCCGTCCTTTACCCTCATCCCCCCATTGTGTGCCGATGACAATTTCTAATGGCATACCCGATTCCCTCCGCAGGAAGTGAACCCATGAATGGTTTGTTCCAAAACGATTATACTGCGTTCACCGACACGTTTTTAGTGACAGTTATCCTGACCTGCGCTTTGGAATCGCTGAAATTTTAATAAAAATTACCTCAGTTCGGGATAAATCCTCTTCCTATTCCTTTGAGGATGTTTGACCCCCACCTGCACCTCCCCCTAAATCGCTGGGGCGATTTAGGGGGAGGCGGGAGGGGGTAATTGCTTTACTTGCCGGATCTTGAACATATCCCGAACTCACGTTAAAAATTGATAATTTGTGGGATAATTAGAGGTTGTTACTTCCTGCAAACCTGAACCAGTCTGATGAACAACACCTCACCCCCAACAGAAGAATTTTCCACCCCCCTCAATGCCCTCTCCCAACAAATTGACCAGCGGCGGCGCTGGCTGTATCTGATTGCCGCCTTTCCCGGTTTCCTCTCGGTTGTGTTGATCTGGCTGCAAAAACACGACCAGGAAGTTTTTATCCGCTTTACCTACCCATTTCTGGCAGCCGCTCTGGCATTCTGGTGCATCGGCTTGTTGTGGAAGCGCATTCCCCTCAACCTGATTGAGCGCTCGGTGTTGATTACCACCACACTTTTCTTTTTTTCCAAGTACATTTACTTTCTCTACTTCCACCCCAGTTTGTTCGAACAATGGCAGGAAATTGAAGCCGTTTTCTGGACGTTTGCCTTCTCATTTATTTTGAGTTATATCGTCTTTCCGCGCGGCAGGGCGTTACAGTTTAACCTGCTCTTTTTGGGCATGGTGTTTGTGGGCGGGGCATTGCGCTTTGCCGAATTGGGAAACAACTACACCCTTGAGCTGATTCGGCTGGAAACGCGCATTGCCGGCATCCTGTTTCTGGTCTTTTTACTGGCCAAGGCAAAGGATGACCTGAACCGCTCGCTGGCTGAAGCCAACCGCATTCAGGAGATTGCCTATACCGACTCGCTCACCCTGCTGCCCAACCGGCGCGGCATGACCGCCCTGCTGGAAGAACACCTTGCCCGCCGGCGGCGGTTTGCGGTCATCCTCGCCGATGTCGATTTTTTCAAGCGCATCAACGATACCTTTGGCCACGAAACCGGCGATAAAATTTTGCGCCAGGTGGGTGAATGTCTGCACTACCAGCTGCGCGCCAGCGACGTGATCGGCCGCTGGGGCGGAGAGGAATTCCTCATCCTCGCGCTGGAGGAGGATCAGAAACGCGCCCTGTATCTGGCAAACCGGCTGCGCGAGACGGTTGAATCATACGAATTCACCGACAGCCTGCCGATTACCATGTCTTTTGGCGTAGCGCTCAGCCGCGAGCGCGATACGGTCAAGTCGCTGCTTCAGCGCGCCGATCAGGCAATGTACCGCGCCAAAAACAACGGGCGAAATCGGGTGGAATGGGAAATTTCCGATTAAATGATATAATCGAAACGCGTATGAATGCTGTCTTTCGCCGCCGCTGGTTGACCGCAAGCCTGCTGCTGGGTGGGCTGATATTTCTGCTCAGCCTGAGCCTGATTCAGCCCTCCGCCTCTCAGGCGCAGGTGTTGTACTTTACGCCAACCCCCAACGAAAACGGACAGATTTTTTACACCGTCAAAGAAGGCGATACCTGCATCAGCGTTTCGCTGCTCAATCAGGTTTCGCTGGATGACCTGCGCCGCCTCAACAATCTGGACGCGGCCTGTGTGCTGATCACCGGCAGCAAGCTGCTGCTGGGTACGGTTGAGCCGCAGCCGACCTCAGCCGTGCTGCCCACCGAAACACCGGTTTTACCTTCCCCAACTCCCTTCCGCGGCACCGGCCGGGTGTGCATTGTGCTGTTCAACGATGTGAACGGCAACGCGCTGGCTGAAGAGGGCGAAAGCGCCATCCCCGGCGGAGCGGTCAGCATCACCGACCGGCTTGGGCGCGTTTCGCTGACCGGTGAAACCAGCCCCAGTCTGGAAGAGCCGGCCTGTTTCGACAATCTGGAAGAGGGGGAGTACAACATCAGTGTCGCCATACCGCAGGGCTATAACCCAACCACCCTGCTCAATTATGCCTTGAAGGTCAGCGCGGGAGATAACTCGGTGCTGGATTTTGGGGCGCAGTTGAGTTCGCAGGCGGTTCCCACGCCGGTCAGCGAGGGCGGGCGCTCGCCGCTCATGGCGGTGATGGGCGGCATCATCCTGCTGGCCGGCCTGGGGCTGGCGGTTTATGCCCGCCTGCTGACGCGTAAGTAACCTTCGTTCGGGAAAAGTGTGAGCCCCCCTTTCCAAAAATCGCCGAGGCGATTTTTGGGTCCCATGTCCTTTTGAGCGAGCGCAGCGAGTGCGGCAATCTCCCGCACGGCGCAGCCCCAGGCAAAGAGGGAGATTCCTCGCTCCACTCGGAACGACATAAGCAGTCCCATGTCCTTTTGAGCGAGCGCAGCAATCTCCGGCAGGACCCCCTCCCGCCTCCCCCAAAATCGCAGGGGCGATTTTGGGGGAGGTGCAGGTGGGGGCAAAAAGGATTTATACCGAACTGACGTGAAACTACTTCCCAATCATCGGAAGGAAAGAGCGATATGGGAAGGGGGTCAACAGAATGTTGTAAGTGGTAGTCTGATTGAGATTTACGGTTTGTTGAACGGTAGGCGAGGAGTAGTATCCCGGAAAAGAAGCCGAAACCGACCAGCCCTTTTGTGAAGCAAGCAGAATCTCATAATTCCCATTGCTATCCGTGATAACATCGCGGCGAACATCACCAGCCTGAAACACCACCTTTGCCCCTCGGATCGGCAGGTTGGTTTCACCATCCAGCACCTGGCCGCGCAGGGTTCCGGGGAAACAAACCGCCTGCCCGGCGCGCAGCACGTTGAGATAACCGTAGCCGTAGGTATAATTGCTCAGCCCGCCGTCCGGCGTGCCGCAGCTGCCGCTGAAGACCGGCGGGTCGGCGGTTTGCTGCAACAGCTCAAAGGTGGCGGTCATATTGCCGCGCAGCGCCGGCGCACAGGCATACAGCAGCGCAGCCGCCCCGGCAACATGCGGGGCGGCCATCGAGGTGCCGCTGGCATATGCCCAGGCATTGGTCGGTACTGAAGAAAGAATATTATCACCCGGCGCGCTCAGGTTGGGTTTGGTGTACGGCTGACTGCCGATGGTTGAAGGCCCGCGACTGGAAAAAGCAGCGATCTGACGAAATGAAGGGGAGTTAGGATATGGATCGTGGGCAGCAACGGCAAAAGAACCCGGATAGTCGGCCGGCGAGTTGAGGGTCGAGCAGCCCTGTTGACCGGTGTTGCCGGCGGCGAAGACCGGCAAAATCCCGGCCGCCCGCCAGTTGTTAACCTTAATCGAAAACCACAGATTACCGCCCGGCCCGCCCCACGAATTGTTGACCACCTGCGGGCGATTCGCAGGGTCAGTAGCAAGCTCCACCAGCCAGTCGGCGCAGGCGGCCAGGTGTACATAGCTGCAAGTGTTTCCGGCACAGCCCTTGCAGGCGATCCACTGCGCGCCGGGCGCCATGCCCACCTGATAGGGCAGCGCCGGGTTGTCGCTGCCCACCATCGTACCAATCGTATGCGTGCCGTGACCATGATCGTCGCAAGGCACACCCCCCGTACAGACACCGGTTGGATCCCGCCAGCAGATGGAACTGGATGGGTTGTCCTTGCAGGCGTAGGCCTCCCGCAGGGCGGGGTGATCCCACTGCGCGCCGGTATCAATGCTGGCAACCCGCACCCCCTCCCCGCGCAAACCGAACTGCGCCCAAAAATCCGGCGCGCCGGTATCGCTAATGCCCCACGCCGTGGCCTGAATTTGATTCTGGGGGGCCGGCCCGGGTTGAACCAGCTCAAAACGGGGGGCGGCCAGGGTGATTTCCACCGGCGCGCGCACTTCCTGAATCTCACCCGCCCACAGCGCGCGGTTCAGCACCGCGCGGCTGCCGTCATACACGTAAATTTCGTTGCCGGCAATGAAGGATTGATAGCGTACTCCGGCGGCTTCCAGTGCGGCAATGACCGGCGCCTGGCTGCGCTCGGCGGTTTCCTTGAGGGTGTTATAGACATACCAGCCGCGCGTCTCCCAATCCATCTGGTAAGCCGCGCTCAAATCGGCCTGTTCGGACATCACCAGAATAAAGTCAGCGCTGCCTTCCTCCTGCAGGGTTTGCAGCACCTCGCTTTGCACCGCTACGCCGGCACTGTTGGGCGGTAAATCCTGTGCCAGCGCCGTTCCGCCAACGGTGAGCAGCGCAACCAGCAGAAGGCCGCTCAGCACCGCCATCAGCCAGCGGCGCGCCTGTTTCAACCGGTAAATATTTTGCATGAATCACCTGTAATTGGAATTAATCGGGGTTGTCATCTTCAGGCGCCAGCCCCAACTGGCGCGCCTGTTCGTAACTGAGCGCATCCGGGTTGACCGCTTCCGCTATCTGCTGCCCGGCGGCGCTCTCCCAAAACGATTCAACTTCGCTGGGGTCAAGGCTGGCGGCCGTGCGCTGCAACTGCGCTTCCAGTTCAGCCAGCGGCTCTTCGTCGCCGACCACTTCTTCTACCTGTGCCATGGCAGCCGGCTGAAGCGGTGGCGCAGCGGGGGGGATTTCTGCCAGCGGGTAAAAATCTGCCCCCATGGCCTGTAAAATTGCCGCCAGATCGGTTTGCGCCTGCAGCAGCGCCTCAAACGCCAGAGCGGTACGCAGCCCGCTGGCATCCGCTTGTTGAACGGCAACCAAACCGTAACTGCCGACCGGGGCAAGGATCAAACTGCGCTCCAGCCCGCGCAGCGCCAGAGCCGCTTGCGGTAAATCGGTGCGCACCAGCCGGCTGGCCCTGACTGCTGCACCGAGCGCAGCCATGACCGGCGCTGCCCAGTGCTGTTCAAAATCCACATCGGCCACCTCGCCGGCCTGGGCCACCACCCGCCCGCGGTCGTCACACAGCAGCACCTGAGCCGCCCCCAACTCACGGCGCAGGCGGGTCAGCAGACCGGGCAAGTCCTCGCGGGGCTGGGGCAGCGGTTCGCCTTCGCTGCGGCTTTTGGCGGGCTGCTCCTCCGGCAAGGGCAATTCCAGCAGTTCAGCGGCAGTGCGTAAAAATTCGCTCATTTCGATGGGTTTGCGCATGAAACGGTCCACTTTGGCCTCAGCCGCCTGACGGATGACATTTTCATCGGACAGGCCGGTAATCAGCATGATGCGGGTTTCCGGGCTGCGCAGGCGCACCTTTTTCAACAAATCAAAGCCGGACATGCCCGGCAGGCGAATATCGCTGATAATCAGCGAAACCGGCGGGGTGCCGCTCAATTCCAGCAGCGCCTCTTCGGCCGATTGAATCACCCGCACCGACAGCGTCCGATCCAGTGTTTCCAAAGCCAGTCGCAGCATACGGCCCAGGTCGAGGGCATCTTCCACAATCAAGATGCGTTTCATGGCAGCCTCCTGCACGAGATGAGCAAGATACATCCAGTATACCGGAAAAAACGCCCGCAAACCAAGCCGTCTGCCTTACAAATCCTTAAGCGCCGGGCAATTGAAATTAAAATCGGTTCGGTATAAAGTTTTTCCCATCTTTTTGAGGGGTTTGCATCTGTTAAACACCTCCCCCAAAACCGCCTGAGGCGGTTTTTGGGGAGGCCAGGAGGGGGTTGGTTGCATTACTTACCAGGTTTTGTACTTAACCCGAACTCATGTTTAATATTGACAAACCTCGAATGTGTTGCCGCCCGGGTCAAAAAACTGAAACCAGCGCACGTCTCCTGCTTCTCCTTGAATGGAGGTCACTTTTACACCGCCTTCAACCAGTTTTTGATGTACGGTCTGGATGTCATCGCTGTAAAAAATGGGGTACGAACGCTGAAACCGGCGGGCATCTTCCACTTCTTCACCCTCTTTGAGCTGCCAGACGGTCAGGCTGCAGCCGCTTTCCAAACCAAACACCACCAGATTTTCCTGCGTGTCCTCATGGGCTACCGCTAACCCCAGCACTTCCTGAAACCACGCTTTGGACTGTTTCAGGTTTCTAACCCGCACAATGACGGTATCAATTCGTGAAAACAAGGCGGATGAAGTCATTTTATTATTCTCCCGGACAGGTTAAGAGAACCAGCGATCAAGAACAGAATTTCTATCATTATAAACGAAATAATCTCAAAAATCAATCCATTTTATCCACAGTTCAGGAAAATCCCATTTCAAGCCGTCAGCGCTGCCAGCGCGTACTCCGCCTGTCACTTCATCTTCGTCCAGGGTGATTGCGCCTTTTGTGTTCTGGGTCAGGTCTGCCGGCAAATCCAGCACTGAATGGACTGCGGAAGGTTCGAAAATTAACCCAATGGCGCAAAGACGCAGAGCATTGAAAAAGAACCCTTTGCGTCTTTGGGTCTTGGCGATAAATCTTATTTTTTTTTCACCTTTTCAAGTACTGTCGTTCCAAACACAGCAACGCAATCAAAAATTTAGTGTCACTCCGAACGAAGTGACACTCACCAGTGCTGGCGGGAGTCTCCCCTTCTGTCCTCATAACCGCCATGTCGGAGATTGCCGCGCCCGCTCAACAGGAGGTTAACTTAAGAAAACCGCCATTACCCCGCCGGGGCGAAAACCACAAGCAATTCAGCGGCTTGTGGTACAATCGCCCTGCAATGATAGACCTCGACCACTTGAACGCTCAACAACGCGCGGCTGTGACTGCTCCGCTTGGGCAGGTGCTGGTGCTGGCCGGGCCGGGCTCCGGCAAGACCCGCGTGCTCACCCAGCGAATTGCCTACCTCATCGAAGCGATGGGGGTTCGTCCGCACAACATCCTCGCCGTCACATTTACCAACAAAGCCGCTCGTGAGATGCAGCACCGCCTGCAATCGCTGCTGGGGGATGCGGGTGAAGGCGTCTGGCTGGGCACCTTTCACGCCAATTGTGCCCGCATTTTGCGGCGGGAGGCGCAGTACCTCTCGTTTGACAACAACTTTGTCATCATGGACAGTGACGACCAGCAAGCGCTGGTCAAACGCGCCATCCGTGAACTCAACCTTGACGAAAAACTGTACCGCCCCACCAGCATCCACGCTGCCATCTCCACCGCCAAGAACAACCTGATCACCCCCGCCGATTTTCCCACCCAGTCCTATCGCGATGAAATCACCAAACGGATTTACGAACGCTATCAATCCCTGCTGCGCGATTCGAACGCGGTAGATTTTGATGACTTGCTACTCGAAACCGTGCGCCTGCTGGTGGACAACCCGCAAGTCCGTGAGCGCTACGCGCGCCGCTTTGAGCATATTCTGGTGGATGAATTTCAGGATACCAATCTGGTGCAGTACGAACTGCTCAAACTGCTGGCTTCGGTTCACGGCAATTTGTTTGTGGTGGGAGACGAGGATCAATCCATCTACCGCTGGCGCGGTGCCGATTACCGCAACGTGCTGCGTTTTGAACAGGACTACCCCGCCTGCCAGAAGATTTTGCTGGAGCAGAATTACCGCTCCACCCAAACGGTGCTGGATGCAGCCCGCGCCGTGATTGACCGCAACAAACACCGCACCCGCAAGCACCTATTCTCCGAACGGGGCAGCGGCGAGCGGCTGGTGCTGTACGAAGCGGTTGACGAACACGCCGAAGCCGCCTTTGTGGTGGACACGATTCAGCAATGGATTACCAGCGGCAAAGCCCGCGGCAGCGATTTTGCCGTCATGTATCGCACCAATGCCCAGTCGCGCCTGCTGGAAGAGGCCTTCCTGCGCGCCGGGCTGCCCTACCGGCTGGTGGGGGCGCTGCGGTTCTACGGCCGGCGCGAGGTCAAAGACCTGATCTGTTTCCTGCGGCTGGTGCATAACCCGGATGACGAAGTTTCGCTGGCGCGGGTCATTAACATCCCGCCGCGCGGGGTGGGAGAAAAGACGATGGTTGCCCTGCAGCTGACCGCCCGGCAGGCAAACATGACCGCAGGGCAGTTATTGATCGAATTGGGAGAGAAGGGTGAGCAATCCGCTCATTGGGGACGCTTCAGCGGGCGCAGCATTCTACCGTTGGCCGATTTTGGCAGCCTGCTGGCCGGCTGGCGGCGCGCGGTCGCCGAAGGGTTGAGTCTGCCCGGTTTATTCGACCGCATCTTACTGGATACGGCCTATCAGGAATACATTGACGACGGCAGCGAAGAGGGCAAAGACCGCTGGGACAATGTGCAGGAACTGCGCCGGCTGGCATACGAGTTCAGTGAAGGCGGCCTGACCGCCTTTCTGGAAAATCTGGCGCTGGTTTCCGATCAGGATACGCTGCCGGAGGAAGCCGGCAACGCTGCCACCCTGCTGACTCTGCACGCTGCCAAGGGATTGGAATTTCGCTTTGTGTTCATCATCGGGCTGGATGAAGGCTTGCTGCCGCATGCCCGCTCCAAAGACGACCCGGAAGAAATGGCCGAAGAACGGCGGTTGTTGTATGTCGGCATCACCCGCGCCAAAGACCGCGTCTATCTGATACGCGCCCATCAACGCAGCCAGTACGGCAGCCCGGAAATACAGGAACCTTCCCGCTTTCTGGAAGACCTGCCCGAATCACTCATCCAGCGGCAGGGGCAGCGCCGGCAAACAGAACGCTGGGAAAGCCCCGAATCGCGCGCCTTGCGCACGCGCATTCTGGCGGCACAGCATAGTACCTCCTCGGCTGCGCTGATCGAGCCGCGCTTTCATGCCACCGACCGCGTGCGTCATCCGGTCTGGGGGGAGGGCATTGTCATGGAAAGCCGCATTCAAGATGGGGATGAAACCGTGGACGTTTATTTTGAAAGCGTGGGCTTCAAGCGGCTGGTAGCATCGCTGGCAAATCTGGAATTGCTGCCCAAATCCTAATCCGCCCCTTCTGTACAATCAGGACGTTGCAGGGAGCGGCGCCTTCTGCCAGACAGGCTCGCTGGCAAGCGGTAAACAGTCACCGCTCACGAACACGGCCCAGCCGTTCAAGGTCTGGACAAGCTGCATGGCCGCCCGGTCGAATTCACCACAGCCGATATAAATTACGAAGCAATCCGAGGGAGAGCGGTTCGCCAGCACCCAGCCGGTCAGCGCCCGGCGCAGCAGCGACGGGTTTGAATCGGGAATGCGCAGGTGGCGTTCCAGCCGGTCGGGGACTTCCTCCGGCTCATGAAAAACCGCACCGTGCTGGCCGGCGTACAGGATGCCATCCAGCGGCAGGGCGTCGCGCAGTTCGTCCAACGGCAGCGCGCCGATCACCACCGGCAGCACCCCCGGCAGGCCGAACAACCGCTTCAACGGTTGAACACGGCTTTTATCCAGCGGCTGTACGGCTTCGTAGCTCATAAACAGGCGGGTGACCGGTTCAACGGTCAAACGTTCCAGCAGGGGAGGATGAAACAGGAATTCCATGGCGGTTATTCATAATCTGACTGAATTTGTCCTAATTTTACCAGAGGATCCTCATCCATGAGCCGTCAAAGCAGGCCGGCCGCCCATCCTTGATGGATCATGCTACAATTAAGATAAAGGATGAGAAGAAAAATGATCCCTTCTGCAAACCCGAAATCGGACCAGTTAGAAGAATACCGCCGCTTCTACCATGAACGCAAAGCAGAAAGACAAACCAAATTAAGAGAATTGATGGAAGAAGCACGGCAAGTTGCGGCATCCGCTGCTGAGTTACTCAGAACACAATTCGGAGTAACGCGCGTGGTTTTGTTTGGGTCACTGGTTCATCCTTCGTTGTTTCACCTCAAATCGGACATTGACCTTGCAGTGTGGGGATTGGCGGAAGAAGATTATTACCGTACGGTTGGCATCCTGCAATCTCTAAATCCAAAGTTTTCTGTGGATTTAGTGCGCTTTGAGGACATCTCTCCCGATTTTCAAGCGCTCATCCTCAAGGAGGGACAGGACTTATGAATGATTACATTACCCTTGCTGCAAGGATAAGGCTTTTATTGAAAGATGTTGAAAAAAGCATTCAGCGCGCCCAATTATTGATGAAAAAAGCCATCCAAACCAATGATGACGGTTATTGGGATGGTGTCGCGCTTAATCTTCATGCTTTCTATACGGGATTAGAGCATATTTTTGAAGACATTGCCCGAACGGTGGAACAAAGCGCCCCCACAGGAAAAGATTGGCACGGTGACCTTCTTACTCAAATGGCAACTCCTATTCCGAACATTCGGCCAGGGGTAATCTCAAGCGAAAGCCGCCAATGTTTGGATGAGTACAGAGGTTTTCGGCATGTGGTCAGAAATGTTTATGCCTTCAACCTCTACCCCGCCAGACTTCAAACCCTTACGCAAGGTTTGGAAAAATGTTTCCAGACCGTACAAAGTGATCTTTCCCGATTTATTGACTTTTTGGAAAGCATGGATTGAGAGTTTTCTATAAAAACGTCCGTGCGGGATAAATCCTTTTTGCATCCGATTTCAGAATTTTGCCCCTTCCTGCGCCTCCCCCAATATCGCTTCTGCGATATTGGGGGAGGTTGGAGGGGGTTCATTTCGCTGCTCACCGGGTTTTGTGCTTATCCCGAACCAACGTTATAAAAGGTATAGTTTCACATCTCCAAATCCTCCACCCGGATATTCGTCCCGGCTACCCGCCAGTATTGGGTGGCAAACGATTGTAAAAAATAACGGTCATGGACAACCGCCAGAATCGTCCCGCGGTAATTCTGCAGGGCCTGTTCAAAACGGGTGCGCGCTGGGATATCCAGATGATTGATAGGTTCGTCCAACAGCAGCAAATTGCACCCCTCTGCCACCAGACTGGCCAGCATCAACCTTGCTCGTTCACCAAACGAAAGCACACCTGCCGGTGTGAAAACCTCATCACCTTTGAACAGAAACTGGGAAAGAAAAGCACGTGTGGTTGTTTCGTTCCAGCCGCCAGCATCCTGAATTACCTGAAAAGCGTTCTTATCCAATGGTAAGGTTTCCTGTTCCTGCGCCATGTACCCGACCCGCACCTGACTACCCAGACGGATTTTCCCCTTCAAGGGCGGGATTGAACCAATGATTGTGCGAAGCAGAGTCGTCTTTCCGCAGCCATTTGGGCCGAGCAGGGCAGTTCGGCTGCCGTACCGCAGAGTCAGGTTCAAATCGCTCAGTAACGGCTGATTTTCATAACCGACAGTCAGATTTTCCAAAACCAGTACATCCCGCCCGCTTTCCGGCAGGCTGCCAAACTCAATTTTCATCTCCCAGCTGCGGGCAGGTTTTTCAATGTGTTCTTCGGTCAACAACCTTTGAATGCGCTTTTCAAGATTTTTGGCTTTCTGAACCGTTTCTTTGGATCGGTTGGCAAAAAAGCCAACGCTGAATCCATCGGTGTTGGCAGGGTCGGCTTTTCCACCCTTACGAAAACGAGCCCGTGAGCGAACCTGCGAAGCCGCTGCGCGCAGACGGGCAATCTCGGCCTGCTGATCCTGATAGGCCTGCCACTGCCGTTGCCTCTCGGCTGCCGTCGCTTCCAGATAGTCGGTGTAATTGCCCGGGTATAGGCGGGCTGTGTGGGAATTGGCGTCTATTTCAAGAATACTGGTGGCAACCCGGTCAAGAAAGGTACGGTCATGCGATACAATCAACGCGCCACCGCTGTAGTCCAGCAGCCATGCTTCCAGCCACTCCAGCATTTCCATATCCAGATGATTGGTTGGCTCATCCAGCAGCAGCAATCGCGGACGGTGAATGAGCATTCCCGCCAGCGCCAGACGAGTCTTTTGCCCACCGCTCAACGCGCTTACCGGTAACTCAGGCGGCAGGTGATTCAAACCCAGCCGCGCCAGCACGTGGGGTGTTTCTCCAGCCGATTGCGCGGCAGCCTCAATTTGAAGCAGCAGCATATCGTATTCCGCCTGCAATTCTGCCGCACGCTCCGGGTTCATCAACGCACCGGCCACTTCAGCCAGCCGACTGGTCAACAGGGAGATTTCTCCCTGCAAGCGGCTTAGGTAGCTTTGCAGAGTATCGTGCGGCTCGAAATGGATGCTTTGTGGTAAATAGCCGATCTTGAGCGTGGCTGGCATGAAGCGGATAGTTCCGCTATCGGGCTTTTCTTCCCCTGCAAGAATACGCAGTAAAGTGGTTTTACCGCAGCCGTTGGCCCCAATCAGCCCCAACCGCTCACCGTTGTTTAGGGTAAAAGTTACATCCCGCAGGATGGTTTCAATTCCGTAAGATTTGGTTAAATTTTGAACACTGAGCATTTCAGCAACCTGTCAAGTGAATACAAAAATCCGAAGGCAGAAGCCTTCGGACGAAACCGCAACACTGCGCGCGCCGGGCGCTGCCACAAACAATTCTGCTTTTACAGGTTGCTGCTGATCATCTCACCTTCCTTGCTCAAATACCTGCCGGTAGTATACCACAATCCGCGTTTTTGGATTTATTTTTCGACAATTTCATACGAGTAGGTAATTTCTGCAACTCCCCGCACGGTATTGGAAACCGAGCAGTATTTCTCTTCCGAAAGGTGAATGGCCTGTTCAACGGCCTGCTGGGTCAAACCCTCGCCGCCCAGGCGGTACAACAGGTGAATCTTGCGAAAAGTCCACGGCGGATCGCTGTCCTGCACCGCCTCGGCTTTAATTTCCAGAAAAGTCAGTTCAATCCGCTTTTTTTGCAGAATGTTGACCACATCCACGGCGGTGCAGGCCGAAAGCGCCACCAGCAGCATTTCAGACGGTTTCATGCCGACTCCTTCATCCGGCGTGGAAAGCACGACCGAGTGATGGGTCGAATCAATGCCGATAAACCGCTGTCCGCCAATCCACTGTACCAATGCAGATGCCATGCAAAAACTCCTCGAACTGTTAGATTTTACTTTTCAAACAAAGCCGCCCAGCCTTCGCGGATGCGGCGGAAACTATCCTCCAATGCCTCCGGCAGGACGCGTGTACCCGCCAGTGTGGACATGAAATTGGTATCACCTGCCCAGCGCGGGACAATGTGAAAGTGAAAGTGCTCGGCAATCCCTGCCCCGGCTACGCTGCCGATATTCGCCCCCACGTTGAACCCTTCCGGTTTATACACGGTTTGAAGCACCAGCAGCCCGCGGTTGAGCATTTCGATAATCTCTGCTCGCGTATCTTCTTCCAGATCCGGCAGACTGGGCTGGTGGTCATACGGCACGACCATGATGTGCCCGCTGGTATAGGGAAACCGATTGAGAATAACAAAAGCGCGCTCACCGCGCGCAATGATCAGGTTTTCATGACCGTCTTCCTGCTGTGGGGCGGCGCAAAAAACACACTGGTTGCTTTTTTCATTGCCCTGAATGTATTTCATTCGCCACGGTGACCAGAGGTGATCCATGCGCCGATTGTATCACAGCCCGCGGGTAGATTTCCAGTTATTTTTCAATCTTCATCATTTTGAATGACATTCTTTTTAGGCAGTTTGATCAGCAAAGTCGGGTTGTACAGGGCAGCCTGCAAATCACTCAAGAAGTCGCGCAATCGTCCGGCCAGCAGGGCAGACTGCTCCATCGGCAGCAGGTGACCCGCAGCCGGAACAATTTCCAGCCGGGAGAACGGCATGTGTTCCGCCAGAAAGCGAGAGCGCGACGGCGGGGTCAAGCGGTCGAGGCTGCCGCAGGCAATATAGGCTGGCGCCTGAATCTGACTGACGCGCTGGCGTAGATCAAACTGTGCGCAGGCCAGCCAGTCGCCATACAGTACACTGCTGCGCACTTTATGCAGGCTGCTCATGGTTCGGGCAGCCAGTTCAGGGCTGGTGGTACTCATCAACAAACGCTCCCGGATCAGGCGAATGCCGAGCGGCGCTGAGGAAGGATTGCTCAGATAATCCACCAGTTCAGGCGGAACATCGAAACTGGCGGCTGCTGAAAACAGCCCCAAACCGGCCACATGCTGAGGAAATTCCAGCGCCAGATGCATGGCAACGGCTGCCCCCAACGAATGACCGACAAAAACCGCCTGATAGCGGTTGGACGCCGCCAGAAATTCCAGCAGCGCGTCGGCATATTCGCCAACCGATTGACACCCCGGCAGCGTGGAACGCCCATGTCCCGGCAGATCAACTGCATAAACGGTGTAACCATTCAGCCGGCGAAATTCGGCCGGCCAGTCCAAATGGCTGCCGCCCGCCCCGTGAATCAGGATGACGGCTTTTTGATCACTTTTGCCCCCCTCATACAGCGAATAGGCAATTCCGGCTGTCAAGGGCATTTGAGTTTTCCTGTGCAGAGTTAATTGGGTTGAGGAACTTTTGCCAGTCCGCGCTGCAAACGGTCAACTGCGGCTTCATCCAGGGGTATGACCACCTGAACACGCGTTCCCTTGCCGGGTGCAGATTGGACACGCAGAACGGCGTTGATCATATCCGCCCGCTCGCGCAGGTTAATCATACCCAAACTTCCCCGTTTTTCATAGGAATTGAAGACCCCATTTACGTCAAATCCTTTGCCGTTGTCGGCAATTTCCAAAAAGATCATCTGCGCATCTTCCGGCAGACGCTTGAGCCGCACGCGAATCAGGCTGGCCTGGGCATGTTTGCGGGCATTGGTGACGGCTTCTTCCACCAGGTAAAACACCACCCCCTGCCGGTTGAGATCCAGCGCTTCCACAGCCTGCGGCTCAATTTCCAACGCCACATTTTGCTGAAAGACCTCTTTCATTTTGTCTGCCATTTGCTGAAGCGCAGCGATCAGCCCTTCGCTTTCCAGCGCCAGCGGACGCAGGGTAAACAGCATGTGACGCAGTTCCTGGGTAGCACGGCGGGCAAGGTCTTCAATGCGTTTCAATTCTCCCGGCAGTTCATCCGCCTGAGAATGGAGCATTTTCGCCGCAATTTGAGCGCGCATCACAATCCCCGAAACCAGTTGTGTGGGGCCGTCGTGCAGGTCGCGCGCCAGTTTTTTGCGCGTTTCTTCCTGTGCGCTCAAAATTCGATTCTTTTCCTTTTCCACTTCCTCAAACAGGCGGGCATTCTGGATGGCCACCACCACCTGATGGCTGATCATTTCCAGCAGGTCGCAGCGTTCGCTGGTAAAAAATTTCGACTCCGGATGGGCAAACAGCATCACCCCAAAAATCTGCATGCCGCGCAGCAGCGGCAGTACCAGCGCCGCCTGACAGGTGCGCAGCGCCAAAAGGTGTCTTAATTCTGCGTCGGCAGCGGGGTCGGGGATCAATTGCGGCTGTCCGCTTTTGAGCGCCTGCGCCAGCCCGCCCTCTTCGGCACGGAATGTTACCCGCCGGTCAGCCGGTGAAAGCCCGCGCGCTTCGGCAATCACCATCTGGTCGTCCTCGAACAAGAGAACCGCGCTGATTAAACGGCTGGTTTCACTCTCCTCACCCAGCGCGCTCTGGCTGAGGTTGAGCGCGCTATCCAGCACCACCTGATAATTGAGCGTGGCGCTCAGGGTTTCCACCATCGAGTAGAAAATTTCCAGCCGTTTCCGTTCTTTGACCTGCGCCCTGCGTTCGGTTTCCTCGCGCAGTGCCAGCAGACTGCGGTAACGAAGGCGCAGCAGGCGCATCACCCGCCGGCTGAGCAGCCCCAGCACCAGCATGGTCGTCACATGAATCCCCAACAGCATCATCCCCGGCAGGGCATACGCCGAAAGGCTGCCTGCGCCAATCATCCTCACCGCGATGGCAGCTTCCAGCGCGGTGACCAGCACAGCGCTGATGAACGCACCGCGCCACTCATAGTACAGCGCTCCGCTGAGGATGGCCAGCACCCCCGCCCAGGAAAGAGCTCCTCCCAGCCCGCCGCTAGTGTAGAAAAAGGCCGCGCTGATGAGCACGTCCAGCGCCACGCCGATCAGGCGGTGAGCCGGCAGGCGGGTGTTGGCAACCGCCAGAATGGATAAAATCAAATTCAGGCCGGCGGCTGCGGCAACCACCCCCAAAAATGCAACCGAGGGCATGCCGGCCAGCGCCTGTACGGTAATGAAAACCACCAGCACCAACCAGCGCAGCGCCAGTACCAGCAAATCGGGCAGGTAGGGAAATTCTGCTCTGCGCATACCCTTAAATCATAACCGATTTGTAACCAAAAATAGACTAATAAAATTGCAAGGTGAACGGCTGCTATTCCCAAAGATTTCTCAAAAGATCAAAAGGTTGCAACCTCAGCCTGTCAGCGCAATACGAAGACCTCCACCCGTGCGCTCTAAACCCCCTGTCCGTTTGCCCATAGCTTTCCCAAAGTCACGAATGAACAAACCACAGGCTATCAACGTCAATAAAGAACAACCCATCCGCTCACCCCAACCCCCCGAAGCCCCCCTTCCCCGCAACGCCTCATGTCCGCTTACCGCGTTTCTCTTTGGGGAAGGGGGGCAATGATTGTGACCGACGCTGCGCTGGGGTTAATGTCAACGGTGTTTCTCTTTGGGGAAGGGGGCATTTTCTTTTGGGTTGCTTGGGCACATTCCGAGTCATCAGAACCAAAATCCCTTTTCGAGAGCGAAAAAAGATCCCCCCTTTTGCTCAGCCCATTGGCGGAAAGAATAATGCGTGAAATGGAAAGAAAACGACAGGCTTGTCAGGGAACTTTGAGAAAGCCATCTCCGTTTCCCCACAAGGCCGGCCTGCCCGATCCACTCACCTTTCTTTTGGCAAAGAAAATCTTCGATTGGGCTGCGGAGGTAGCAAGCACCCCAGCAGCCCAGCAATTTATTTCCGCAGGCGGAAAACGAGAATTGGAGCGTAGCTCCCCCGCTGCCCGGGCCGGTTTATTTGGTGACCACCGGCAGGTAAAGCAGCGCCAGAGCATTTTGCACCGCGCCGCGCGTGCAGGAGGAGGCAGGACGCACTGTACCCAGTTGATCCTCCGCAGGGCAGCTGCTGCCGGGGCTGGTTACCGCCGGACTGCCCGGTTTCGGCGGATGGTGGGGCAGCGTCTTGCCATAGAAACCAAGAGGATTGAGCAGCGCATCCGTCCCATTCAAATCGCTGGATTGATTCAGGTAAGTATTGCAGGAGCTGTCGCTGCTCAAATTGTAGCCGTTGGAGGTAATGGGAGAGCTAAAATTTGCGCAGTTGCTATTGATGGCGTTTCCTGAAAGAATCGTGCCTTGCAGAATTATTTGACCCGTACCAAGATAAACGCCTCCAAAATTAGAAGCGGTGTTGTTACTGGCAATGGTGGAGTAGCGGATCGTAACGGTTGGGCCGAAATCCGAATAAATTACATAATTTTGGGGTGAGTAATCACTTCCAATTCCGTTGCCGCTGATGGTGGTGTTTTCAATCAAGGCCGGCTGATTCTGCACGATGTACAGCGCACTGCCAGCATTCGCCTGATTGCCGGTGAAAACGCTGCGCTTGATTTCGGCTTTGGCGACAAACACGCCGCCGCCCCGGCGAGCGCTGTTGTTTTGAATCAGGCTGTCGAGAATGGTTATGGTCGGCGCATTGGTGATCCCCAAACCGCCTCCCGTTCCGTTGGATGGATCATCTCCAATAGCACGGTTATTTTGCAGTCGCACTTCTTTTAAGTTAATCAGAACATCGTCCGGATTGGATGTGCCGAAAACATGGATGCCGCCTCCATTTTCGTTATTCGGCGTCTGGCCATTTTGAATTGTCATCTTTTCAAAGGTGACATCCGTTCCTCCGGCGACTTGGTAATATACCTGGAAGATGCGGTCATCCCAGCCGGCGCCGCCCTGAACTATCGTCGTATCACGGCCGGCGCCAACTAGTTTCATCTTCCCAGACAAGTCCAGGTCGCCAGTCTGGCTGTCATTTTCGCTTGCACCGGTTATTGTCAGCGTATAGACCCCCGCCGGCAAAACGATTTCATCCGTATCGCTACTGCTGCCGGCCGGGCAGGCATCCACGACAGAATTTGTGATGGAAGCCCTCACCGCCTCGCGCAGCGAGCAGTCGCCGTCGTTGTTCAGCTCGTCAGTGGTGGTGTTTACAGCGATGGTAACATCCGCCATCACAGGTTTTGGAGAAGGCTGCAGGATGGTGAGGCCCATCAGGATGAGAATACAAAACAACCTCAAGAACCGCAGAAGGTTTATCATGTCAATTCCTCCAATTTTTATGTAAATTGGATAATATCGTGATTGGATTTGAATTTCAACAATATGAGTCCGCATTCATATAATTTTCTAAAAAGTTCGATTGGGGTTAAAATAGACTGGATGTCCCCCGCTTTCTGGCTGATTCTTCTTTCCATGTTCTTCTACGGCGCGCTGCACTCGCTGCTCGCCTCTCGGCGGGTCAAACGCTGGGCTGAAGCGCGCTTCGGGGTTCAAATCCGCCGTTATTACCGCCTGTTTTTTTCCATCCTCGGCGCAGTCACCTTTTTGCCGCCGCTGGCGCTCACCGCACTGCTACCCGACCGGGTGATCTACACCATTCCTTTTCCATGGTATTTTCTGACCGGTCTGCTGCAAATTGCCGGAGCAGTCGGCCTTTTGTACGGCGTTGCGCAAACCGGGGCGATGCGCTTCATCGGGCTGGATACCGTCATGGATCAGGCAGCGCTTGACCGCCCGTCGCGCTTTGTCACCGGCGGTTTGTACCGCTGGGTGCGTCATCCGTTGTACACCTGTTCTTTACTCTTCCTCTGGCTGATGCCGGTGATGAGCTGGAATCTGCTTGCGCTCAATATCGGGGTAACCCTGTATTTCATTATTGGTTCGCGTTTTGAAGAGGATAAACTGCTGGAGGAATTCGGCGAAGCCTATGCCGAATACCGCCGCCGCACACCGGCGTTTTTGCCGCGTTTGTTCCGCCCGCCGGAGTAAGCCGCCGTGCCGCCGCTGCTCTGGCTCTCGGCTGCCTTTCTGGCAGGGGTTGGGCTGAGCGCAGCCCTGCACCTGCCGCCGCTTTTCTGGCTGGCAGGCACGGGCACAGCCGTACTGCTGGCGCTGCTGGAGGACAGGATAAGCCGCCGCTGGCGCGGCTGGGCAGCTCTGCGCCGCTTTCTGCCGCTGCCGGTGGGTGTGATTCTGGCTGCCCTGCTGCTGGGAGCCTGGCGCTGGCAGGCAGCCCAGGCCCTCTTTACGCCCCGCCACCTCGCTTTTTACAACGACACCGGCAAAGCCGAACTGCTCGGCTGGATTTCGGCCGACCCCGACCGCCGCGAAAATGCCACTCTGCTGACCATGCAGGTCAATGCTATCCGTCTGGCCGGTACGAATCACACCCAGCCGGTGCAGGGGGCTGCCCTGCTGCGCCTGCCGCCGGGCGGTGACTGGCGCTACGGTCAGTGCGTGCGGGTGTGGGGCAGCCCGCAAACCCCGCCCGAAGACGAACCTTTTTCCTACCGCGCCTATCTGGCTCGGCGCGGAATTTACACCTACCTGATGTATCCAGCCGTCACGCCGCAAAGCGGGCAGGCCGGCAGCCCGCTGCTGAAAGCGGTTTACGGCCTGCGCCGCCTGGCTTACCAGACCCTCAACCGTATCTACCCCCTACCCGAAGCGGCCTTGCTGAGCGGCATCCTGCTCGGGCTGGAGCGCGACCTGCCCGCCGGTCTGGCGCGCGCCTTTCAGGACACCGGCACAGCACACATCATTGCCATCTCCGGCTTCAACATGAGTGTGCTGAGCGGCCTGTTTCTGGCGTTGTTCGGCCGGCTGCTGCCGCGCGGGTGGGCGGCCGTGTGTGCCGCCCTGGCAGTCACCTTTTATACCCTGCTGGTCGGCGCCAACCCGGCCGTGGTGCGCGCCGCGCTGATGAGCAGTCTGGCGCTTTTCGGGCGGCTGATCGGCCGTTCTTCCGCCGGCCTGACTCCGCTGGCATTCAGTGCGGCGCTGATGACCGCCTTCAACCCCTGGCTGCCGTGGGATGCCTCCTTTCAACTTTCTTTCACCGCCACGCTGGGGTTGATTCTCTACGCCGAGCCGCTGCAGCGCGGATTTGAAGGCTGGTTGACCAACCGTTTTTCGCCCTCGCTTGCCCGACGGCTTGCCCGGCCGGTTTCGGAGTATTTTCTGTTCACCCTGGCTGCGCAGGTAACCACCCTGCCGGTGGTACTGGCGCAATTCGGGCGCCTGTCGCTTTCGGCACTGGCCGCCAACCCGCTCATCCTGCCGGTGCAGCCGCTGGTCATGCAGTTGAGCGGGCTGGCGCTGATCGCCGGCCTGCTCTGGCTGCCGGCCGGTCAGCTGCTCGGCTGGCTGACTTACCCGTTGACCGCCTACACCATCCGAATGGTCGAATGGCTGGCAGGCCTGCCGGGCGGCGTGCTGGATTTCGGCGCGGCCGGTTGGGGCCTGGTGGGCGGCCTGTATGCTCTGCTGTTCGGCCTGACCGCCGTGGCTCACTTTCAGCGGAGAAATTCCGGGCGGCTGGCAGGCGTGCTGCGGCAGGTGATGAAACCCTCGCTCGTACTGGGCGGGCTGGCGCTGTTGACCGTGCTGGTGTGGCAGGCAGCCCTGCGCCGCCCGGATGGAAACCTGCATGTCATTCTCCCCCACCTGCCGGATGGGCAGGCGGTTCTCCTGCGCACGCCGGGCGGAAGGCAGATTTTACTGGGCAGTGCCGCGCGCGCCAACACGCTGGCCGGGACGCTGGGGGGCGAAACCGGTCTGTTTCAGCGCCGATTGGATACGGCGGTGCTACCCTTTCGGCGCGCCTCACTGCTGGAAGGGCTGCCGGCCGCGCTGGAACGCCTGCCCGCCAGCAGCCTGTACTGGGCGGTTGAACCGCCCGTCAGCCGCACGGCTGCCCGCCTCAACCAGACCCTGACCCTGACGGACACCCCTCAACAACGGCTGGCTGCCGGCGACCGGCTGCAACTGGATGAGGGACTGGTTCTGACTGTGCTGCAAAGCGATGGTGAAAAGGCCGCGCTGCTGATCGAGTACCGCGATGCGCGCCTGCTGATGCCGAACGGTTTCAGCCCGGCAGCTTTGCGCGCCGCCAGCCCGCCTGTCAACGGCGCAACCCTGCTGCTGAGCAGCGCCGACCTGAAGGAAACCCCGCCAGAGGGGTGGCGCTCGCTCACCCCCGTTTTGATTTTGCTGCAAAGCGGACAGGACGAAGCGGAAGGGGTCATTTCCACTGCCCGCCGCGGAAGGGTGGAGTGGATCAGCGACGGGCACGCCGTCTGGCTGCGGGGCGAGCGGCCTTAGGCGGAATGGGGTGAGGGTGTGCGGCGGAACATGCGCAGCGCGGAAGCGATCAGCACCAGGCCAAGGATGATCTTCAGCAAACTGGCAGGGACGATGCCCGCCAGCACCCCGCCGATCATCGAGCCGACGACCGACCCCACCCCCATTGGAAGGACGATTTTCAGCCCTTCGGCGCGGCTGAACAACAGCCCCCGGCGCGCGTAACGCGCCAGCCCGACTATGACCGTCGGCAGGCTGATGATCAGGCTGGCGCTGCCGGCGGTTTTGACCCCTACGCCGAAAGTAAAGATCAGGGTGGGGATAATCAGCTCCCCGCCGGCTACACCCAGCGTACTGCTGACCACGCCGATCAGACAGCCGGCGGCAAAGCCAACCAGCGCCTGCGCCCAGCCGGCCGCGCCCACCAGCCCGGCCTCGGAGAGCGGGAAAAAACCTTCCCCAATCAGCAGCAGGCCGATGGCGGTCAACAGAAAACGCATCCAGCCTTCCAGCGCATGCGGTGAAAGACGGGCAGTCAGACCTGCGCCGAGGAAAGCGGTCAGCATGGCTCCGCCGATCATGGAGGCCAGAATCACGGCTAACGATTCCAGCGGAAGGGCCGGCAGGGTGCGCGAACGCACGATCAGCGCAACCAGCAGGGTAATCAGGCTGACGGCCAGATTAATCGGCACGGCCTGATGCGCACTGCGCCGCAGCCAACCGACCAGTACCGGCAGGCGGAATTCAGCCCCGCCCAGGCCGATCAGCCCGCCCAGTACGGCGATGGGAACCGCAACGGCAAAAGCCAGCAATATCTCAGTCATCCTTCAGCGGAAAAACGAGAGGAGGGATAGGATAAGTGTAGGCTAAACTTCGCTTGAGGAAAAGCTCTTCAAACGACTTTTTGACCGCTGTCCTTGCGAGCAAGCGCGGCAATCTCCCACATGGCCCCGCCTGCGCAGGAGCGGGTTGAAAATGCTCCATGCTTTCTCATCGCTCCCACGCGCTGAAATCCCAGCCGGCCAGCCGCTCGCGCAGCTGGTTGCGCTGGTGCAGGTTGAATTTGACCAGCAGATTACGCACATGGGTTTTGATCGTTTCGGGTGCAACGCCCAGCCGGACGGCAATCTGGCGGTTGGTGTAACCGAGACAGATCAGCGCGGCAACTTCCTGCTCGCGCGGGGTGAGCAGCTTCCAGCACCGCCAGGCCTCTTCATTCTGACGGCGGTGCTGCAGGCCGGCTTCGATCAGCGTCTGCAGAATCTCCTCCGGCGGGCGCTGCTCCTGATCCGCCAGCTGACGCAGGGACTGTTCCAGACGGGCATCGAGGGCAAAGGTGCGCTGCTGCTGCCCTGCCTCCTCCCTGAAAAGGTTCAACAGGCGCTTCCAGAGGTTCATAATCTTATTTTATAGAATAATTGTTCTATTGTCAAGCAAAACGCTATGGAAAATTGCGCATTCTCAAAGTCGTTTGGCTGCTCAGTCATTCTGCTTCTAACCGGTTTAGGGATACCCTGCCAGTAACGACACGAACCCCCTCCTGCGCCTCCCCCAATATCGCTTTGGCGATATTGGGGGAGGTGGGTGGGGGTTGTTTTGCCACAATTTGAGTTTCGATACAAAGTTTTAGGATTGTCAAGCAACTTTGAGAAAGCCATACTCCACGACTGCCGCGCCACTCTTCAGTCCAGTTCAATATAAAGCCGTTTGTTGATGCGTCCCTTGCTTTTGTAATCCACCACGCGGATGGGGCCGACTTCGCGTGTGTTGGCCACATGCGTGCCGCCGTCTGCCTGTAAATCCAGTCCCACAATTTCCACCGTGCGCACTTCCTGAATTTCCGGCGGCAGCAGGTTGATTTTGGTACGAATCAAATCGGGAATCTGAAAAGCAATTTCGCGCGGCAGAATCTGCACCCGCACCGGATGAGCGGCTTCCACTTCGCGATTGACAGCCTGCTCGATGACCGCTACCAGATCGGCAGTCAGGGATTCAAATTCAAAATCCATGCGCCCCTTGAGGGGTTCCATTTCGCCGCCGGTGACCAGCGCGCCGTAATCCCGAAAAACCACCCCGCAGAGGATGTGCAGGGCGGTATGGGTACGCATCAGCGCATAGCGCCGATCCCAGTCCAGCGCGCCATGCAGAGTCACGCCGGGTTGGGGCAGGCCGGCTTCACCTGCCAGCGTATGCCAGATACCGGCGGGTGTTTTCTTCACCCGCGCCACCTGCCAGACGCCGCCATTTTCATCACTCAACATGCCGCCGTCACACGGCTGACCGCCCCCGCCGGGGTAAAACGCAGTTCTATCCAGCAGGACAGCACGGTTTTCCTCATCCACCCCTACCACACGGGCGGTAAAGTCTTTCAGGTAACTGTCGGTAGCGTAAAGCAGTTCGGTCATGGTGTATCCTCATCTTCGCTTGGTTAAATCATCCACTGCCAGCCCAGCGCAAAGAGCAGCAGATTGACAACGGTATGTGCCACGATTGCCGACCTCAGCCCGCCCTGCGCCTGAACCAGCCAGGCAAAGCCAATTCCTGCCAGAAAAGCGGGCAGCCATAACAACGGACGCAGCTGCAGGGTGGCAAACAGCGCCGCCGAAGCCAGCACCGCCCCCCCGCTTCCCAGCCGCGGTTGCCAGCGGCTGATTAACTCGCCGCGGAAGAAACGTTCCTCTGCCCACGGGGCGATCAGAACACCGGTCAGAAAGGTTGCCCAGCGGATAAGGGGGGCAATTTCCAGCGGCTGGGTCATTTCGGCGGCCGCCATTGCGCTTTCCACCCAGGCCCGGCCGATGCTGAACAGGTAAGCGCACATCAGCGCGATGGCAGCCCCACCCAACAGGCCGCTCAGCCAGGCCGGGGGCAGTGCCCTGCGGGTTTGGACAAGCGGATGCGGCAGGCCTTGAACGCCGGGAATGGCAAGAAATGCCAGGATCAACGCCTGCCAGAGAAACAGCCACGGTTGACCGGGAAACAGCGGCGAACGCAGGCTCAGGGCGGGCAAAGTCTGTTCCAGATTGCTGAAACGGGAGATCAGCACACGGTCCAGCCCAAAATAAACCGCCGCGGGCAGCAGGTAGGCCAGCAGCAGGGCGAGCAGGATGGGATGGAGCACCGGCTGAGAAACCGCGCTGCGCAGGATGAACCCCAGCGCGCCGACTGCAAAACCCAACACCAGCAGGGTCAGAATGGAAATCAGCACAACAATTGTTTCGGCGGGCGTCTGCGGCTGATTCTGCACCAGCCACAGCAGGCCAACCGTCAGCAGCAACAGCAATAACCCGCCGCCGGCAAACGCCAGCGCAATCCGCCAGCTGGTGGAAAGACGCAGCGAATTTGCAGGTCGTTTCATGGATTAATTGTACACCTCAAATCAACAGCGGCGTGCAGGGTTGAGCTGCACGCCGCTGGCAGGCTTTATTTCCCGCTTTAGCAGCCGCCCAGCTCCACCGGCGTCAGACACGGGGTGCGCGTGACGGTGGGTGTGCGGGTACGGGTCGGCAGCAGGGTTTCGGTGGGGGTGGGTGTGTTGGTTGGTATAGGCGTACTGGTGCGGGTAGGTGTGCGGGTAAATGTGCGCGTGATGGTTGGCGTCAGAGAGGGAACCGTGGCGGTCGGTGATGGGGTATTGGTTCGCGTCGGGCGGGGGGTAAAAGTCAGTGTAATGGTAGGTGTATAGGAAGGTGTAAAGGTCAGCGTTATGGTCGGCGTATTGGTACGGGTTGGGGTATTGGTACGCGTCGGGGTATTGGTGAAGGTTCTTGTAATGGTGGGCGTCGGTGTGATGGTGGGTGTATGGGTCGGCGTACGAGTGTTGGTCGCCGTGAAGGTCAGGGTTGGCGTGAATGTTTCGGTTGGGGTTGGGGTAATGGTGCGGGTCGGCGTGTTGGTAAAAGTATGCGTTATGGTGGGCGTGTAGGTGGGCGTGCCGGTATGGGTGGGTGTCCAGGTCGGGAACGGCGCAACCGGTTGAAGGTAGTAGCCGTCAATCACCACGGGCGGGTCATCGGCGTCGCCGGTAATGCCCGGCCCGGCCCATGCAACCGAAACATGATCAAGTCCCGTGCCTTCTTTATGATGCACCTCGATAGGCGTCCAGGAACCGGCTGTCAAATAAACAGGAGCGGAGCGTTGACTACCATAGAGGTCCCACTGGTGATAATACGTCCAGCCCGGCACCGAAGCAATTGGGCTGCCGTTAAGATCCAGGCGGCTGTTATCATCGCTGGCGATGTAAAAGCGGTAATAACCGGTTTGAGGTGCACACACCAGGGCGCGCAAGCGCTGGCCGTAGTTGTTTCCCCAGTTTTGGGGAGCTTCAAAATCGGCCAGGTAATCATGGTTGTTGGGGGCCCCGGGGTAACGCGGGTGGCCGGTCAGGTCACTTACTGAAGTCCCGGGAATGCTGCCCCACCACTCGCGCAGCACACCCGTGCCGTTGCAGGGGAAGTTGGTGGGGGTAACGGTCGGCGTGGCAGTCGGCGTGGCGGTATCGGTTGGCGTAGGCGTGGAAGTGTTGGTGGCAGTGTTGGTTGGGGTGGGCGTGTCGGTTGGAGTACTGGTGGGGGTCGGGGCAACTCCCAGCGCCCCGCCCGGCCGTGTTTTTCGGAAGGCTTCCACGTAGCCTTCCCGCTCGGCGTAGATCACAACCGTTGGCCAGATCTCGGTGAGGAAGGGCGTGATCAATTCGTGGCGGTAGGCCAGACGCACGAAAACCCGGTCACCCGCCCCGCCGGCATCATCCACATACCGTTCGATAGCGGTCTGGTTGAAGGTAGTTCCAGTTTTGGTGCCAAGAGCCCGTTCGCAAAACATGGGGAAGCGATAGTCCTGCAAATGCCCGGGGTCATTAGGTTCATAATATCTAATCTCATGTGGGTTGCGTTGAAAACGGGCAAATAGCCCCCCGCCGAGGTCTTCCTCACGGTTTGAGCAAATCATCACATTCAAAAAGCCCTTCAGAGCCGGGTTGCCGCGGTGCGTCATATCGAAGTCAGAATGATTCCAACCGTAATCAAGGTAAGCCAGATAGTCGCCGGAAACTGCCGGGGCCGGATCCCACGCCACGCCGGTTGCCCCGGCAATGGCCGCATCGCGGATGGAAGCCAGCCGCGCCCAGTCTTTCAGCGCGCTGCTCTTTTCGTCCCAGTCGTCCACAGTCTCCGGAACACGGCAGTTGCCGCTATGTTGGGCGGTCAGCCCCAGCGCGGCGGCGGCTTCGTCGCAGTATTCCGGGTTGAAATCCCCGCTGACCGCGTAACGCACCCCAAAACGAGCGCCGTTTTGCAGCGCCAGCCAGGCCTGTAAAAAGCGCCCAAATTCGATGATTCCGAAGATCAGCATCAGCAGAATGGGCAGCGCGAGTGCAAATTCCACAAAACCCTGCGCACGCCAGCGCTGCCGCTGGAAGAGGACGAGGGATTTAAAAATCGGTAATCGTTTCATGGGCGGTCCTTCCGTTCAAAGCCCTTTATTGATTGATACGGGTATAAATGCGACTGGCAATATCCTCAAAAATCGCCTGCAGCTGAGAGGCATCATTGGTATAAAAATAATTACCACAGGATTGCAAACTGGGTTTGCCCGCACATTCATCGGTACGGCGATCTCCATCATCACCTACGGCAGCAATGTAACGCAACAGCGGTTCGCCCAAATTTACTGCCCCAAAGCCGACCGCGTACATGGCCACATCCGTGCCGAGCGGTTCCTGGGGATTACCTGAGATGGTCAAACCAATTGCATCCACCAGGTCACGGGCATAGTCGGTGACCGAGTAGGCATAACTGCGCAGCGCCGGCGCCACGTGGGTTGAGTCCGGCGGGCAGGTTGCGCTGTTCGGGTCAATACAGTAGCGCGGGGTGAAGTGGCGGTCAATGCACAGTTTTTGCCACCACGAGTCAGCATCGCGGTCGGCAAAATGCCCGTTACAAAAGCCGCTGGTCATGACCGCCGGCACATTCCCGCCGGTGTAAGGGGTATCGCCCGGGCCGGTTGAGGCGTTGGGCGGTGTATCGCTCAAATTGGCCACGCCGTCGGTGAACATCACGACCACCCAAATTGCATCCCGGCGGCCGTACTTGGTCAGCAGTTCGTTAGCCATGCGCAAACCACAGCCGATACAGGTAGAAAGCGGCGAAAGCGAAGGGCGGATGGTATGGCCGCTCAAATCGGTAAACGCCGGGAATTTGGCCAGATACGCCAGCGAAGCGTTGTGATCGTCCATGGTGAAGATGTCATCGGAATTCCAGTCGTAAGCATCCAGATAGGCATCGTGATCGCACGGCACCCCGCCCCAGCCAAAGGGGTCAGGTGCGCCTTCGTCAACACTCCACCAGCGGTCAGCCAGCGCAGCTGGATTGGCGACCCAGGGGCAATCCACACCATACAAAGCAACGTCATCATCCGTATCCCTGCCATCCCCATCGCGGTCTTCGGGGTTGACCGGGTTGAAGGCGTAATCACCCGGCTCCCGGTCTGGCCCCCACGGCGCCCACATGCGCGCATAGGGCGGGTCATCATGGACGTTGACATTGTTCCATAATGCACTCCGCGCAACGGCTTTGAGACCGGTAAAGTCCTGTTTCAATTCCGCACGCGAATCGTAGGTGATAATTGCAATCCGATCGTAGCCTTCATAAATGGTATTGATCAGGGCATGGGCGGCATTCTTCAGGTACCACATCGGCAGGCACGCCCCCGAGGGCGGCGCGCTTCCCGCCGTACGGGTATTCGGGTTGCATTCGGTATCGGGGTCGTAATCATTGGGAATGTAACCGCTGGTCTGGCTCGACATGGATTCCGAAACATCCAGCACCAGCACAATATCCACTGCAGCGGCTTCGGAGATGGTCTGGGTGGTCAGAGAAACCGGACCAAAACCCAGCAATCCCAAAAAGTAGAGCGGTGCCCGCTGGGTAGCCTTAACCCACACCAGTTTACGGAGAAAAGCGGCCTCGTGACAGCGGCGATCCAAATCGGCCGGCAGGCCATGATCAATCACATAATCCCCATTTTCATCACAAATATGAACTTCGAGATCCACCACCGACATATCCACATTGTTCAGTTCGAGCACTTCGGTGGCGGCGTCTTCAAATTTATTGAGATGGGTTTCTCCGCGTTTGTACTGGTTGGCAGCCGCCACTGCGGCAGCATCCACCGCCCGTTTGAGGTGGTTGTAGGTGACATATAAGGAGCCTGCATCAATGGCCAGCCCGACGAAAAAGAGCAGGGTTAACATGGCCACCGCAAAAATGACCAGCACCTGCCCGCGGGCAGGCCGCCGCGCAGAAGATTGCCGCTTAGCGGTACTTGATGGCAGGAAACGGAAAGATGGAATAGGCATGGATTTGCACCGGATTTGGAATAAAAGAAGTGATTAACGGAATGTTCAGTACCAGTGGATGACAGTAATAGATTTCTACGGCGACCATGCCCTCATTGACATCGGGCGAACCGATCGCCATCACTCGATCAAGGGTGTAATACGGTTCGGTGCGGACTTCGTTACCCTCACAGTCTTTTTTGTAATTTTCGCTGGTATTTGACCAGACATGCAAGATTCTTTCGCCACTACCGCGCAGGTCGAAAACCGAAACCACCATGTCATCAGTAGCATTGTTCATTGTGATGTAAGAATTCAAGCCAGTCGGCGGCGCCGCCAGATAGGAATCAACTTCAGCAAAGAAAGTGGACGGAGCCGTAAAGCGCTCCTCGCGGGCAGCCTGACGGGCAACCTCGCGCGTCAGGTCCAACACATCCAGATAGCGGCCGATAAAAATGGCCACTTCCACCACCCCCAACAAAATAATGAACAAGACCGGCAACACCAGGGCCAGCTCAATAAAGGACTGTGCCCGTCCGGTGCGGAAATGCCGGGGGTGGGAGTGTGGGGCTGGCTGTTCAGACAATCGCGGCATGCACTTGCTCCCCCAATTCTAAAAGAAACCTTCCATCAGTATTCATATCATAACGAATATGGTAATGAAAGTCAACGGGCACAAAGCCAAACCAACCGTTTTTTGGTAACAAAACAAACGATTCTGTAACTGCAAGCAAACAAAACCGCCTCCGGCAGGCACTGCCTTAGCGGAGGCGGCTGTTTTCAGGCAAAGGGCAGGCGCGCTAGCGGCTGGCGCTTTGCGGTGCGCTGACCGCCTGCACAGCCTTCAACTGCGCCTGACGAGCCAGATCGGTGGCGGCAGCCAGAATGCGCAGGGCTTCTTCCGGATTGTGAAAGCCCATGCTGTTTTCGGCAGCGATGAAGTCCCAGCGCAGTTGGGCAGCGCGGTGCAGGGCGCGCGCTTCTTCAATCAACTGCGGGTCTGCCCCGGCTGTTTCGGCAGCAGTTTTGATGGCGGCAATCGCTTCCACCAGCGCATCTTCGCTGGCCGACATGGTCACCCACACCTGATTCTGAATCGCGGTTACCCGTCCAACCACGTAATCCACATTCGTGTGGCAGGTACCGCACGAGGCAGCCGGATTGAGCAGCGGGCTGTGGACGTTATGGGTGGAGAACTTGACCGCTCCATCGCGGGTGTAGGGCATGTGGCAATCGGCGCAGGAAACTCCGGCATTGAAATGCGTGCTGCCCGCCGAATACAGCTCATATTCGGGGTGCTGCATCTTGATCATGCTGGCGCCGCTCTCGGCATGCGTCCAATCCGAAAAGCCAATTTCGTTGTAAAACTCCTCGATCTTTTCGATGGAAGTGCCTTTCGACCATGGAAAAACCAGCAGTTTGCCTTCACCGGCGAAGTAGTACTCCACATGGCAGTTGGCGCAGACGACCGTGCGCATTTCCTGGCGGGTGAAGGTGCGCCAGTCCTTACCCTGTGCCTGCAGAGCGGCTTCCAGGGCCGGGTTGGTCACAATCAGGCGCATGGTACCGGCTTCGTGGCAGTTGGCACAGCCAATCGGCTGGTCAATTTGCTTGCCCAGCTCCATGAAAGGCGTACGGGCAAACTCGGCAGCCCCCATCTCCGCCCATAACATGGGCGTATTTGCCGATTTACAGGAATAGCACGTGCCGGGTGTCTTTTCGTTCACCCGTCCCGTTTCGCGCACATCGGTCAAGGACCAGCGGTGACCGCGATCCTCCTTATAATCCTTGCTGAAGGCCATACCGGCAAACAGGGTGCGCAAGCGCGGGTCCACATCCAGTTTCTGCACCGGATCAGAACCGCCGTAGGGTGTGCGGGCGTTGTTGGTTTCAGTCCGTAAAAAAGTGGTGTACTGGTTGGGGAAATTAATCCCCCACACCGAACTATCCGGCTCCATGGCAGCGATCTCAATCAGATTGGGAACGCCGCGCGTCTGTAACGGCTGATTTTTCATGAAGATCAACAAGGCAACCAGCGTACCGGCCAGAATGACGATAATGATACTGAGGACAATCGGGATGGTTTTGGGATTTTTGAGCATGATCTACTTCTCCTGAAGCGATTGAGAATGAGGGTCATACATACCTTTGTCTTGATAGGGCAAAATGGAAATGCCGCGCTCGCCATGAGCAACACTGCGATGGCACTCAAAGCAGTAGCGCCCGGAATCCATCTGTCCGTCGGCAATTTGAGAAACGGTTTCCTGATGACAGTAAATGCAGTTGGCCTGGATAATGTTCTTCGATTCGGTTTTGGCACGCAGCGGCTCGGGAATGCTGCCCAAAGTGAAATGAAAGACATGGTTCATGCCGGATTTGGCTTTGACAAAGTATTTGGGGATGAGGGCATGCGGCGTGTGACAGTCATTGCAGGTTGCCCACGCCTGATGTCCGGCGTGATACCAGCCTTCGTATGCCGCGTCCATCACATGGCAGTTATTGCAGGCGGTCGGGTCATTGCCGAGGTACACCGTAAACTCGGTGGCGTACATTCCCACCGCCACAACCACCAGCAGGGCTGCCAGCCCGATCATGAGGGGAAGTCTGGTCATGTTTCCTCTCCAAAGAAATTATGACAACTTACTCTAATTTTATCTAATTATCCCAAACTTAATTTGATTTTAATCAAATTCAACCCCATCAATTTTTCCCACCTGCACCTCCCCCAAAATCGCCCCTGCGATTTTGGGGGAGGCAGGAGGGGGCAAAAAGGATTTGTCCCGAACTGACGTCCGTATGCGTTTTTGATCTTAATTAGAGTAGAGAGGCTTTTGGTTTACGGCGCAGCCTGTGCTAACAGATCCGCATGGCTGAGCAGGCGGATTTTTTCGGGCGGCCAGTAGATCAACACCGCCCTGCCAACCACATCCCTCATCGGTACGAACCCCCAAATGCGCGAATCAGATGAGCGGTTGCGGTTATCCCCCAGCACAAACAGCGAATCGGGCGGCACTTCCCACACCCCCGTGTAAGCCGGCGGCTCGGCGATGTAAGGCTCATCCAGGGCAATGCCGTTGACATACACCCGCCCGCCTTCCACCCGCACCTGGTCACCGGGCAGGCCAATGACCCGTTTGATGTAATCCTCCGGCGGTTGGCGGTTATGATGAAAGACGATGATATCGCCGCGGTGCGGTTCACCCAGCCGGTAGGCCAGTTTATACACCACCAGCAGTTCACCTTCATTCAGGGTTGGCTGCATGGAAATGTTTTCCACCCGCACGCGGTCGGTTACCGCGCTGATGGCAAAATAAAGCAGCACGGCAAACAGGATGGTTTTGAAAACCTCGCTGAGAATGCCGAGCAGGGTGTTTGCCGGTTGAGCAGTCTGAGATGCGGCTTCCGTTGCCGTCAAGAATTCCCCGCTGGAACTGCGTTCTTCGCTCATAACACCGGCATCTTATCACAATTTGGGCGGAAGTGGGAGAACTTGCGAAACCCTTAAGTCGGCTGAAACGGTCAGCGATTGACCGCCGGTAAATAGACCGGGTAGAGGCGCTCGGCCATCACCAGCCGCACGCTCAGGCGCAGGGGCGGATAGGCCCGCTCCTCCGGGCGGATGATCACCTCACCATTGTACTCGCCCAACCCCAGCCCGCCGGTCAAAAGGCGCAGTTCCACCCGCTCACCCGCCCGGCCGGCTTGCAGCCACGGCAGGTTTTCTTCCACACTCCAACCATCCCCCGCCATGTAGGAAGGCAGAACCAGCGCCGAAAGCAGCGGCGTTGCAGAGGACGGTGCAGCCAGCACCGTGAGCGAAGAAGGCGAAAGGCAGCCATCCCGCTGAGAAACGGCCGCCTCGCGCAGCGGGGTAAAGTTACTGCCATCCGCGCCAGAAAAGCGCACCCATACCCCCTGACCGCGGTAAGCACCGCCCGGCACCTGCCACACAAACGGGCTGCCGTTGAAGCGTTGTGGTGCAGTGAAGATGGTGACAGTATCAATACTGACCTCAGCACTGCCCGTCCGCCGGATTTTGAATATCAAGAAGGGGTTGTTTTGATCCGGCGTAAAGGTAAAAGAAAGCGGCACTTCGATATAGGTGTTGGTGGATGGAAAATCGCTGCTCCTCAAGATGACTTCGCCGCTCTGGAAAGTACCGGCGGTCACGCTCAGGCGGGCTGCCTCCCCTTCGGGCAATGAATTGACCTTCAACCGGAAGTAGGCGACCATCGGCTGTTGGGTAAAAAAGGACGTTGTCCACACCCACGCCATGTTGGGATCGCTGCCGTCATTGCGGTTGTGGGGCAGCAGCACGGCTTTCCCATTCAGCGCGGCCGGGTCGGCAATTTGTGGCAGCAGATTGTTCTTGCCGGTTTTGAAGGCATCCCCCAGCCAGCCAAGGCTGAGTTGAAGGTCACTGCGCCCCTGCGCATCCAGCCCGTAAAGCGTTACCGTTGGGCGGCTGGTGGAAAAGTGCTCTTCGCCCAAAGGAAGACCGGCTGGCAGGCTGCCGAGATAAATGCTGTCATCCACCGTCAGGCTGCGCCCATAGGCATCGCGGGTGCGGGCATACACCCGTTTCCAGCCCTCACCAGAGGAAAGGTTAAATGTGCTTTGTGACTGATACGGCTGAACCGCTGTGTTGTTGAAACAGGCATCTTCGCTGATCTGCATGGAAACCGCCGGCTGCAAGGCGGTGAACAAATCCTCTGCGCGGCGGTCATACAAATACAAATTGACCATTTGGGCTGCGGTGCTCAAACTCTCGTTTTCGATGATCAGCGGAGCAAATGAATTGTCGCTGCCAAAATCCTGCGCCAGCCAGCCTTCACCGTTCTGGTTATAGCCAATTCCCACCTCGCGGTGATCGGGGTTCAACAACTGGTCAGCATGCCCGGTATTGCTTTTGAGCCAGCCTTCCACCGCCTGTTCAGGCGGCACATACACGCACCACACATTTTCGGCGCCGGCGCTGCCGGGGTAGCCAAAAGCCCGGGCGCGCACATCCGGAAAGTTGCCCAGCGTGTCGCGGTGGGCGTCAGCGCAATTCGGCGCCGCGGCTTTGTCGGCCGCAAACCAGCGCGCCGATTGGGTCAGCTGCCAGTTCCAGCGCAGGGGTGGGATACCGCGCGCTGCACGCGCCAGGTTGGTGAGATAGACCACCGCACCTTCCTGGCGGGCAAGCGCATCGGATTGACTGACGGGGGTATATCCGCTTTGGGCGGCTGCGGCAGCAACGATGCCACCCAGCCCCAGCAAAATCAGGAATAACACGAACCATCGCTGCATGGAAAACTTCATCGTTGAGAGATTTTATCATTATTATCCGTTAATTTGAGCGGCTTATCGGCCATTGTCTATCATTATTTTCGAGATTGATTGCGATGGCTTTCTCAAAGTTCCTTGAAAATTCTGGCATTTTGTTTCCGTTTCACCCATCATTTCTTCCGCCTATGTATGGGTAAAATGGCGTTTCCTTTTCCGCCCTTGAAAAGACATTTTTATGCTGCCGATTCGCAAGGTGCAATCGCAGTCCCAAGAATCGCCCCCCTTCCCCGCAGAGAAAAACGTTGAGCGTACCATGGGGGTTTTGCGGGGAAGGGGGGCGTAGGGGGGTTGGGGCAAGCAACGGGTTGTTTTTTTATTGATGTTGACAGCCTGTGGTTTGACCATTTGTGACTTTAAGAAAGCCATGGATTGGCTGCCTTTTTTGAGCAACACACCAGCCATTTTTTGCTATGCTATATACAGGCTGATCAAAAAAATTAGAGCGGGAGCAGGTCAATGCCAAACGAGTATTTTTCCATCCCAACCGCCGCCGAACTGGAAAAGAAACGCGGCTGGCAGGTGCACCGCCGCGATAAAAACCGTTACGCGGTCGTGCGCTTTCATTACCTGTTACGCGGCCCGTTTCAACTGGATGAACCGGTGCGCAAAGGTGAAGTGATTGCGGCGGCCAAACCGTTGCGCGGGGTACGCGAAAAACGCACCTTCAGCGCCGAATATGAAGTTTCCATCGTCAAAATGAACGATTTGATTCGCGAGGCGGTGCGTCAATCGGAGGAAATCCGTCAGTACGCCGCCAGCCTGACCGCAAAACTGGGCGTGGAGCCGCTGACCGCCCTCTCTGCGTTCGCAAAAGCGGAAGCAGCCGAACGACTCGTAAAAAGCATTCAGCAGCGCCTGGAAATTTCCATCAGTGAAACCTATCGGGAAAAGAAGGTCATCACCAGTGAGTATGTCATAGACCCCCAGGAATTTGAACCGGATACAACCCTGGTGTTTGTGCGCGCCTACAAAGCTTTTGAATACCGCCTTTATCTGCAATGTGTGGATTACCTGATGGTGGAGTACAGCGGTTCATCACTCAGCCCGTGGCTGAACCGGCGCAAGGTTCCCGAAAATACGGGGGACGGACAGCCGGTTAATGTGATTCGCCTGCAAGCCCCGTTGTGCACCATTCGTTACTGGAAAGCCATCCCCGAATCATCCCTGCTGGTGGACGAGAAAACCTACGTCAACGAAGTGCCGGACCCGGACGAGGTGCAAATCGGCGCGTTAACCGACGGCCGGCGCTATCCTTACAAGGAAATGCCGCCGCGTCCCACATTGTACGATCTGGCCGAACGTGTCTTCCCGGCGCGGATACGAAAGTAGACAATTGCCGCAAGGCGATATGTTAATTTGGTCAGCGTCTGAGATGGCAGGTTTTAGAAGTAGTGCTTGAATCTCATTCCCTTTTCCTGTACAATTTTGACAGGAAAGATATTCAATTTTTTTGTGTCCCCGGACCTTTGTTTGCTTGACATCGAAACCGATCACAGAAAGGAATAAGCCAACCCATGGACGTCATTAAAGTCAAAGCAAACTCTCGTACAGCCGCCGTTGCAGGGGCAATTGCGGGTGTCATCCGCGAGCATAAACGCGCTGAAGTACAGGCCATCGGCGCGGGGGCGGTCAATCAGGCCATCAAAGCTCTGGTGCTCGCCAAAGGCTATCTGGCGGAGGATGGAATCTCGGTGGTGTGCGTCCCGGAATTTGTGGATGTGGATATTGACGGCAAGGTACGCACCGCCATCAAGCTGATTGTCGAACCACGCTGATTTGTAGTTTTCTCAGTCGCTGGCTAGCGCCACTTCTTCGGGGGAGAAAATCACTTCCTCTTTCCCCGTTAATTTGTCCTGCACCTTTTTCAGGATTAAATCCAGGTGACGGGGGTGAGCCACATAATCGAGGTTGTCCGCCGGTACGGTCAACACCGGGCACAGGGTAAAGGCGGCAATCCATTCTTCATAGAGCTGGTTCAGGCGGGCAAGATATTCGCTGCTGATGCCGCGTTCATAATCCCGCGCCCGCTGCTGAATGCGGTTTTGCAGGGTTTCCACCGAGGCACGCAGGTAAATGACCAGATCCGGCGGGGGCAGAAATTCGGCAATGGTCTGATACAGCGCGTAGTACGTTTCGTAATCCCGCTGTGAAAGGTAACCCTGCAAATACAGGTTTCGCGCAAAAATATCGGCATCTTCGTAAATGCTGCGGTCCTGAATGACCGAACCCTGATGGCGCAAAATTTGCTGGTGGATTCGCAGCCGATGGGTGAGAAAGAAGACCTGCGAGTGAAAACTCCAGGCGTGCATGTCGCGGTAAAAATCGGCAAGGTAGGGGTTTTCGGTGACCGGCTCGTAAAACGGCTGCCACCCCAGCCGCTGGCAAAGCAACTCAACCAGCGTAGATTTACCCACCCCAATATTCCCTGCCACGGCGATAAATTTTTTCATCGTCTTCTCCGCCCGGCCGGAATTATTTGGTCAGCTTGCCAGCCAGTTCCAGTTCAATCACTTCCTGAAATACTTCAAACGGCTGTGCGCCAATCAATGCAACCCCGTTGATGAAAAAGGTCGGTGTGGATTGAATCCCCAACTGGCGGGCATATTCAAAATCCGCTGTAACTTCGCTTTCATAGCGTTTTTCGTCAAGACAGGTGGTAAATTGATCCATGTCCAGGTTCAGCTGGCGGGCATAGGCTTCGTAAGCCTCACGGCTCAACCCCTGCTCGGCAGCGAACAGCAGATCATGGTACTCCCAAAAGCGATCCTGTTCCCGGGCGCAGTTGGCAGCTTCGGCAGCCGCAGCAGCGTTGGGGTGAAGGCTGTACAGCGGAAAGTCGCGGTAAACCAGCCGGATTTTATCACCGTAGGCTTCTTGCAGTTTAGGCCATACTTCCACATGCCAGCGGGTACAGAAGGGGCATTCAAAATCGCTGAATTCGATGATCGTAATTGGCGCATCCGCCGGACCGAAGGCGGGGTTATCCTGCTCGGTAACCGGGTAACGCACCACCTCGATGGGTTCGTTTGGGTCACGGGTGGGGCGCGGCTGACCGGGAACATCCATGCCGATTTCCTGCAGTACCGCTTCGGCAGCCTCGGCACGTGAAAGGGCATCATTGAGCGCCTGATTGGTTTGCGCCAGCGATTGACCCCAGATCAGGTAACCGCTGAGGATGCCGACACCGAAAAACAAAACGGCAATCACAACCACCAGCGGAAGCGAGTAACCGGGGCGTTTAGAAACCGCCTGGGTCTGTGCTTCCGCTTCCGCTGGTAATGATTCAATTGAAGTTGGGGAATTCTCGTCACTCATGCATGAAATTATACCATGCCGGTCAGAAAATCCAGATCAAGAGCAGGATGGGTAAGGCCAGAAGACCCAATACCAGCACAATCGCCAGCACCACCACACCAACCGTCAGGCCCACCACAGTGCCCAGGATGCCTACCACCAATCCAAAAATGCCGCCAATCAGCCCGACAACCAGACCGATGATCCCACCAATCAAGTCAAACAAAAACTTGAACATTTGCATTCTCCTTTCCGTAATTTATACGCAGTGGATGAGGAAAAGTTGCGCCGGCAGGGATAAAACAGGCTTGTAAACCCCGTGCCCCTGGCTTTCTCAAAGTTCCCTGACAAGCCTGTCATTTTGTTTCCATTTCACCCATCCTTCTCTTGCCGTCAATCGGTTGGGTAAAGGATCGTTTCTGTTCCCATCCTTGATAAGGCATTTTTGCCCTACCAGTTCGCAATGGACAATAACCAGCCCAATCAATCCCTCCTGCCCGCAGAGCAACCATGTCGAACTTGACGCGGACGCAGCCCGGCACGGGTCATGCTCTCGCCCCCCTTCCCCGGAGAGCAACGCATTGACCAGTCAGGGCGGCGCTGCGGGGAAGGGGGGCTACGGGGGGTTGGGGTGAGCGGCGGGTTGTTTTTTTATTGACGTTGACAGCCTGTGGATTGACCATTGGCGACTTTGGGAAAGCCATGAAACCATACCTGTCAGGTGGGTTATAATCGCTTACGGTAGGATTGACTTTTTTCAACGGGGCCTGTCATGCTGATTCTTTTACCGGCGTTAAGCTGGGCGGTAATCGTGCTGATTTGCTGGCGGCGAGCCATTTTTCCGGACGATTTCCGCCTGAAACTGCTGCTGGGCTGGGCGGTATGGGGTGCGCTGCTGACCGCCCTCACCGAACTGAGCGGCTCAATAGGCCTGCTGGCGCGCCTGCCGCTGGCAGCCGGCTGGGGGTTGATTCTTCTGGCGGGGCTGTACCTTCTGCGCGCTTCCCCACGCCGCCAGCCGCTTTTCGATCTGCGCAGCCGGTTGCGCTCGCTGCCGGTCGGGGATGGGCTTTTGCTGGGCGGCCTGAGCCTGATTGCGCTGGGTACACTGGTGATTGCGCTGGTGGCTGCGCCGAATAACTGGGACTCGATGGTCTATCACCTCAGCCGGGTGATGCACTGGCTGCAAAACCAATCGCTGGCGTTTTACCCCACCCACATCCTGCGCCAGCTGTACCTCAACCCGTGGACGGAATACGTCCATGCCAACCTCTACGCACTGAGCGGTGCAGACCGCTTTTTGAATCTGGTGCAGTGGTTCAGCGGGGTTGGTACCCTGCTGGGAGTTTCACTGCTGGCGCGCCAGCTGGGAGCAGGGGTCAGTGGTCAGGTGTTGGCGGCGGTGTTTGCCGGCACCTTACCGATGACCGTGCTGCAAATGACCAGCACTCAGAATGACCTTACCGTGGCCTTCTGGCTGGTGTGCCTTGCCGTATTTGCCCTGCAGGACTTGCGCGCTCCGAACCGGGCTGCTCAGGTCGGCCTGGGCCTGTGCCTTGGGCTGGCAGTGTTGACCAAATCCACCGCCTATCTGTTCGCTTTTCCAATCCTGCTGGTTTACGCGGTGCGCCGCTGGCAGAGCAGCCGGCTGGGGGCTTTGCGCCCGCTCATCCTGATTGCCGGGCTGGCATTGCTGCTCAACCTGCCGCATTATGCCCGTAATCTGGCTGCCTTTGGCAGCCCGCTGGGACCGGCTGAAGAAACCCGCCTGTACCGCAACGAGCATTTTGGGGCAGGCGTGCTGGTTTCCAATCTCAGCCGCAACCTTGCCCTGCATCTGATTTCGGTTTCTCCTGTTAATGAGGTAGTGGAAGGGGCAGTCGGCGGCCTGCACGAATGGCTGAAGTTGGACGTTAACGACCCGCAAACCACCTGGCAGGATCACCGCTTTGCCTTAACTCGCTTTGTGGTCAACGAGGATTTTACCGGCGCTCCCCTGCACCTGCTGGTATTCCTTTTTACACTGGTTGGGCTGGCTTTCCGCCGCCGGCGTTTGGAGAACGGCGAGGCGTGGATTTTAACCGGATCGCTGCTGGCGGGTTTCCTACTATTTTGCGGTTTTTTGCGCTGGCAGTTGTGGCATGCCCGCCTGCATCTGCCCTTGCTGGTGCTTTCGGCTGGCGTGGTTGGTTTGCTGCCGCAGGTGATTTCGGCGCGCTGGAGCCGTGTGGCGGGGCTGTTCTTGCTGGCGGCTACGCTGCCGGTATTTTACTTCAACCAGAGCAAACCCCTTGTTCAGGACTGGAACATCTTCAACCTGCCGCGCCGCGAGGTAATGATCATCCGCAAGAATCTGGTTGTGCCGTACATCGAGGGGGTGAATTATCTGATTGACGAACGGCACTGCACGCAGGTCGGTTTGTATTTGCCGGATGAAGAATGGGAATATCCGCTGTGGGAGTTGTACCGCGCCGCACGGGTGGGGCAGTTCCGCATCGAACATGTCGGCGTGCGCAACCGTTCGGCAGCCCTGCCGCGCCAGCCTTTTGAGCCGTGTGCCATCTTTGCCAGCCAGCCTTTACCCGGTGGAGAGAGCGTGCAGCTGGAAGGCCGTTCATACCGGCTGGTATGGGAAATGCCGCCAGTGCGCATTTACGCCGCAGAATAAGCCCAAGCGTCATCCAGCCGTTGCCTGAGCGTCAAGTAAGGAACGGGTCATTTGGGGTAAAATTGGGGGTACAAAGAATATGACTTTCCGGCAGCGCTGCCTGATTTTATTTTTCATACCAATTCTGCTGGGGGCAATGGGTGGAATACCGCCTGCCCGGGCGCAAAATTTGCCGCAGGGCAGGGTGGAAATTGTTGCTATCAGCACCGAATTATTCCCGCGCGTGCAAATCACTTTTGAAGCCTACGATGCCCAGGGCAATTTCCTGACCGATCTAAAGCCGGAGGATATTCAGGTCATTGAGGGCAACGGACTGAACGATGAGCAACACAGGCAGCCGGTGGAACAGCTGGAATTATTACAGCCGGGGCTGGATGTCATTGTGGCAATCAACTTTGGGCCGGAATTGAATACCCGCTACGCCGGGGTGCGCCGTTACGAAGCGGTTTTACAGCGCCTGCAGCAATGGATGGGAAACGAAACATCCGGCACGGAGCGGCTGAGTATCGCCACCAACAGCGGTTTGCAGCTGATTCGCTCAACAGACCAGCAGGAGTGGCTGACCACCCTCGACAGCCTTGCTGAGGTCAACCTGCTCAACGAACAGCCCGGCTTAACCGCCGCCGCCCGCGCCCTCGACCTTGTGACCGACATCAGCGGAAATGGCAAACCGCGCAGCGTGGTATTGCTGGTCACTCCGCTGCTGCCCGCATCAAGCCTGGAAGGCATTCAGAACCTGACTGACCGTGCCGGGCGGTTGAACGTCCCAATTTACATCTGGCTGACCACTTCAGCCCAGTCCATTGCCGCCAATCCGGCAGTTTTCGACGCCCTGAGTGACCTGGCCGGCCAAAGCGGCGGAGAACTGTCCATTTTCACCGGCAGTGAAAGCCTGCCGGAAATGGAAGGCTACCTGAAATCACGACGGTATCAGTACCGGTTAGAGTATGAATCGCACCTGAACAGCAGCGCAACGCACACCCTTGCACTCGGCATCCGGCAGGGTGATGAAGAATTGCGTTCTGCCAACCAGCCGGTCTTTCTCAACATTCAGCCGCCCAATCCGATTTTCCTCTCACCCCAAACCCAGGTTGAGCGCCGCTTTTTCCCACCCAACAGCCGCACCAGTGACCTTGAACCCGATGCACTCACTTACCGGGTGATTATCGAGTTTCCGGACGGCTATCCGCGCGCCATCCGCGCCAGCCGTTTGTTGGTCAACGGTGAAGTGGTGCAGGAAAACACCCGTCCCCCGTTCGACAGTTTTACATGGTCGCTGCGGGAGATCGAAAGCGAGCAGCAGGTGGAAATGCAGGTTGAGGTAGAAGACGCGCTGGGGTTGACCGGGCGCAGCATCCGCATGCCGGTGCGGGTGAGTGTGGAAAGCCGCCCGCCCAACGCATGGCAGGCCGCGCTGAGCGGCAACCGTCCGCTGGTGCTGGGCGCAATTGTGCTGTGTGGTTTACTGCTGGGGGGCATGCTTTTGTTCGCCGGCAGAAAGAACCGCCAGCAATTACCCAACCAGCGCCGGCGCAACCGCGATCCGCTCACGCAACCGCTGCCACCTCCCAACCAGAAACGACGTGGAACGATTAACCCCACCTCTATGGCGCGCCGCCTGACTTCGGCGCGCCCCGCCTCCATCCCGGTCTCCTCTGCACCGGCGTGGTTGTTGCAGGTCAGTGAAGATGGGATGGGCAGCCCGGAAAGCGGCAGCAGGCTGCCGGCCAACCACCTGCTCCCCTTGAAACGAAGAGATAATCTGCTGGGAAGCGACCCCTTGCGCTCGCAAATTTGTATCTCCTCCGTGAGTGTTTCCCCCGTTCACGCGCGCATTGTACTGAACGAAAGCGGTGAGTACTGGATTTATGATCACGGTTCGCTGGCAGGTACGTGGGTCAATTATGTGCCGGTAGCGGCGGAGGGTACCCGCCTGCAGCATGGCGACCTGATTCATGTGGGTTTTGTCACCCTGCGCTTTGAAACCGCAAAACCCACCTCCCAGCCCGACCCGCTCATCCGACACTATCAGGAAGAGGGATGATTCGCAGCCAGCAAGCCCATTTACCGGTTGTTGCCCTGACCGATCCCGGCATGCGCGGGAAGAACAATGAAGACCGCTTTGCAGTGGTCGCCTTGCGCAGCAGCCAAGGCAGTAGTACGCCGGCTTTGCTGGCGGTGCTGGCAGATGGGATCGGCGGGCACCGCGCCGGTGAGGTAGCCGCCGAAATGACGGTCAACCTGATTTCAGCCTATGTGCTGGAAAACGGCGATAAACTCCCCCCAACCACGCTGCTGGAAGAGGCAATCATCGCTGCCAGCAACACAATTTACGACCATGCCCAGGCCAGCCGTGAAAAAAACGGCATGGGGGCAACCTGTGTGTGCGCATACATCCTTGGTGATCGGTTATTTACCGCCAGTGTGGGCGATTCGCGCATTTACCTGCTGCGCAAGCGTAGCATTCACCAGTTGACCACCGACCATACCTGGATTCAGGAAGCGCTGGAGCGCGGCCTGATTTCGCCCGAACAGGCACAGCATCACCCCAACAGCCATGTCATCCGCCGCTTTCTCGGCTCGCCCACCCCGCCTCAGGTTGACCTTCGCCTGCGCCTGAATGACGGAGAAAGCGACGAGCAGGCCAGAAATAATCAGGGGCTGCATCTGCGGGAAGGCGACCGGCTTCTGCTGTGCTCGGATGGCCTGACCGATCTGGTCAGTGACGAAGAAATTCTCAGCCGGTTGGAGAGTCAGCCGGCCCACCAGGCCGCCGAAAGCCTGATTGAACTCGCCAATCAGCGCGGCGGACATGATAATATCACCCTGCTGGTTGTCGAAGTACCGCCCGGCAGTTTACCGCAGCCCAGGCCAAAAATCACGCGGCGCTGGTGGCTGTGGGGCTGCATCGCGCTGTTGATGGTGGCCTTGCTGGGCGGGCTGTTGGGCGGCGGCGCATTGTGGCTGCTCAAGCGGAGCGAACCTTTGCCAACCCCCACACCGGCCCTGACACAACCCGTGGTGTCCTCTCCGCCCGTCCTGCTGCCCACCGGCGGGCAGATGCCTTCCCCGACCCTTCCGGCGGTGCTGATTCCCGTCCAGACGGGCACACCCGCCACTCCGCCCACCCTGCAGGGGGAGGATGCAACTCCCACCCCCTGGCCGACCTACACCCCTCAATCGTGGTAAAATGACCTGAATACGGCTTTCGTGCAAAACCTGGATGCAATGCCAATCACCCCTACCTGCACCTCCCCCAAAATCGCCCCTGCGATTTTGGGGGAGGCGGGAGGGGGGACGAAAACTCGAAAATTGATGTAAAAATGATTTATTCCGAACAGACGTTTGATAGATTAAGAGTATGAAAACAGGCGGTGAAGAATGAACTGGCGTGATTACATAACCTCTGATCCCCAAATTTGCCATGGAAAGGCGATCATTAAAGGCACACGGATCATGGTTTCCGTGATTTTGGATAATCTTGCAGCTGGCTTGAGTGTTGAGGAGATCTTACAAAGTTATCCAAGCTTAAAGCGCGAGGATATCTCTGCGGCAATCGCCTATGCTGCGGAACTGGCCTCTGAGCGGGTCATTTCCACTGAATGAGCTCCACGGGGGAAACTTGAAATTCAAACTGGACGAAAATTTACCACTGGATGTTGCTGAATACTTGAACA
>Ga0101944_10000820_pt1 | contig 73567 bp, 55 predicted proteins | sample DewCreD2012metaG_FD_75245 | JGI IMG/M metagenome (GOLD analysis project Ga0101944, IMG submission 75245) | Hot spring sediment bacterial and archeal communities from British Columbia, Canada, to study Microbial Dark Matter (Phase II) - Dewar... ... | reverse complement strand
GACCAATGCCTGAGGATCGGGAACGCATCATCTCCGCCGAAGCCGCAAGCGCCGAGGAAGAACAGTTCAACTGGAGCCTTCGCCCCAAGCGCCTCGACGACATCATCGGCCAGCGCGAGCTCGTCGAGCGCCTCCGCATCTCCCTCGAGGCCGCCAGGGGGCGCGGCGAGCCCCTCGAACACGTCCTCTTCTACGGCCCCCCCGGCCTCGGCAAGACCACCTTCGCCCACGTCATCGCCAACGAGATCGGCTCGCGCCTCTCCCAGACCAGCGGCCCCGCACTCATCCGCGCCGCAGACCTCCTCGGCCTCCTCACCAACCTCCAGCCACGAGACATCCTCTTCATTGACGAAATCCACCGCCTCCCAGCCGCCGTCGAGGAGTTCCTCTATCCCGCCATGGAAGACTTCCGCATTGACTTCGTCGTAGACAAGGGACCCTTCGCCAAAACCGTCCCCGTCCCTCTCCACCCCTTCACCCTCGTCGGCGCCACCACCCGCGCCGGCCTCATCTCCAAGCCCATGCGCGAGCGCTTCGGCATCTACCACCACGTGGACTTCTATCCCGTCGAGGACATCAAGGAAATCCTCCGCCGCTCCGCACGCATCCTCGAGCTCCAGGCCGACGAGGCATCCCTCGACGAGATCGCCAAGCGCTCCCGCGGCACCCCACGCGTCGCCAACCGACTCCTCCGCCGAGTCCGAGACTACGTTGCGGTCAAGGCACGCGGCAAGTTCACCCACCCAGCCGTCGCCGACGCACTCGGCCTCGAGGGCGTGGACGAGGCCGGCCTCGACGAGCACGACCGCAAATACCTCCGCACCATCATAGACTTCTACAAGGGCGGCCCCGTCGGCATCGAGGCCATCGCCTCAACCCTCAACGAGGACCCCGACAACATCCAGGACCTCGTCGAGCCCTTCCTCCTCAAGATCGGCTTCCTCAAACGCACCCGCAAAGGCCGCGAGGCCACCGACCTCGCCTACAAACACCTTGGCCTCGCCACCGGCCACGCCCAGCGCACCCTCTTCTGAATCGCCCATCGGCGATTCTTCGACCAGTGTCCTCTCCGCGCGGGAACCCCGTGCTGCACATATTGACTTGGGCGTAGTCCTTTTCAGGTTGGCCTAGCGACACTGCTGGCGGGGGTATCGGGTCGTCGGGGCACTCTGGCCGCCATGCGTCTGGGAGCCGTCGCCGGGGCTCTCCATGGCGGGTCCCGCGCGGCCTGTGACGGCTGAACCCTCGGCGCTGGCGCGCCTAACGGTGAGCTTCGGTGCGGTCTGGGGGAGAATGGAGCGGGCGAGGAGGTTCGAACTCCCGACATTCAGCTTGGGAAGCTGACGCTCTACCGGCTGAGCTACGCCCGCACAAGCTTCGGGTATAATAGTAGCGGACGGCGCTCCGCTTGTCAAGCGAATTTCACGACGAAAGGGCAAGTCTTGGAATACCGCCAACTTGGGTCCACCGGGCTGCGGGTCTCGCGCCTGGGCTTCGGCTGCATCAAGTTCGCCCAGTGCAAGGAGCCTGACGTCACGGCAGCCCTCCACCGGGCGCTCGACCTCGGCGTCAACTTCTTCGACACCGCCCGCGCCTACGGCACTAGCGAAGAGATGATCGGCCGGGCGCTGGCCCAACGCCGTTCCGAGTACGTCCTGGCCACTAAGTCCCACGGCCGCTCCGCCGCCGCCCTCACCGCCGACCTCGAGACCAGCCTCCGCAACCTCCAGACCGACTACGTGGACATCCTCTTCCTCCACACGGTGAGCGATGCTGAAACCTACGAGCAAGTGATGGGGCCTGGCGGCGGCTACGAGGCCGCCGCGAAGGCCAAAGAGCAGGGCAAAGTCGCCCACATCGGCGTCTCCATCCACCGCGACCTGGCCACCATGCGCCGCGCCATCGAAAGCGGCGCCTTCGCCGTCCTCATGGCCGCCTACTCGGTGATTGACCAGGAGGGCGCCGGCGCGCTCCTCCCCCTGGCCGCCAGGCACGGGGTCGGCACCGTCATCATGAAGCCCCTGAGCGGGGGACAACTCGTCAGCCCCCCCGGCCCCGGCGGCCTCCCCCTCTCGCCCGACCCCGTGGTGACCGGCGTCCTGCGCTGGATTCTCTCGAACCCCGCCGTGGACTCCGTTATCCCTGGAATGGTGTCGGCGCAACAGGTCGAGGACAACGTGGCCGCGGCCGAGCGCGGGCCGCTCGCCGCCGACGAGCGGGCCGAGCTCATAGCCATCGTCGCCGACCTCAAGAAGTCCTACCGCTATGGCCAGACGTGTCTGCGATGCGGCTACTGCCAGCCGTGCCCAAACGGCATCAACATCCCCGCCATCTTCCAGGCCGCCGACGAGGCCCGCGAGTACCCCGACAACCTCAAGCACATGGGGCGCGAGCTCTACGCCGCCCAGGAGCGCACCGCCGCCGATTGCGAGGAGTGCGGCCGCTGCATGGAGCGCTGCCCTGCCAAGCTCGACATCCCCCGCCGCCTGCGCGAAGCCGCCCAGCTCTTCGCGGGCTGATCGCGCTTGACACCGGCCAGTCAGCTCAGCAGCTTGCAGCCGTGCAGGAGCGCTCGACGTCGGCCAGGCGCACCCGCTCGCCATCGTGGAGGGCCGAGCGGTGGACGGCGGCCTCGAAGATGAGCTCGTCCCAGGCCGCCTTGCCGTCGGCGGGGAAGGGCTTGTCCGACTTCATCGCCTCTATGACTGCGGCGGCCATGCGGCCGAACGAGGCGTTGTATTCCTGGACGCCTTGCTCGACCTCCCAGGTCTCCTCGACGGCGGTGGGCCAGGAGCTGCCCTTGCAGCGGCGATACCAGCCGTCGAGCCCGCGGGCCTCGCCGTATGCCTTGTCGCCACAAATCTGGATGCGCAGCGGGTGGTCGTCGTAGCCCCAGAGGTTCGAGCCGTCAAGCTCCCCGATGACGCCGCTGGCCCACGCCATGCGGATGAAGCGGGTCCAGCCGCCCGGCTCGCTGGGGTTGCCGCTCACGCTCACCCACTCCGGACGGCCCAGCGTCCAGAGGATCTGGTCAATCACGTGCGACCAGCAGTTGAAGTGCGCGCGGGCGCGGACGAGGCGCAGGGTGCCGAAGGCGCCCTCGAGGGCATCGGTGTGGAGCCGCTGGAAGTGGCGGAAGAAGCGGTAGTTGTAGTTGATGCCGAACTTCAGGCCGCTGGCGCGCCACTCCCTGATCGCGGGGGCGGCGATGCAGGCGTCGTGCTCCCGCACGCGGTACTGGCCCTCCAGCCCGCACAGGGGCTTCTCGGTGAAGACGTGTTTGCCCGCGGCCAGGAGCTGCCGCAGCGGCGGGATACGCCGCGTCTCGTTCGTGATCAGCAACGCCAGCTCAAACTCCGCCCCCGCCAACAGCTCCTCGATGGAGGCGAAGCCCGGGACCTTGAACTCCGCCTTCGCCTTATCGAGCAACTGCGGGTCCATGTCGCACACGGCCACGACCTTGGAGTCGGCCAGGCCGTGGAAGTTCTTCCCGTGCAGGATGCCCATGCCCTTGCCACTGATCAGCGCGCAACGAATCACCGTCGGCTCCTTTCACACCACGGCGACGAGGGGTCCGCGCCCGAGCACACGGCAGGGGATCATAGTCCGCGGCGGCTGCCCTGTCAAACGCCCTCGCATCCCGGTCTCCTGGGTGTGTGCAATCTTCTACACTCGCGCCTTGCCAGTGTAGCGCGTCAGAGGGCTGACGCGACCCCTGACCCTCGGTGCACCACAGCCCCACTCCCGGCCCACGAGCGCACCCTCCCGCTGGCGCCGGACTCCCGACCCCGCGCCCCTCTGGGACACCCGCGAGCAGTCGCTTCCTCCCGCGCCCGCTGCTCTCCCGCCCCGCAGATGCCCGCACGAATCTCCCCAAGGCCATAAGCCGACCCTTACCTCAAGCCCCCTCGACACTTCCGCTACCGAAAGCGGAATCGCTGGCACCGTCGTTTTCGCCTTGACACAAGTCCGTACCGCTGCTATCCTTGTGCGGGTGGGGCAGCGGATTCATAACCCGCAGGTCGAGGGTTCGAATCCCTCTCCCGCTATCAGACCTGGACGCGCCCGGATCGGCGATTCTCGCCCGTCCGGGCGTTTCGCTAACGCGGGCGGCAAGGCAGCCCCCCTTGGCCAAGAGCTGCCGAGGTGCAGGATGCGAGCTCGCCGTGCATTGGCGCTCGTCGTTGGGCTTTGGCTCTTGGGCGGGTGCGCGCCGCGCGTTCAATTCGACGGGGCGGCATTGTTTGAGACGGTGCAGCGGGCGTCGGTGTTCGTCCTGGCAAATGGGCGTCACACGGGGTCGGGCTTCTTCGTGGCGCCCGATGGGTTGGTGGCGACCGCGGCCCACATGGTGAAGGCGAAGGCGGGGGAGATCGAGGTTGTCTCGCCCGTCGTGGGCAGGCGGAGGGCGGAGCGTGTGGCGGTGGACTTTGGCCATGACTTGGCGTTGCTGCGGGTGGTGGGGCTGGGCGGGTCGTCGCCCTGGCTGCCGATTGCCGAGGGTTCGCCGGCCCCGGGCGCAGAGGTGTTTCTTTTTGGAGACCCGGTGTTCCGCCACAAGCTGCTGCTCACGGGCTTCGTCTCGGTGGCGGAGCCGACCTACTCCTACAATCCGGGCACGGGGTGCTACGTTCGGGTGTTCTACGTCACTGGGACGTCGCCCGAGGGGACGTCGGGCGGGTGCTGGGTGGACCGCCGCGGACGCGTAGTCGGGGTGCAGTCGGGGTTCCTGAACAGCCCCAAGGCGCCTGCGGGGATCGCTATGGTGTGCCCGGCGGATGCGCTGCGACGGCTGGTGGCCACGAGGACATCGGTGGAGACGCCGACGCTTGGGACGCGGCTGGACGAGTTGTGGACGCAGTCGGACGGGTTCATCGCGCGGTTTCCGAGGGGCACGCAGGGGGTGCTGACGGTGGTGCCGGATAAGGACGGCCCGGTAGCGAAGGTGGGTCTGACCAAGGAGTCGCTGATCACGGCCATTGACGGCAGGCCGGTGGCCTATGTGGACGACGTGATGGCCGTCGTCTGCTCTAAGAAGCCGGGTGAGGAGGTCACGCTCCAGGTGCTCGACCCTGGGGACAAGCCGGCGCGGACCGTCGTCGTTCGCCTGGGCAAGGTTGGGGAGTGACCCAGGCCGTTGCCCTCGGCGGCGCCTCTGGCCTGCGTGCGGCTGCGTCTTCGTGGGTCAGGGTCGCTCGATGCGGGGGGCGGTGGCGACGCGCGGGCGGATGGGCAGCCGCTCGATGCCGGGGAAGTCGGGGTCGCCCAGAGCGCGTAGCTCCTCCTCGCCATAGTAGGGGCAGCAGGCGTCCACCCACGCCATGAGGCGGCGAAGGCTCACGGGGTCGGCCTTCTGGTCGTTGGGGCAGGCGAGCGACGTGTCCCTGCGGCCCATCGCCAGGGCGACGAGGGGGCTGCGGTAGGATAGGTAGGTCATCGGGCGGATGGTGGAGTAGGTGGCGCGCGACTCGACGGGGATGGCGGCGGCGATGCCGTAGCCTGGGCCGGGCAGGGCGGGGTTGCCCCAGCCGGCGTCGCCGACGAGTGTAAGGTATGGCTCCTTGAAGGGGTCGGCGGCGGGGCGCAGGGTGAGGTCGAGCTTCTTGCGCGCGACGCCGTCGCCCTGGTGGCAGCGGCCGCAATACTTGTCGAGCACGGGCTGGGCGAAGCGCTCGTAGGAGATGCTCTCGTCGCCCCAGGGCGTGGGCGTCAGGTCGCGTGGCGGTTTGCGGAAGGCGGTGGGCGGGAGCGGGTGCCGATTGCCGGTTGCCGGTTGCCGATTGGGGGCTTCCGAATCGCAAATCGCAAGTCGCAAATCGGCGATCGGAGTGGCGCTGTGCATCTCGTGGCAGCCGAGGCAGCCGCGCCGCTCGCCCGGCATCACGCCGCTGAAGCTGCGCATGGTCTGGAGGCAGCGGTAGTGCTCGTCGAGGAGCTGGAAGTAGAGTGCGCGGCCGGATGGGACGGTGAAGTAGACCGAGCCGTCGGGCTCGACGGGCACCTCGCCGAGGATGCGCTTGACGCCTTCCTCCTGGATGACTGAGACGGCTGGCCCGGAGTTGCGCCAGGTTTTGGCCCAGGTGGAGTAGGTCTTGTGGTCGAGCTGGAAGACGCGGAGGAACTTGACGCTTCCGCGCGGGAGGTCGGGCAGGCCCTGGTAGACGTCGGGGCTGTAGAAGGCGCCGGGCTGTGGCGGCTTGCGCTGGGCGCCGGTGCCTGGCCAGGCCACGCGGTCGGGAATTGTGGGCGGCGCCTTGCGGGGGCGGATGGGGATGGCGTGGAGGATGTTGTGCGCCCCCTCGTAGATGAGCTCGCGGTTGCCATCGGTGTCCATCAGGTAGAGGCGGAAGCGCCCGCCGGCCCCGCGGGCAGAGACCAGGAAGTCCTGCTCGGAGAGCGGGTAGGGCGAGGTGTAGCCGGTGAAGCGGCCGGAGGGGTGATAGCGGTCGGATTCGCCGGGGTCCACGGGGCCGTTGCCGGACTCCACCCAGGCGAGGTCGCGGGTGACTTTGGTCAGACCATCGGGGAAGTTGAGGCCCTTGGCCGGGTCAATGATGCCGACGGCGCCGCCCCACCAGTCGTGGTGTCCGACGCCGACGAACATGACGCGGCGGGAGCCGGGAATCTGGCGGGGCTGGCTCTGGTGGTCGGGCCAGATGCTCTGGTTGCCCCAGAAGACGGCCACGTTTGTGCCGTCGGGGTTGACGGTCCAGAGGCTCTGCATGCGCCACAGCGGCTTGTCGGTGTACTCCCAGCGCGAGTAGATGACCCGCCCGTCCTCCATCAGTGATGGGACGAAGTCGGGCTCGCCGTTGAGGCTGATGAGGTAGACGTTTCGCCCGTCGGCATCGCAGCGGGCGAGGATGTAAGAGTAGATGAACGGCCCGCAGCGGACGTAGGAGTTGCCGCGCGTGGTGGTGAAGATGATGTGGCCATCGGGCAGGTAGATGGGGTCAATGTCGTCGTAGTCGCTGTCGGTGAGCTGTCGCAGCCCCGTGCCATCGAGGTTGATCTCGTAGAGGTGGAAGCTCTTGTCGTCGTGGGCCTTGTAGCAGAAGAGCACCCGTCTGGCATCGAAGGAGACATCGGGCCGCCAGAAGCTGCCCGGCTTGGCGGCGGGCGCCAGGAGGCGGACGGCGCCGTCGGGGCGGAGGCCATCGAGGACGAGGAGCCGCCCGCCGGGGACCGCCGAGATACCCATCCTGTGGATGGCCTCGTGCTCGGGGTTCACGTTGCCCTGCGGCATCGGGTTGTCCACGAGGAGCAGTTGCTTGAAGTCCAGGATGGGGTTCTTGAGCATTAGTTGGCGCTTGAGGCGTCGGACGGCGAAGTAGGCGGCTTTCGCTTCGGTACTTTCTTGGGCGTAGGCGGCGGCGGGGTCGGGCTGTCCTCCGACGCCATCGTAGAGGCCGGCGATCTGGTTCCACGGCCCGCAGCCGAACGGCCCTGCGACGGCGGCGGGCTTCCAGGCCGAGTCGTCGAGGCCGGCCTGCTGCCAGTCCTTTGCCTCGGCCTTCTCCGCGCGCCACGAGGCGTCGGAGGCGACCTCCAGTTGCGCGCCGTCTGCCAGGGAGATAGTGAGCCGTGCGATCAGCCCGGCGGGGTTCTTGGCGACTGGGGCTGGGCGGTTCTCGGCGCGGACGGCCAAGACGTTCGGCCCGCCCTTGAGCAGCTTCTCGACGGCAAACGTCGCGGCCTTCTGCCACGTCTCGTGCGCGCCGACGCGGGAGCCGTTGACGAAGACCTCGCAGGCATCGTCGGCGGCGAGCCGCAGCTCGGCCCGCCGAATCGTTGCCCCCGCGGGCAGCTCGAAGCGGCAGCGGAAGAAGCGGGGCGCAACGGGCGCGTCCTCGCCACTTCGGCCCTCGAGCCATATCCAGCTCGCCGGGCTTGCCCTGAGCGAAGCCGGAGGTGCGTCCGCGCCCCTCGGAGATTGCGGAGCGCGGATTGCGGACTGCGGAGTTGAGCCGAGTTCGGACAGGCGCTTGTCGAGTGCGGCCAGCTCGGCCAGCTCGGCGGAGAGGTCGAGGGCCGGGGCCTTTGAGGCCAGGCGGGCGGCCAGCTCGCGCGCCCAGGCAATCTCTTTGACCGCACGGGCGGCCAGGGGCTCGCCCATCGCCTGAAACAGCCAGTCGCTGTGGAGCGCGGCCTCGGCCTCGGCTGCCGTCAGCGCCCGCGTCTCAGGCGTCACTGGCTGGGTGCGGGCGGCGGGCACGACGATCATCTGCCCGTAGCGCCACTTGCCGGGCCGCGCGACCTCGGCCCCCAGGACCGGGGCAATAAGGAAAGCAGGGAGGCAGGAAAGGAGCATGAGGACCGGGGCGCGGGCCATCGGCATTCGCACGCTCCCATCTTCCCGCATTCCCTATTACTCCTCGCCGGCCTGGGAAGTAAGCCTACCTTCTCCCCGGCCCGGTGTCAAACACGGCGTAGGGGATGAAGTCGCCGTCGGGGTGGGTGCGCACGGGCGACAGAAGGGCGGCTCGACCGAATTGCGGCAGGTAGCGATGGGGGCTAGGGTGGCCATCGTCGCTCCTCGCTCCGTGGAGCCGCGGTTGGCGCCAAGCGGCACGCGGCTCCCAGGGCTATTCCATTACGGCCAACCGCGCGGCATCGCGGTCGAACTTCAGCACCCAGACCCTGTAGTCGCTGGAGTTGTTGAGGATGACGAGCTTGAGCTGCGGGTCGTAGGCGAGGGCGTCGGACCAACTGAAGGGGTTGTCCTTGAACTCGACGGGCTTGCCCTTGGCCTCGAACCTGAGATCCGCCCAGTAGAAGCGGCCGTCGGCGGGGTTCCAGACGGCGTTGCGGAGCTTGCCGTCGGGGGCCGCGAAGAGCCGCATGAGGAGCATCAGGTCGGCGTCGGGCAGGTAGACCTGTTCGCCCCAGAAGATGAACTGGCCGAGTGCCTTGGGCTTGGCGATGCCTAGCTTGGTGGCCTTGCCGGTGGGGAGGTCGTAGCGCCAGATGTCCTTGTCGTTGGCGAACCAGAGGCAGTCGCGCTTGGAGTCGTAGCGGAGGCCGTGGCCGTCGCACCAGATGGGGCCGAAGGGCGGCCCGTCCCAGGGCAGTTTGTTCCATCGGCCGGACTTGGCGTCCAGGAGGAAAAGCCCCTTGTCGGAGTAGGTCACGGCGCCGCGTGGGGTGGGGGCCATGAAGCTGTGCATCGGCCCGCGGTGGTCTAGGCCGGGGAAGGGCTGTGGCTCCCACTCGCGGACGGCAGGGTTGTAGGCGCGGTCGAAGTAGAGCATCTTGCCCGCGGCCGCGTCGTAGCAGTAGGCTTTGTAGGCGTGGACGGGGACGTGGACGCGGTCGTTGAAGCTCAGGGGCGTGGGCTGGCTGGCGTAGACCTTGTCAATGGGGTCGTCGGGGTGGTAGCCGATTGTCCAGCAGCCGCCGCGGAGGCTGAAGTGTGCGACGTCGTTCTCCTTGCTGGTGGCGTGGCCGCCGCCCCAGAAGAGGAGCTGGTGGCGGTCGGGGTCGTAGGCGGTGGTGCCCCAGCGGTTGCGTGCGCCGGGGGCGTAGAGGGGGAAGTCGAGCGAGGTCCAGACGTTGGCCGGCAGGTCGCGGTAGAGCTTCGCGGTGGCATCGGGATCAGGCTTCGCCGCCTTCTCCCAGGTGGCGGGGTCAATGCGGTTGAAGGTGTAGGCGCCCGACGTGCCTGCCGGGCCTTCGGCGGCCGGGGCGCTGGGGTCCACCTTGCAAGCCCAGGTGATGAGGCTGGGGCGCTCGCCGGGGGTCACGCAAACGAGCACGTCGTCGTCGTCCACAGCTCCGGTCTGGACTTCGCGGCAGGTGACGCGCGGGGCGTTGGGGCTGAACTTCTGGCGGCCGTAGTCCTCGGCCTGGAGCGGGACGTAGAGGAGCAGCTTCCATTCGTTGGCGGCGACGTCGTAGGTCCAGATTTCCTGGGCGAGCCACTCGCGGCTGTAGCCGCCCGCGAGGACGACCTTCTGGGCCTTGGGCAGCCAGGCCAGGATGTGGCCGGCCCGCGGCGTGGGGCATTTTTCCGGGAAGCGCTGCTCCCACGTGCGCGTTGCGCAGTCGTAGACCCAGGTGTCTGACAGCACGCGGTCGAGCCCGTCGCCACCGAAGAGGACGATCTTCCTGTGGACGGGGTCGCAGGCGGTCTGGGAGCGAGCGCGGCCCGGCGGTTCCACCGCGAGCGCGTCCACGACCTGCTCGAAGAGCACCCGAGCGGCGCGAACCTCGGCAATGAGGTCGGGCGTGATCTTGCCGGCGAGCTTCGAACCGACGGCCTTCACCGCAGCGATGGCGTCCGCCAGCCGCTTCGCGGCGACCGCCTTGACACTGGGCGCGAGTTTCTCGCCCGCGGCTGCGAGGGCGGCAGCCTGGGCGGCCAGGTCGGCCTTGGCCTCCGCATCCGTCTCGGTGATGGCGAAGCGGTTGCAGGCAGCGCCCAGGAGGGCCTTGGCCTGCCAGCGGAGCGCCTTGGCCTTCGCATGGAGGTCGCGGGCCTCGGGGGAGCCGAACTCCAGCCGCCGCCATTCGTTCTTTTCGATGCTGAAGGCCCAGGTTGCCACGTCGGCGCTGCCGCCATCGCCGCCGGCGTGGAGGATTTCCTTGTTGACTGGGTCGTAGGTCATCGAGCCCCAGACGCGGCAGCTCGTCCGCGGCTTCGCCCTCAGGTCCTCCCACGTCCGCGCCTTCGGGTCGTAGCGGAGCGTCTTGTCGTGCAGATAGGCGTATACCTTCCCGTCATCCGGCACGTAGCAGCATTCGTAATCAACTCGGCTGGTGAGCCACTGGCCGCCCGCTCCCACGCGGAGGTGGCCGCCATCCTTGTAGAACAGTTCGGGGCCATGCGAGCCCTGCGGGATGCGCTCCTTGGAGTAGGCTTCGCCAACTGGGCCGGACTCCGGCCGCCCGGCCGCCACGTCGGGCGGATAGGCGTTGAGCCACTTGAGCTGCGCGAGGTCGAGCTCCTCGGTATCGTAGTGGCGGGGAACCATGCCGCCGTACGATTGCATGCCGCTGGCCATGACGAACCGCTTGAGGGTTGGGACGTAGACGAAGAGGGGCGCCTCGCGCCAGCCGGTCTTCGTCACCAGCGCTTTCACCCACACATTGGGCGGGGCATCGGCGAGCAACGTTGGGGCCTCCGGCCCCCTCGCCTCGCCCCCGACCACCACGCTCGCCCATAGCAGCGAGAGGCCGATCCACTTGCCCATCATGGTTCCTCCATCCCTGAAGGCTCGTGCCTCATTGTTCCCCCATCGCCAGGTCCCTCACCTGAAGGCTGCTGCCCGCTGGGATCTCGACCTCGCGTCGCACTCCGCCAAAGATGGGGCAATGTGGCGGAGAGGCGATGGTGGCCTTGACCGCCTCGTCGGTCGGATTGTGCACCTCGAGGAAGGGCTTCTTGCCGGGCGCCTGGCCGTGGACGACGAGGGTGAGCTTGAGGCGCTTGTCGCTCGCGGCGAAGACATTGCCGATCCACAGGCTCGCCGCCTGCTCGGTGGGCTCCTGGAGCCAGGCCGCGCCATCGGCGACCGAGATGAAGCGGTGGAAGCTGTTGCGCGAGGAGAAGACTGCGGCGCAGCCGTTGTCCTCGATGCCTCGGACGCGGATGGGAAGGTCGCAGATCATCTCGCGGGGGCCGAGGTCGAGGACCGCCTCGCCGCCCTCGGCCTCCAGGGTGAGGAAGAACTGGGCGTCGAGGAGTTTGCCGACTTTGACGCTCACGGGGTAGCCGCTTCGGCCGCCGTCGAGGTTGTAGGCGCGCCGCATGTCTTCCAGCAACTCGTTGGAGACGCGGCGGTCGTTGAGCGTCGCCACCATGAAGCGATAGGAGAGCACCTCGCCAGCCTTGACCTTCTGCCCGTCGCGGCCCACGCCAATCTCGATTCGCCCGAACTTTGCCACGCTCTTGTCCCAGTCCTGGGAGTCGTAGGCGAAGTCGCTCTCCGACGAGGTCAGGACGGCGTAGTAGCCGACATCTGTTGGCATGGCGGCGAGGTAGCCGCCAGGGGCGATGCGGCCGGCAATGTGGTGCTCCTTGTCCTGGGGGGTGAGGGCTATGCCGAGGGTACCGCGGTCGCGGTCGGTGACGAACAGGTGGTCGAACTGGCGGTAGGGCGCGCCGCCGGGGCCGTCCATGACCACGAGGGGCACGGGCACGGCGCCGCGGAGCGTGAGGTCCTTCTTGAAGCGAATCTGGCCCTCGTGCCAGATGATGCCGCCGCGGTAGTCCTTCGTGCCCTCGAACTCGCGGCGGTGGTTCCACTTGAGGTAGTAGTTGACACGGCTGCGGAGGCCGTAGGAGGTGTGGGAGCGCTCGAAGAGCTCCAGGTCGCCGATCCTGCGGGGGATGCTGGCGAGGGCGGGGTTCGGGCGCCGCTCGTTGTCCCAGCCCTCGATCAGGTGGTCCATCTGGAAGCCGAAAATCTGAAGGTCGTGGGAGGTGAGCTTGACGTCGAGGACTTTGTTCACGGCGCCGGTGCGGTAGGCTGGGTACTCAGGGGCATGCTCGGCGGTGCGGATAAAGTCGTAGCGCCACAGGCTCGGCTGCGAGGCGACGCCGCTGGAGGTGTCGAAGCCGGCGATGGAGATGCGGCCGATGTCCTCGTGGTGCTTGGCGAGCGGCATCTCGGCCCGGTCGGGGTGCCAGGTCATTGCGGAGGAGGAGAGGGTGTTCAGGTTGTCGCCGCAGCGGTAGAGGCCGCTCTTGTAGCAGAACAGCAGAAGATAGCGGGAGATGGCGCGGCGGCCGTGGGTGTCGAGGACCTCGAGGGTGAGGAAGTGCTGCTTGTCGTGGACCATCTCGAACTCGCGGGCGAGCTGCTTTGCGCCGTTGGCGATGAAGCGGCGGATGACGCCGAAGTTGGCGTCGTGGACACGGACTTCGCGGATGCCGGCATCGGAGGCGACGTGGAAGCGGAGGCGAACGCGCTGGATGCCGCGGGTTATCTCGACCGGCTGCTCCATCTGGGTGTTGAGCCCCTCCCAGGAGAGGATGAGCGGCCCCTGGGTGACGTAGGGGCGGGCGCCGGAGAAGAATGATGTGCAGCGGCTGTCGAGCCATTCGCGCGCTGCGGCCATGTCGCGGAGCACGGTCACACAGGCGCCCGCCGCCTGGGCCACCTCTGCGGGCGAGCGGACGCGGGTGAAGGAGGCGGGGTCCATCCAGCGCAGGTCGCGGAGCGAGTAGAGCCAGGCATCGAAGTTGTCGGCGATGGGCTTCGCGCCCTCGTAGGCTAAGGGGATGACGCGGAAGAACCACCACATGTTTGCCGGGTGCGACGGGCCGTTCGCAAGCGTCCGGTAGTCAATCAGGGCGTTTGGGCGGAAGCCGCACAGGTGCTCGTACTGGCCGGTGAGGTGGATGCGCTGGCCGTCCCAGAGGGTGTACTTGCGGTCGCGGTAGTCGAGCTCGGCGGGCGGCCAGATGAGCTTGTCGCCCCAGGCGGCCCAGCGGTTGCCGCAGACGTCGGTGTACTCTATGCCGGGCATGGCGATGAAGTCGGCGTCCTTGCTCGCCGCAGCGCACTCGGCCTGGAGCCTGGCGAGCTTCTCCTGGCTCAGGAGCTCGAGCGGGTCGGCGAAGACGATGAATCTCAGGCCGGCCTTCTTGGCGGCGGCGACGTAGTCGGCCACGGTGCCCTGGCCGTCGGTGAGGGCGGTGTGGGCGCCGATGATGCCCTTGATACCTACCGTCGCTTCGGGGAAGGTGATTGGCACGCCGTCGCCATAGGCGTCGGGCTTTGCTGCGGGGGCGAACTGATACTTGTCCCAGTCCACGGAGGCCGGGAAGACGATCGGGGCTGGCGGGACGTCGCGGTAGTTGCCGTAGCCCTCGATGGCGAGGGAGGGCTCGCCGAGCCAACGGAGTGCGTTGGTGACGAGGCGGTTGCCGTGGCTGGGCTTGCCGCCCTCCGCATCGCCCTCGGTCTCGGCGATGTGTGGCCAGAGGCGGTTGCCGAAGTTGTCGAAGACATGCATGCTAGGCGCGGCGTAGACGAAGACACGGCCCTTGCCGAACTCGCGGGCGGCGGCAATCGGCGGCGAGGTGGCATACGTCCCCTGCTTCGTCCAGTCAGGCAGGTTGTCGTTCTTGTGCTGCACAAAGCTCCTGGCCGACGCCTCGCCCGCGACGAGGGGCGTCCAGGGGCCGTCGAGCCGGAACGCCGCCACACCGGGTCGCTCGAACAGCAGCTTGGGCAGATAGAGGCGCTGGACGCCCTCCGTCACTGGGTGGGGCCTGATGGCCGTCGTCCAGAAATAGTCCCACTGCGGCAGGCAGAGGGTCCTGGGCGCCTTGAAGACCCGCTCGGGGTCGAACGTGCCCTCGTGGAGGAAGGCGACTCCGAAGCCGGCGAGGAGGTGGTTGTAGTAGGTCTCATCGTCGCTGTTCGGATAGCGGTGGGGCTGGAGGAGGACGAACAGCCCGCCGCCATCCGCGACGTAGCGCTCGAGGACGCGGCGCACGGCCCCGCAGTTGCCCCTAAGCTCGGCAAAGCTGAAGACCCCCTCCTCGCTGGTGACGAGGACGATGGCGTTGAAGGCCTTGAGGCTGGCAAGGAACCCCGCCTCGTCCACTTTCCCGTGAAACAACGGGCGGTTCTCCACCAGCGAGCCGTCCATCCCCGCCCTGACGAGGGCCTGGCGATAGCGATAGTCGCGCCACTCGGCCTGGTGCTGCGCGGCCTCCCTGTGGAGGAACCCGATCATCACCTTCTGGCCGGCGCCGCACGCGACGCTAGACGCCCCCAGGGCAAGGACAGCGCAGAGGCTGGCACGCATAGGGCAGGCTCCGTGGGATGGTTGGCGCACGGCCACTTCGCATGCAGTGGGACTTCTACCCCTATAAGCATACTCAAATGGCCGCTGGCGGCAACCGCCACGGCAAGCGGAACGGCCTCGGTTGATTATTGCCTTCCGCATGAGTAATGCAAGGATTTGTCATGCCGAGCGAAGTCGAGGGATCTCTGTTTGTGGCGCGTGAACAACAAAGATTCCTCGGCTTCGCTTCGCTCCGCTCGGAATGACAAGGCAGCGGCGTTGCATTAGTTATGCAGACGTCAACAGCGTGCCCTCCGCGCGCACCAGGAACCTGGCGCCGGCCAACACGGCCTGGGCGTCAAGCCATGGCCACTGCTCGGTCGAAGTGTGTCAACGAGAGGGGGCGTGCCGTGGGCTTCTAGGCATTGCTCCCGCGGTCCACGGTCGCGGCCCGCGGCTGGGGCGGGCTTGCAGGTGTCGGGCCGGGCTCCTCGGCCTGGGCCTTCTGGGCCGCATCCTCGGCGTAGTAGTCGGCGAGGTCCTTGAGGACCGCTTTGTTGTGCATCCGCCAGGCGCAGACGGGCACGTATTTGAACTCCTCTGTGCGAGGGTCGAAGTAGACGTGGACGCTGGGGCAGCGCTCGAGCCGATCGGTCTCGATGATCGGGTCGTCCTCGAGGGGCAGGACGACGACGCGGAGCATGTTGCGGACGCGCATGTGGCGCTCGCGGACATTGCGGGAGCGGCAGCCGACAGCGAGCTCGATCATGGTGAGGAGGGCGTGGCCGAGCTTGCCGATGCCCTTACCCTTGAAGAAGTTGCCGAGCTTGAGGAAGGGCCGGGCGGTCCTCAGGACGCTGAGCTTGCCGGAGAGCCGGTAGAGGAAGTTGCGAAGGCCGACAGCGCCGAGGGCGCGCCCGAAAAGGCCGCGCTTCCAGCGCTCCTCGCGGGCCAGCAGGCGCTTCTCGAGCTCGAGGAACGCCTTGACCAGCTCGACCAGGGGTCGCTTGAGGAAGTGGTCCACGGGCAGGTAGCGCTCGCCGTCCGAGATGAGGAGGTAGAAGCTCTCGCAGTTGGGGTGCGTGCCGTAGTAGGGGAGCGGGTCGCGGCCGAGGCACTTGGCGATGGCCTGGAAGTGCGAGGCAAGGCCGAGGGAGATGAACTGGACGTCATAGCCTGGGAAGCAGGCGGCGAAGAGGCGCTCGACGTCCTCGGTCGTCATGCGGTCGGGTTGGTAGCCGAACTTCGAGGGGTCCCAGACCTGGACGAGTGGCATGAGGTAGATGCCCTGGACGATCTCGCGCTGGCGGTGGCAGAAGGCGAGGATTTCGGGGAGTTCCTGGTCGTTGAGGCCCCAGGACAGGCAGGTGATGTAGCTGACCTTGGCGCGGCGCATCTTGCCGATGTTGGCGATGGCCTTCTGCTTGAGCTCCAGGGCGCGGGCGTTCTGGCGGAGCTGGAGGTAGGTGGACGGCTTGCAGCCGTCGTAGGAGATGAGCAGGTGGGGCCGCGCGGCCACGAGGCGGCGGCAGAATTCCTCGTCGGCGAGCCGGATGCCGTTGGTGAGCACGCGCGTCTCGAAGCCGTAGGACCGCGACAGCTCGACGATCTCGACGAGGTCGTCGCGGACGGTGGGCTCGCCGCCGAAGAGCGCGACGCAGGGGAGCGGGTCGAATTGCGCGAGGTGGTCGAAGATCTTGCGGAAGTGCTCCATTGGCGGGTCGAAGCGGAAGCCGTGGCCTGGCACACTGTCGGCGCACATCGGGCAGTTCAGGTTGCAGCGGTTCGTCACGTCCACGAAGGCGTAGCGGGGCCGGCGGTGGTGGCGACAGGTTGGGCACTTGATGGCCCCGCAGGGCGTGTAGCCGTGGCCGGGGTCGAGGCCGCGCTTGGCCAGGTGGCGGGCGGCGTCGGACGAGATGAGGGTCTCATTGGTGCCGCACTTAGGGCACTCCTTGACGAGATAGACCTTTCCCTCGCGCTCCTCGCGGCGCGCGGGCACCAGCCCTTTGCACTTGTTGCACAGCGAGCGGTTCATCGTGGTCTCCTGAAGGGTGCGACCCATAGGTCCTATGGGTCCTATGGGACCGATGGGACAGCGGGCGCCGGGCTGCCCACGAGAGCGCTCGCGGCAGCGTAGTGGTCCTGGATGGTGCGCATGACGGCGGTCTTGTGGATGCCCCAGGCGCACACGGGGATGTGCTTCACCTCGCCGTCGGCGGGGTCCCAGTAGGCGAAGGCGCTGGGGCAGCGCTCCAGGCGGTCCGTCTCCAGCGTGTAGCGGTCCTCGAAGGGCAGGACGATTATCTGGAGGACGCCGTGGGCATTGGTGTGGCGCTCGAGGGCGTCCTGGGTCTTGCGCCCGAATGCGAGGGCGAAGGGGAGGGCCAAGGCGTGGCCGAGCTTGGCGAGGCCCTTGCCCCTGATGAGGCGCCCGAGGCGGCCGTGGCGCAGCATGACGCGGGTGACGGCGAAGATGGCGCGGAGCTTCAGCAGCCGCTCTCGGAACGTTGGCTCCTGGCCTTTGGCCCGCCGCAGGCGCAGGCCGTAGTCGCGGCGGGCCAAGCGCTCCTCGACCTTGCGGAGGGCGCGGGCGAACGCCTCGACGGGGCTGCGCAGGTAGTGGCCGAGGGGCACGTAGCGCTCGCCGTCGGAGACGAGCATGTAGAGGCTCTCGCAGTTGGGGTGTGCGCCGGCGAAGGGGAGGGGGCGGATGTCGAGGCACCTGACGAGGGTGGGCACCTCGCCGAGGAACATGGCCGGGAGGAACTCCACGTGGTCGGCGGGAAAGGCGTCGGCGACCCGCTGCTCGATGTCCTCGCCCGTGATGCGGTCGGGGTCGAGGTCGAAGCGCTCGGCGCTCCAGGTGTGGGCGAGGGGCATGAAGTAGATGGCGCGGATGGTGTCGCGGCGCTCGTGGCAGAACTCGAAGAGTTGGGGGAGCTCGGCGTCGTTGAAGCCCTTTGCGGCGAGGCACATGAGGGTGACTTTGGCGCCGCCGATGGCCTGAATGTTGTCGAGCGCGCGCTGCTTGAGCTCAAGGGCCTTCTCGCTGTGGCGCAGGACGCGGTAGGTGGCGGGGTTGGCGCCGTCGTAGGCGATGAGGATGGTGGCCTTGGTTTCGATTAGGCGACGGCAGTAGGCGGGGTCGGCCAGCCGCAGGCCGTTGGTCACAACGCGGGTGGGCAGGCCGTAGGAGCGCGCGAGTCGGATGATATCGAAGAGGTCCTCGCGCACGGTGGGCTCGCCGCCGAAGAGCTGGATGGAGGGCACTGGGTCGCAGGCGGCGAAGTGGCGGAAAATGTGGTCGAAGTACTCCAGGGGCGGCTCGAAGAGGAAGCCCATGCTGGGCGTGTTGTTGATGCAGATCGGGCAGTTCAGGTTGCAGCGGTTCGTGACGTCCACGAAGACGATGTTGGGGTTCTTGTGGTGGCACGAGGTGCAGTTCAGGCCGCAGCCCTGGTAGGCGAAGCCTGGGTCGAGGCCGCGCTTCTTGGCGTAGCGGGCGGCGTCGCCGGAGATGAGGGTCTCGGAGGTGCCGCAGGCGGGGCAGCGCTTGACGAGGAAGACCCGCCCGTCACGCTCGGTGGCCTGTGCCGGGACGAGTTTCTTGCAGGTGTTGCACGTGCTGCGGTTCAAGGGCTATGGCTCCTTCTTTTCATCGGGCCGACAGGACGTGTAGGACGCAGGGGACCTATGGGACGAGTGGGACGCAGGGTGCCGCGGGCTGCGGGGTCTGGGCCGGGGCCGCGGCGTACTTGGCGGCGATGCGGCGCTGGATGTCGCTCTTGTAGAGCGACCAGGCGCAGACGGGGACGGTCTTGATCTCGCCGGTGTCGGGATCCTCGTAGACGAAGCCGGATGGGCAGTTGTCGAGCCTCGCGCCCTCGATGGAGTGGAACTCCTCGAAGGGGAGGACGAGCATGTGGAGTGCGCCCTGGATGGTGGTGTGCTTGCGGAGCTGGTCCTTGAGGCTGCGGCCGATGAGTAGGCCGCCGAGGATGCGTGCGACGGCGAGAGCGGGGTGGCCGCGGAAGATGCGCCGCAGGTTGAGGGTGCGGAGCGCCGGCCCGAGGATGGCGCCGAGCACGATGAGGCGGCCGCGCCAGCGCTGGAGGCGCCGCTTGGGGTCGAGCCGCGCCAGCCTGGGGGCCAGCCGCTTGCCGAGGGCCACGAGGTCGCGCGCCGCGTCGTCGAGCGGGCGCTTGAGGTAGTGCCCCATCGGGCGGTAGCGCTCGCCGTCGGAGAGGAGGAGTGTCATGGACTCGCAGTTCGGGTGCGCCCCGCCGAAGACGAGGCGCGGGGAGCCGAAGAAGGCGGTGGCGGTCTTGAGGTAGCTGCCGAGGCCGGCGGACATGAACTCGACCCGCTCGCCGGGCATGGCGTCAGAGATGATCTGCTCGACGTCCTCGATGGTGGTGGTGACGTCGGCCTGGAACTCGCCCTCCTTCCAGGTCTCGGTGAGGGGGATGAGGTGGAGAGCGGCGATGGTGTCGCGGTTCTCGTGGCAGAAGGCGATGAGGTCGGCCATGTGGCGGTCGTTGATGTGGCGGGCGACGCAGCACATGATGGTGTTCTTGCGCTGGCTGTAGCGTTTGAGGTTTTCGAGGGCGCGGAGCTTTTGCTCATAGGCGCCGCGGCTGTGGCGCAGGCGGGCGTAGATTTCGGGGTCGCGGCCGTCGAAGGCCAGGAGCACGGGCACCCTTGCCGCGCACAGCCGCTGGCAGTACTCCGCGTCGGCCAGCCGCAGGCCGTTGGTGACGATCCGCACGTGGAGCTTGTGCTTGCGGAGGACGTCAATGATCTCGAAGAGGTCGTCGCGCACGGTGGGCTCGCCGCCGAAGAGGTTCACGGTGGGCGGGGGGTCCATCGCGGCGAGGCCGGCGGCGATGTGCTCGAAGTAGTCGAGGGGGGGGTTGAACTCGAAGCCCATCCCCGGAATGTTGGCGATGCAGATGGGGCAGTTCATGTTGCAGCGGTTGGTGACGTCGAGGAAGACCATCTTGGGATGATGGTCGCGGGCGCAATGGTCGCAGCGGAGGGAGCAGCTCACTGGGGCGTTGGCGTCGTACTGCCAGATTTCGCGCTTGCGCTGCCAGGTGGCGGCGTCGGAGCTGACCAGGGCCTCCGTCACCCCGCAGTCGGGGCAGCGCTTGGTCACGTAGACCTTGCCGTCGCGGACGGCGTGGGCAAGCGGGATGCGCCTGCGGCATTTCTCGCACACGCCGTAGTTGGTCGTGCTCATCAGTCGTCTTCTCCTGGTGCGACGGTGAGCGACGCGGGGCCGCTCGCCCGCAGGGTCTCGTTCATGCTCCCGGTGCGGTAGCCCTCCAGGTCGAGGGTCACGTAGGTGAAGCCGAGGGACTTGGCGAACTCGACGATCCCGTGGCTGGTCTCGGGGTGTGCCGCGGCAGCTATCTCGGACGGCCCGAGCTCCAGGCGCAGGAGAGCGCCGTGGTGGCGCGCGCGGTAGACCTTGAAGCCGAGCCGCGCGAGGAGCGCTTCCATCGCTTCCACCTGGCCAAGCTTCTCGCGGGTGATCGCCGAGCCGTAGGGGAAGCGCGAGGCCATGCAGGCCATGGCCGGCTTGTCGGCCATTGGGAGGTGGTAGACCTCGCGTGCGAGGGCGCGGATGTCGGCCTTCGTGAGGCCCGCGTCGCGCAGGGGGGCGAGGACGCCGAGCTCGGCCGCCGCCCTCCCGCCCGGACGGTAGTCGCGCGCATCGTCGGCGTTCGTGCCGTCGGCCACGTGGGGCAACCCGCGGGCAGCCGCCTGCTGGCGCACCTTGGTGAAAAGCTCGCGCTTGCAGTGGTAGCAGCGGTCCGGCGGGTTGTCGCGGAAGCCGGGGATGTCGAGTTCCTCGCTCTCTATGACCGCGTGGGGGATGCCGCGCTCCTGGACCCAGGCGATGGCGGCCTGGCACTCGCGCTGTGCGTAGGTGGATGAGGTGGCGATGACGGCGAGGCAGCGGCCGTCGAGCACTTCGCCGGCCACGGCCAGCAGCAGCGAGCTGTCCACGCCGCCCGAGTAGGCGATGGCGCAGCCGCCCGTGTCGCGGAGGATCTTGCGTAGCCGATTGAGCTTGGACCGCAACTGCCGGGTCATTCGCGGTCATTCCAGAAAGCGGGTTTCACTGTCATTCCAGAAAGTGGATTTCGTTGCGCCGCGGCGGTGGCGGGTCCGCGATGGCGCACTCGCCTAGCACGGGTCGGAGGTGGGCAAGGAAGCTCTTCCAGGCCTCGGGGTCGAGCAGGAGGGCGCCGATGCGGGTGCGGCCGGCCCCCCTGCCGTGGGCCTCGTACCAGGCTAGGATGGCCTCTATGACCGGCTCGACCCGCTCGTCGGGGAGGAACTCGGCGACCCTTGGGCCGTGGAGGGGGTGGCGACCGTGCTTGCCGCCGACTCGCACCATCCAGCCGGTCTTTTCGGCTTGCCAGGCGTCGCTGGGGCAGGCGCGGATACAGTCGGCGCAGTAGAGGCATTTCTCGGGGTGGTAGACGGGCTTGCCGGTCGCGGGGTCGGCCTCGATTGCGCCCTCGAGGCAGGCCTGGGCGCAGATGCCGCAGGCGATGCAGGCCGCCTCGTTCCAACGCGGCTTCACGGCGCCCTGGAAGCCGAGGTCCATCTCGTTTGTCCGCGCGCAGTCAATCGGGCAGCCGGAGAAGGATATCTTGAACTTGTGGGCGAGCCTCCCGGAGCCGAAGAAGCGGGCGCACACGCGCGCCGCCGCCGCCTGCGTGTCGGCCAGCCCGTTGGGGTTGTACTCGCAGCCCGAGCAGGCGGTGGGCACGCGCACCCGCGGGCCGCACGAGGCGATCTCCTGGCCCACCTCGGCCAGCTCGGCCTTGAGCTTGCCGAAGTCGCGGTAGTCCACGTAGGGGATTTCGATGGACTGGCGGAAGGAGATGTGGACGTAGTCGCCGCCGTAGCGTCGGGCGACCTCAGCGATCTTGGCGAGCTTGGCCACGGGCACGCGACCGCCGGGGCACTTGAGGCGCACGGTGAACTTGTCGCGCTGGCGCTGCTTGATGAAGCCGCCGGTCTTCAGGGTCTGGAAGTCCAGCTCTCCCGTCCTGCCCTCCACCGCCACGTCCACCTTCACCTGGCGGCTGGCGTCCTGGATGTTCTGGTCAAGGGGCATCGGTCTGTTCTCCTTCCTCCGAGTCGTCGCTTGAGCAGCAGCAGGCCGCACCATCGCAGCAGAGGGCGAGCGGGCCTGGGGCTCCCGCCGCGCCTCTGCGGACGAGGAGGACCACGGCGTCGCCCTCGCGTCGGACCGCCTCGATGCGGTGGCCTTCGTCCTTGATGCTGCGCGGGATGTCGCGGAGCGCCTCGCCGGCCTTGAGCACGAGCTCCAGCGTCTCGCCCGGCGCCAGCCGGTCGAGGTGGAGCTTGGCCGTGGCAAAGATGGCGGGGCAGACCTCGCGCGTGAGGTCCACGCGTCGCGCGGGGGCGCACGCGTCGGCTTGCGTGGTCATGTCAGGGCCTCCTTCGGGGCGCGTTGTTCCTGCCAGGCGTGGAGCATGTCGGCGTGGCGTGGGCAGTAGTCGGTCCCGCCGAGCTGCGCTACGAGTAACTCGCGCTGCCAGTGGGCGTTGAAGAGGCGGCAGTGGGGGTCGTCACAGAAGGGCTCGCCGGTGAGGGCGTAGAAAACGGCCTGCATTGCGTAGCCTTTGGCCACGTCGGTGGCCCTTGGGTCCTCATGGGTGAGATGGCTGGTCGCGCCCGCAACGCTCATCGGCACCCCGAGGCGTCGAGCGAGATGGTGCTCCCGCTCCCGCGCGGGCGCTTCCGCCATGCCTGATGTGGAGATGATCGCGGGGAAGCCGTAGACGCTCACCCGCGCGTGATAGCGGCGCTCGTCCTCGTCCCAGGTAGCGATGAGCCGCTGGGTGAACCAGATGTGGATGGCGCCCAGGTGCCGGTCGGAGTGGGGCAAGACGTTGAAGGCCAGGCGCTGGAGCTCCAGGCCGTCGTAGACTACGCCCGAGGCGCGCGCGATGACTCCGCGCAGGAGCCGGGCCTCGAAGTCCAGCTCAGGCCCCAGTAGCCGCCGCCGCGCCGCCGCCACCGGCTGGGCAGGCGACTTGACGCGGATGTGGCACAGCTCTTCGGCCAGGCCGGCGGTGGCCTCCTCGCGGCGGGCCTCGTCGCGCACGGCGGCGAGTGCGTGGCGCAAGGGGTCGGGGCGGAGCTCCAGGGCCAGCCAGGGCAGCCAGGCGGCCAGGTAGTCGCGCACGGCCAACGCTGAGAACCACGGCTGTGCCACCCCGTCGTAGAGCACCAGCATTTCGAGACCCGGCGCCGCCATGGGGGCTCCTCAGTCGCGCTCAGGGTTTCGCGGCGGGCGCCTTCTCGAGCACCACGCCCGCGTCCTCGAGCTGCTTGACGTACTTCGCAGGGTCCTGGCGGACCATGGGCACGCAGTCCGAGCAACACACGTAGATGCGCTTGCCCTCGTAATCCACGAAGAGCTTGCGGTCAATCTTGCCGCCCATGATGGGACACGTGGTCTGCGGGCCTGGCGCCTGCGCCTTCTTGCTGCCGAGGAGCAGCCGATGGATTGGGCAGCTCGACATCGAGCACCCGCTGGAGGCGACCGCCAGCGATAGCACGAGCATCACGCCAATACACGCCTTGAGCAGTTTCAAGACCAGACTCCTTTCAGACGCGGGGCGCCGCCCGGTGCCCCAAAGAAGGCTATCCGCACCCTTGGACGACCTGGGCGAGCGCCACCTGGGCGCCGCGCTGGCCCGAGAGCAGCATGGCGCCAAAAGTCGGCCCCATGCGCGGCAGGCCGAAGACGCTCGAGACGGCCATGCCGATGACAATGAGGCCGGGCCTCACCTCGCCCGTGTGCTCCACCACGGCGTCCTCGGAGCGCTCGACCCACATGGGCGCGCAGCCGGGCACCTCGATGAGGCCGCGGTCGGCCAGCTTGCTCACCACGGCCGCATCGTGCCCGGTCGCGTCAATCACCACGCTGGCCTCCATCGCCACGGGGTCCACGCACGTGATCTCGCGGGGCATCGAGCGCACGGGGCTCCAGTTCACCACTAGGCCGGCCACGCGGCCGCCCTGGCGCAGCACCACGTCGTCCACGATGGTGAGGTTGGCGAACTTCACGCCGGCGTCGCAGGCGGCGGCAATGAGCTTGGAGCAGGCGTGCGGCCCATCGGCCACGTGGAGCCCTTCTGAAACCAGCGTGTGGGGCACGCCGAGCTCGTCAAGCACCTTGTCGGCCGGCTCGCGCACCGTCACCTTGTTCATCAGGTAGCCGCCGATCCAGAAGCCGCCGCCGAGGTAGTTGTTGCGCTCGACGATGAGCACCTTGAGGCCGCGCTCGGCCAGGGCCTTGCCGCACATCAGCCCGCTGGGCCCCGCGCCCGCGATGAGCACGTCGCTCTCGACGTACTCCTCGAACTGCTTGGCGAACGCGTGGACGATCGCCCGCGTGACATCTTTCTCGCCCGCTTTGAAGAACAGCGGGGTGCTTTCTGTGGCCATGAAGGACCGCTCCTTAGCTCGATAGGAACTATGGGACCCATAGGTCCTGCTGGTGAAGAGGCTCGTGGCCCCGCCAGTGTAGCACCCCGGGCCGGGAAGGGGGCCACGTGACAGAAGGCGGGGCCACGAGCACAGCTTGTGTTCTCCTTTGCCGTGGCCTCCTGGTCATCGCACCGCGGCCCGCTCGGGGGGCGCCGGGAACGTTCCGACCGGAGCCGCCTCGATGAGGGACCTGGTGCTCCACGAGAAGGTGTCGGTCGTCAGATAGCGTTCGCCGGTGTCGGGCAGGATGACGACGATGAGCTTGCCTTGATTCTCCTGGCGGGCGCCGACGGTGAGAGCAGCGCGGAGGGCGGCGCCCGAAGAGATGCCGGCGAAGATGCCTTCCTTGAGGGCCAGGGCGCACGCGCACCGCTTCGCATCGCCCGTCTCCACGTGGATCACCTCGTCCACAACCGCGAGGTTGAGGACCTTTGGGACGAATCCCGCGCCGATCCCCTGGATGCCGTGGGGGCCTGGCTTGCCGCCTGCGAGGACCGGCGACTCGGCGGGCTCGACGGCGATGGCCTTGAAGGCCGGCTTGCGCGCCTTGATGACCTCGGCCACGCCGGTGATCGTGCCGCCCGTGCCCACGCCGCATACCAGGATGTCCACCTGCCCATCCGTGTCGCGCCAGATCTCCTCGGCGGTCGTGCGGCGGTGGACCTCGGGGTTGGCGGGGTTCTCGAACTGCTGTGGGATGAAGTAGCGTGGGTTGTCGGCGGCGAGCTCGAGGGCGCGCTTGACGGCGCCCGGCATCCCTTCGGCGGCGGGGGTGAGGATGATCTCGGCCCCGAAGGCGCGCAGGATGCGGCGGCGCTCCTCGGACATGCTCTCGGGCATGGTGAGGACGAGCTTGTAGCCGCGCGCCGCGCACACAAAGGCCAGGGCGATGCCTGTGTTGCCCGAGGTCGGCTCCAGGATGATCGTGTCCTTGCCGATCCTCCCGGCGCGCTCGGCGGCCTCGATCATCGAGAGCCCGATGCGGTCCTTGACGCTGGAGGCCGGGTTGTAGAACTCGAGCTTGGCGGCGATGCGGGCGGGAAGCCCCGCCGCCACTCGGTTCAGCCACACCAGGGGCGTGTTCCCTACCAGCCGCGTGATGTCGGCGTAGACCTTCATCGCATCATCTCCTCTGCCCCTCGGCTCGGCACGACCCACCCGAGGTCCTCGTAGCAGGCCCGCGCCTCGGGGGAAGTCAGGAAGTTCATGAACTGCTTCGCGGCCTCTGGGTTGCGGGCGAAGCTCAGGAGGCCCACGCCCGTGCCGCGCAGGAGCCGCTCGGCGGGCCGCAGGGGCACGAGCTCGATGCGGCCCGGCGCCAGGTGCTCGAAGGCGCTCCAGCCAAATGCGGCGTCCACCTTGCGCCCCGCGACGGCCTCGACGATGGCGATGCAGCCGTTTGCGCGGAAGGCGATGTTGCGGCGAATCCCCTCGAGGAGCCCGAGGCGCGCGGCAACGTCCTCCCAAAGCCCCTTGAGGCAGTCGAGCACGGAGATGCCCACACGGAGGCCTGGCCGGGCGAGGTCCTCCACGCGGCGGATGCCCGCGGGGTTGCCCGCGGGCACGATGAGTGCGGAGCAGCGGCAGGCGATGGTGCGCCGCTCGCCGCGCACGACGATGCCCCGCACCTCGCCATCGTCGAGCAGGTATTCGGCGCCCCCGATGGCGAGGTCGTGGACGCCGGCCTCGGCGATCTCATCGAGGAAGTCGTGGCCACCGGCCTGGCCGACGGCCTCCTCGGCCACGGGCTGCGCGCAGTGGCGGCTGCACACACTGATGGCGACGCGCGTGGCCGTGCGCGTCTCGAAGATTGCCGCGGCGCGCTCCAGGGGAGCGGCGCAGGCCCTGGCGGAGAAGACACGCACCTCGCCATTCAGCCCTTCAGTCTTCACGTCGCGTCCATTCCGTCAGATCTGATAGTTGGCCTTCAGGGGGCGGGTGTGGATGCCACACTCGCCTCCGCACTTGCTGGTGCCAATCCAGCGTCCCGCCCGCTCGTCGGGGCTGCTCGAGATGTGCGTGCACGGCGAGCAGCCCAGCGAGCGATACCCCTGGGCGTAGAGGGGATTGACGGGCACCTGGAAGAGGGCGAGGTACTCCCAGACCTCGCGCTCGTACCAGATGAGGATGGGGTTGAGCTTGATGAGGCCGGGGTCGCGCTCCTCGATCTCCCGATAGTCGGTGCGCGTCCGCCCTTCCGTGCAGCGCAGGCCCGTCACCCAGCAGGCGACGTTCATCTCCTCGATCGCCCGACGGGTGGGCTGGACCTTCAGGATGTCGCAGCAGCGGTCTGGGTCGGTCTCGTAAAGGCGGTCGGGTATCTCCGCGTCGCTGCGGAAGACGCGCAGCTCGGGATAGCGCGCGACCATCTGGTGCATGAAGGCCACGGTCTCGGGCGGCTTGTGGCGGGTGGTGACGATGAAGCCGCGGATGTCGGGGCTCACCCGCTTGGCCAGGTGCCACACCACGCAGGAGTCCTTCCCGAGACTGTTGGCGACCACGAGGCGGTCACCGAACTCCATGTAAGCATCGCTGATGAGGTCGAGGGAGCGCTCGACCTTTTCGGCGAAGTTCAGTGTGTCCACAAGCCGCTTGATGTCCTCCCGCACCGCTGTGACTGCCATGCACTCTCTCCTTGTGTCAGATCTCGTATTCGGGCGGTCTGGGCCGACCGAATGGGATGCGCTCCCAGAGCCGCTCATGGACGTAGAACGCGACGATCTTCACCACCATGTCGGCAAGGCCGATTGCGGTGGCAGTGGCGGCCTCGTGGGTGAGGACCCAGGCGATCAGGGCGGTGAAGATGCTTCCGCCGATGCGCCAACTGACGGCCTTGGCAATGCTGCGGAGGTGTGATTCCACGCTTGCCCTCTTGGGTGGCCGACTATGCCGACTGGGATGGTCGAGATAGCGGCCCAAAAAAGGACGGCCCGCCTCGGCGGCTCGCTCACCCTGCACCGGCGCGCCCGTATGGGCACACGCCTTTGCCGGCCCGTCAGCCGCCGTGGCACCGGCCGGGAGGCTCCCGGGGAACCCGCTCCAAGTGCCAACCGCGTCGGCACTTAGATCGCGTACGCCGGCACATACTCCTCGCACCTTCGCGCCTCCTGCTCCACAAGGGTCTGGAACGTCGTCTGGTCGTAGACCCCCGACACGGCGGCCTTGACCCTCTCCCACATTGGGAGGAAGACGCAGTTTCCGTGGAGGCGGCAATCCGTCTGCGAGCCGCCCATCGCGCACACGACAGGCCCCAGCGGCCCCTCAACGAAGCGGATGACGTCGCCCACGGTGAGCTCGGCTGGGGGACGCGCCAGCAGGTAGCCACCCCTGCTGCCGCGCTGCGAGGCCACGAAGCCGCCCTGCTTGAGCTGATTGAGGATGACCTCGAGGAAACGCACCGGGATGTCCTGCGCCTCCGCCACGTCGGCAATCCGCACCGGCCCTCTGCCGTGGCGCTTGGCGAGCTCGAACACCGCTCTGATTGCGTACTGGCATTTTTGCGAAATGAACATCTCGGCTCCATCTTGACTAAACCGATAGGCATTCTACCAAACCATCGCCCGCTTGTCAAGCACTTTTTTGCGCAGCCTCCCGCCAGGTTGCCACACCTTCAGGGGGCCCCTTCTGGCAATCTGAGTCCGCATTCTGGGGGCGGGGTGCACCCCCTCCCCACAGTCGCCCGAGCCTCCAATGGCGGCCAGCCCCCCTTGCGAGCCTTGCCGCCACCGGGCCGGGGGCCGACCTTGAGTGCCGCCCGGCTTCCATGCCTTGCAGCCGCACGGGGATTCCACTACAATTGCCCGGCGGCCTCATTCTCCAGGCTCCGGAGGACGCGAGCATGCGACTGGATATGGTGCTCACCGTGGGGCAGTCCAAGCGTCTCATCGCCAAGGGTGTGGCCAAGCACCCCCCGGTGCGGGAGGCCCTGGCCAACGGCATCGTGGCCATCGCCAAGGGGGGCACAAACGCCTACGTGGTGGAGGAGATTCTCGGGCAGCCGATCGAGAAGCACCGCTACGTTCTCGGCCAGGTGCTGCCCGCGGGCGTCAAGCGCGATGGGCTGCTCGCCGCCGACCTGCCCGATGTGGTGCTGGTGAAGGGCAAGCCAGCCGAGGGGGCAAGCGCGACGGGCGCGGTGGCCGAGATGCGGGCGGGCGACGTCTTCATCAAGGGAGCTAACGCTCTCAACTACTCCGCCGGCTTCGCCGGGCTGCTCATCGGCCACCCCACCGGCGGCACGCTTGGGGCCGTCATCGGCACTCTCGTCGCGCGCCGCATCCACCTTCTCATCCCCATAGGGCTGGAGAAGGAAATACCCGTCTCCATCGTCGAGGCGGCCCGCCGTCTGGCGGCCGAGGGCGGAGCCGGTCCGTCGCTGTGGCCCATCCAGGGCGACATCTTCACGGAGGTGGAGGCCCTGCGGACGCTTTGCGGCGTCGAGGCCGTGCCGATCGCCGCGGGCGGCGTAGCGGGGGCCGAGGGCGCTGTCTGGCTCGCCTGCTTCGGCGACCAGGCCGGGATCGATGCTGCCAAGGCCCTCGCCGACCAGCTCAAGCCCGAGCCGCCATTCGTCTCCCGCAACCCAGGCTGGTAGGCGACGGAGCCGCTCATGGCGCGCACGCAACGCTACGGGATTGGGCTGATCAGCCTCGGGTGCGCGAAGAACGAGGTGGACTCCGAGCGCATCCTGGGCGCGGCGGCGGAGGGGGGCTGGCTGGTGTGCGGCGACCCGGCCGATGCCGACGCCGTGGTGGTCAACACCTGCGGCTTCATCGAGGCGGCGAAGAGCGAGTCGCTCGAGGCCATCGCCGAGGCCCTGCGCCTCAAGCGGTCGGGGCGCTGCCGGGCGGTCATCGTGGCGGGGTGCCTGGCTGAGCGCTACGGGCGCGAGCTGAGCCGCGAGTTCCCCGCCGTGGACGCCTGGGTGGGCATCGCCGAGCCGCGCCAGGTGCCCCAGGTGGCGGCCGAGCTGCTGGCGCGCTCCGGGGGCGAGCCACTCATACGCCTTGACCCGCTTGCGAGGGAGTTCCGCGACGAGGGGGCGCGCCTCCGCATCACGCCGCGCCACTACGCCTATCTGCGCATCGCCGAGGGCTGCGACAACCGCTGCGCCTACTGCGCCATCCCGCTCATCCGCGGGCCGCTGCGCAGCAAGCCCCTCGAGGTCTGCCTCGCCGAGGCCCGACAGCTTGCGGCCGACGGCTGCCGCGAGCTCATCCTGATCGCCCAGGACACCACGAGCTACGGCGTGGACATCTACCGCCGTCGCTCGCTGCCCATGCTCCTCGGCCAGCTCGCGGACGTCGAGGGCGTCCGCTGGCTCCGCGTGCTCTACGCCCATCCCGCCCACTTCGACGAGGCGGCCATCGAGGCGTTCGCCTCCACCCCAAAGCTGTGTCCTTATGTTGACATCCCGATCCAGCACGCGAGCGACGCGGTGCTGGGGCGCATGGGCCGCGGCACCACTCGGGCCGCGATGGCCGCCCTCATCGCCCGCCTCCGCGAGCGAATCCCCAATGTCGTCTTGCGCTCGACCGTGCTCGTGGGGTATCCTGGCGAGACGGATGGGGACTTCGCCGAGCTGCTCGAGTTCCTCGACGCCGCGCAGTTCGACCGCCTCGGAGCGTTCGTCTACTCCGAGGAGGACGGCACGCGCGCGGCGACGGAGGAGCCCGCGGTGCCGCCGGAGGTGCGGGCGGCCCGCTACGACGAGGTGATGCGGCGCCAGCAGGCCATCGCCTTCCGCAAGGCCGCGGCGCGGGTCGGCTCGGTGGTGGAGGTGGTGCTGGACCGTCGGCTCGGCGGGGGCCTGTTTGCAGGCCGCAGCTACGCCGAGGCGCCTGACGTGGACGGCGTGATCAGGGTCCGCGGCCGCCGCCTCGCGGCGGGGCAATTCGTCAACGTGGAGATCACGGATGCGGCTGGGTACGATCTGGAAGCCAGGGTGGGGCGCAAGCAGCCGGGGCGAGAGGAGGCCGATGGACCGCGTGCGTGAATGGGCGGCGAGCTGTTTCTACCTGGGCGAGTTCCCATTCGCCTCCGGCACGGTGGGCAGCCTGGGGGCCGTTGCCCTCTACCTCATCGCCGCACTTCAGTTCGACGGGCTTCATCTGAGCCTGGTCGCTGGCGGCGCGGGCGTCCTCTTCGCCCTCATCGGCATCGCCATCGGCCACTGGGCGCAGGTGCACTACAAGGACCGCGATCCGCGCCAATTCGTCCTCGACGAGGCGGCAGGACAGCTCTTCGCCCTCGTGGGCGTCACGCCGCTGCTGTGGGCGCTGCCGCGCTGGAAGGTCGCCCTCGCGGCGTTCATCTTCTTCCGCATCTGCGACATCATCAAGCCCTGCCCCGCCGGCCGCGCCGAGCGGCTCAATGCCGGCTGGGGCATCGTGCTCGACGACATCGTCGCCGGCATCTACGCCGCCGCGCTGACGCATGTGTGGTTCTACTTCATCGCATAGCACCTATGGGTCCTATAGGTCCTATAGGTCCTATCGCGGCTCAGGAGATGGCGCATGAAGCTGCTCAAGACCGCGGTCGTCGGCTGCGGCCTCTTCGGCGAGAACCACGTGAAGGCCTACGCCAGTTGCCCGGGCGCCGAATGCGTGGCGGTCTACGACCTCAACGCGGCGCGGGCGAAAGAGATCGCCGCCAAGTACGGCGTCAAGGCCGCCCGCTCTCTCGACGAGTTGGCCGCCGACAGGAGCATCCGCGCCGTCTCCATCGCCACGCCTGACTTCGCCCACACCGAGCCCGCCCTCGCGCTCCTGGCCGCGGGCAAGCACCTCCTCATCGAAAAGCCGATGACGACCTCGACCGCCGAGGCCCGCCAGATCGTAGCCGCCGCCAAGAAGGCCCGCCGCACGGTGATGGTGGACTTCCACAACCGCTGGAACCCCCCCTTCCTCGCCCTCAAGGGACGCATTGACGCCGGCGAGCTCGGCAAGCCCGTCATGGGCTACATCCGCCTCGCCAACCCCCACACCATCCCCTTCGGCATGCTCGCCTGGGCGGGCAAGAGCGGCCCGCAGTGGTTCCTCCTGCCCCACGTCGTGGACGTGATGCGCTGGCTCATCGGCGGGCAGCGGGCGCTCCGCGTCACCGCCCACGCCCGCCGCGAGCTCCTCAAGCGCCGCGGCGCCGACACCTACGATGCCATCCAGGCCACTGTGACCTTCGAGGATTGCTTCGTCACCTTCGAGACCTGTTGGATACTCCCCAAGAGCTGGCCCACGCTGATCGACTTCCAGATGAGCCTCGTCGGCTCCAAGAGCACCGCGCAGATCAACTGCACCGAGCAGGGCCTGCGCCTGGCCGGCCCGCAGCGGTTCGAGACCCCCTTCACCGTTGGCCTCCTCGACGCCTTCGGCGTCCCCGAGGGCTTCGTCCCCATGCCCATCTATCATTTCGTTGACTGCATCCTCGACGGCCGGCCGCCCGTCGTCACCGCCGACGACGGCCTCGCCACCACCCAGATCATCGAGGCCGTGGTCCGCTCCATCGAGGAGCAGCGCACGGTAGAGGTGGCTGAGATCTGAGCCGGCGTTTGCGTGCTGATTGGAGCCGGCGCATAATGAGCTTGGGCGAGACGAGCAACGAAAGGGCCAGAATGTGAGCATCCCCGATGCGCTCATCGAGCGGTGCGTTGCCACGGCCCGCCAGTTCGGAGTCAAGAGGCTGATTCTCTTCGGCTCCGCGCTCGACGCGCCGGAGACCGCGCGCGACGTGGACCTCGCCTGCGAGGGGGTTAACGGGTGGGACATCTTCCGGCTGGGCGCGCGGCTCGAGGAGGAACTGGGCGTCAACGTGGACCTGGTGCCGCTCTCCCCTGGCGACAAGTTCTCACAGCGCATCCTGCGCCTCGGGCGGGTGATCTATGAAGCTGACTGAGCTCCGAGAGGAGATCGAGCTCGAGTTCGATGCCATCGAGAAGACCCTGGCCGAAGTGGCCTCGCTTTTGCGCGACACCCCGGGGCGCGCTCCCACGACCCGCGAGGTCGCCGCTGCCAGCCTCTTCCTGGCCAACTTCTACAACGGGGTCGAGAACGTCCTCAAACGCATCCGCCTCTTTCGCAATCTCCCCATACCGTCAGGCCCCAATTGGCACCTCGAACTGCTCAAAGGCTTCTGCGACCCGCCCCACGAGGGCCTGCCGTTACTCATTGATGCATCCCTGGAGGCGAGCCTTGCCCCATACCGCAGGCTCTGCCACGTCGTCCACCACGGCTACGGCTTCCGCTTCCAGTGGGACCAAATCAAGCCCGGGCTTGAGGCGGCAGCCAACGTCTTCCAGGTCTTCGGGAAAGCCGTCGAGCGCTACGTCGAGTCCTTGCACGGCTGAGGCCGCGTGCTTGCCTCAGCAGTCCTTCAGTCCATTTACGCCATCAGAGGAGACCGTGATGGCTGCGAGAAGGCTGGCCATGTCTGTCGCCCTCCTGGCTCTGCTTGCCCTCCCGGCTCGTGCGGCGGAGGTGACGCTGGAGGTTGAGGCAGGGGAGAGCGACCGGGTGGAGACGCCCGTGTGCGCGCCGATCACCCTGGCGGCGTCGCCCGCACCCGACGTGGCCGTGGAGGTGGAAGGCCCAAGCGGCAAGGCGCCCGGCCAGCTCGTGCCCGGCGCCGAGAGGGGCTCCACGCTCCTGTGCTGGCTCGTCTCGCTCAAGAGGGGCGAGAAGGCGACCTACAAAGCCACAATCCAGAAGGCCGAGGCGCCGCCCACGGGCTTCGCCTTCCAGGACGAGAAGGGCAAGCACCTCGACCTGAGCTTCGAGGGACGCAAGGTGACGCGCCTGATGTATGAGTTCAACCCCGACCCGAAGCTGCGCTTCCCCACCGCCAAGCCGTTCACCCACGTCTTCGATTCCAAGGGCGAGAGGCTCATCACCAGCCCAGGCGGCGAGCCGTTCCCCCACCACCGCGGCCTCTTCATCGGCTGGAGCCGCACGAAGCTGCCCGACGGCAAGAGCTATGACTTCTGGCACGTCCGCGCCGTGTGGCAGCGGATCGAGAAGCCCATCGCCACGCTCGCCGGCCCGGTGCTGGGGCGCATGACCGCCGAGGTCAACTGGGAGCTGCCCGACGGCAAGCCGGCCATCTTCGAGGAGCGCACCATCACGGTCTGGCGCCAGAGCAAGCCCGAGTTGCTCCTCGATTTCGTCTCGACCCTGCGCTCGCAGGTGGGAGAGGTCCAGCTCGACGGCGACCCTGAGCACGCGGGGATGCAGTTCCGCGCCCACCCCGACGTCAACAAGGCGCAGGCCGAGACTAGATACGTGCTCCCGCCGGAAATGAAGGAGGGGACGAAGGGCACGCTCGATATGCCCTGGGCCGCCTTGTCCTTCAAGCTCGGCGAGGCGCGCTTCAACGTCGCCCACCTCAATCACCCGGGCAATCCCAAGGGCACCGTCTACTCGGCCAACCGCAAGTACGGGCGGTTCGGGGCCTTCCCGAAGGCCACGCTCAAGGCCGACGAGCCGCTGACGCTCCGCTACCGCATCTTCGTCCGCGAAGCCCCAGAGCCCCTCGCGGTCGAGGAGGTCCAGAGGCTCTACGATGACTTCGTCAAGGCGCCTAAGGTTACGGTGAGGCAGTGAAGAACAGAGCGCAATAAGGAAGGCAGGAATGCAGGAAAGGGGAGTAGGCAGGCTCTCGGTAGTCGTCGTCACCTACAACCGGGCCGACTACCTGCGCCTGTGCCTCGCTTGCCTGCTGGAGGCCGACTACGCCGGGCCGTGGGAGATCGTGGTGAGCGACGACGGCTCAACCGACGCCACGCCCGACGTCATCGAGGAGGCCAGGCGGACGCGGGCGGACGTCGAGCTCCGCCACGTCTGGCACGAGCACCAGCGCTATCGGCGGGCCTTCGCCCTCAACGAGGGGGCGCGCAACTCCATCGGCGACCTGCTGGTCTTCCTCGACAGCGACTGCCTTCCCACCCGTGAGCTTCTGCGCGTCTACGCCGAGCACGCGCGACCCAACGCCTTCTACCTCGGCGGCGTGCTCAAGCTCACCGAGGCGTTCTCCCGCCGCGCCCTCGCAGCGGCCGACGGCCTGAAGCCGCAAGACCTCCTGGCCGAGGCTGCCGAGAGCGCCAGCCTCGCGCCGGGGGCGCGCAAACGCCTGCGCGCACGATACTGGCAGAGCCGCCTCCACGCAGCCCTCGGCATCGGCAGGCCGAGAATCTGGGGCGGCAACTTCGCAATCAATCGGGAGACCCTCGAGGCGGTGAATGGCCTGGACGAGACTTTTGTCGGCTATGGCCAGGAGGACTCGGACCTGCGGAACCGCTTGGTGCTCGGCGGCTACCGCCCCGTGCCCCTTCACACCCGCGCCATCGCCTACCACCTCTGGCACCCGGCCAACCTCGAGGCCCGCCAGGAGGCATCGGGCGCGGGGAACAACCGCCCCTACGCCGACCGCCCCACGGTCGAGGTCGTGTGCACGAACGGCCTCCGCAAGCTCGGCGGGTAGCGCGTCAGGGCCCTCCCAGCAGCTCGCGCATGGCGGCAGCCTGAGCGGCGCTCACCGTGCCCTTACGCTCGGCGACCGCAACCGTGTGCAGCCCCAGCGTGCGGTAGAGGGGCAGGAGCGCGGGAGCGCGGCGGGCCAGGGCCTCAAGGTGCGCCCGCAGCGTGGCAAGGTCTCCGCGGCTTATCGGCCCCGTGAGCGCGGCGGGCAGACCGACGCGCTCCAGGTTCTCCACCGCCCCGCGCAGGAGCGGCAGGAGCGCTCGGAGCGCGCCCTCGCCCAGCCCGGCCTCGGCAAGGAGGCCGGCGCCGACGTCGGCCAGCGTCACCAGATAGTTGCAGGCCACCGAGAGCGCCGCGTGGTAGAGCGGCTTGTCCTCGGGGCGAATCTCCACGGGGACGGCGCCGAGGAACCGCGCAAGCGCAGCGCCCAGCGCGACCCCCGCGCGGTCGCCCTCAAGCACGCACACGATGCCCTCGAAGGCCGCGGCATCGGGCGAGGCAAAGGTCTGGACGGGATGAAAGGCCAGGACGCCCGCGCCGCAGGCCCGGGCCGCGGCGAGGGCCTCGGAGCCGAGCGCGCCGCTCAGGTGGAGCGCCACGGCGCCCCGGCGGAAGCCGCCGCCGTCAGCCACGCGGCGGCAGACCTCGGCGATGGCGTCGTCGGGCACGCTCAGCGCCACCACGTCGGCTCGGCGTGCCGCCTCCGCGGGGTCGGTGGTCGCCAGGGGGCGGCCGGCAAGCTCGGCCGCCTGACGCGCCGACTCCAGCGACCGGCTGGCAATGGCGGCCACGCGCGCGCCGCGCGCGTGGAGCGCCGCGGCCAGCGAGCGCCCGGCCATCCCCGCGCCGACGATGGCGAACGCGCGGCCAGCGATCATCCCGGTTGAGTCCTGCGGCGGCGCCCTGCGGCCAGCCCAGGGCGCCGTGAGGCCGCCGAGCGGCGAACGAGGCCCAGCCCGGCCGCCGCGAGCAGCGCGAGCGTGCCAGGCTCGGGGATCGGCTCGCCTTGCTCGATGGGGAAGGTCGTGAGGATGCGGTCGTGGTACTGCTTGTCCGGGCCGGTGCCCTCGACGTCGTACCACTGGTCGCTCATGTAGAACCAGCCGCCCGTCTCGCCGATGTCCAGCCCCGAGTAACCCCAGTCATCCTCTTGCCGAGCAATGCCTGTGAGAATCGTCTCCACGTAGGAGAGGTCGTCGGCCCGGAAGACCTGGATGGCGGAATCGAAGCCCAGGTACTGGCTGACGTAGATGTTTCCCCCGTAGAATGCAACGTCCATTGCGCCAGTGACCTCGATGGAGGTCATGTCCAGGGAGGGGCTGATGCGGTAGACGTAGCCCACGCGGTCGTCGTCCGAGGTGTCGCGCTGGGCGACGAAGAGGGTGCCGGCGCCGTCGAGGGCCAGCCCGCGCAGTTGGCGGTCGTTGACCGTGAACACCCCGCCGGTGGCCCAGGACGTGTCGAGCGCCGGGGCGCTCGGATCGTTCACGTCGTAGCGCTCGACCACTCCATTCATCCGTGAGACATAGAGGAAGTAGTTGTTCGCCCCATCCTTCCAGATGTCGAGCCCCTCGACGTCGGTCGTGTTGCCCCCGGTGAACGGGCCGGCGATCTGGCTGGCAAGCGTGGCGTTGCGAATCTCCATCAGCCCGCCGCCGTTCTCCCCATACCCGATGTAGACGTAGCCCCGGTCGTCAGTCGCGATCGCGTTGGCCTGGATGGTCCCCAGGTCGTAGGTGCTGAGCACGGTTCCATAGGTGTGCGCATCGAGGCGCCAGACGCCTCGCTGGGCTGGGCCGTGGAGCCAGCCGATGTAGAGCGTGGCCTCGTCGGCCGAGAGCTGCACGGCGCGCAGGCTGCGGGTCTCGTCGAAGAGGCCGCCGTGGTCGAAGAGCACGCTCCAGGGCGCCGCCACGGCGCTCGCGGCCTGGAGGACCATCAGCGCGGCCAACAACGTGCTCCCCAGCGCCCTGGGTGTTCCGCCCGCCATCTCGCCTCCTCCTCGTCTTCTCCCGGTCCTCCACCGCTTCTAGAGTATAGCAGGCATCCGCCCGGAGTCAACACCCACTCGCCGCTGACACGCCCCCAGTTTGCTAGAGCGTCCAAGAGAATGAGGCAGTTCGTAGTGCGGGCTTTAGCCCGTACGCGCCGGATACGGCCTGAAGGCCGCGCCACAAACAATGGCTCCAGGAAGAGGGCCGCTCCGAGTTCATTCTCTTGGACGCTCTTAGCACTACAACGCTGTATTCTCTTGCTCCAAAGCGGATAACTACTTGTCAGCACAGCAGATACGCCACACCCACATGTCACTCTGAGCCGAGCCCACCTCCCGGTGGGCGGAGCGAACAATCTCTGTGCGCGCGGAGCCTGTGGTTGAGGGCTACACTGCGTAACCGGACACAAGCCAAAGGAAGATTGGGGCGTAGCCCGTTTCGGACGCCAGGTAGGGGCGGGTCCCCGTGCCCGCCCATCAGACCCGCAGGTAGGGGCGGGTCCCCGTGCCCGCCCATCGGGCCCGCAGGTAGGGGCGGGTCCCCGTGCCCGCCCACCTATATTGTGCCGCGTCATCGAGTTCGGGCAGGCACAGGGACCTGCCCCTACCCGCGCTTCCCCCGTGGTGTCCGAAACGGACCACGCCCGAAGGATTCTTCGACTTCGGGTGCCCAGAGGCGTCCTACGCTCAGAACGACGACTCTTTGGGGCTTGCGCCAGGGAAGGTAGCGTTGTCGTGTTAGGGAGCGTGCCAATAGTTGGCACAGAGGATCAAGTGCCGTGCGCACAAAGTGATCCTCTGTCCCGTGATGGCCCCGGCAAGGGCTGAGGCGGCCCCAGTCTCGGCGGCCCACGGCATTGCGCCCCCAAGGGGCGCCCTATCGTGGCCCACGCCAGGGCGGAGCGACGCCCTGGGCTGTAATGGTCGGCTCCATTGGGGCTCGGGATACGGCCAAGATCGAAAGTGGGGTGGCGTCAGTGGGGCGGGGCCTTGATGCCGAGGTGGCTGCCGGAGGGGCGCTCGTTGCCGGGCACGCCGCCGTGGATGGGGCGGTTGAGGAGCATCGGCTTGCCGTCGGGGCCGGCGACGGCCATCGCGGTCGTCCCGCCGCCGTCGAGGTTGATGCCGTCGTGTGCGCCGAGGAGCTTGAGCCATTCGGCGACCTCGGCGGTGGTCGCCCCCTCGCTATGGCCCTTCTGGCGCCCGTCAATCACGAGAAGGATGAGGTAGCGTCCGCCCTCGGAGACCCCTGCGGCGGTGCGGGGGTGAATGTCTCTGCCGCCGGCGAGCACAGCGCCGTTGCGCAGCACGACGGCGAAGCCGGCGACGGCGTTGTGGATGCCGTCGAGCGCAAAGGGTGGATTGGCGATGGTAGCCTTGTGGTTGCGACTGATGAGGAGTGCGGGGCGATCGGTGGGAGGGGAGACGAGCTCCCCGTTGGAGATCTGGAGCCCCTGGACGTCGCGCGGCTCGCCCTCCTTGTCGGTCACCGGCCAGAAGGGTGCGGCGTTGATGGCCGCTTGGCAGCCGTGCTTGGCCAGGAAGGTGGTGGTCTTGAGGCTATCGGTCTCCGCGGGGCGGGGGCCATTGGAGGGGGTGGTGATGAACTCAATGCCAGGCTGTGCCAGGTCAATGCGGAGCGCGTGGCCGCGCATGGGGCGGGGCACGGAGGCGCGCAGTTCCACGCCGTCAATGCCCGGGAAGAGCGGGCGCCAGTCGCCCTGCTTCCTCACCGGGCCAATGCTCTCCCCGCTCGAGCCCGTCTGGGAACAGGCCTGAGCGAGGAGCGCGAGAAGCAGCAGGCCTCCCGAGGCAACACGGCGAGCCTTCACGCCCGGCCTCCGACGCACGAGGGTGCCTTGGCCTCTGGTCGAGCCCCCACTATAGCTCAGATCAGCGAAAAAGGCAACCGCTGAGCAACCTCCCGTGAAGGGATTGGAACCTTCGGGAGGCTAGTTCCCGACGCACCATAGGTGCCTTGCCGTGCGGATAAGAAGGCGGCCGGCGACTGGGGCGGGGGAGGCCCACAGCGGCTCGCCGAGGTCGTTCTCGGCCACTCGCCGGAAGGCGCGCTCGGCGGCGACGACGGTGATCCTGCCCGAGACGTCGGGGAAGTAGACGTCGCCCCCGGACCGCTCGCCCGCCCGCGGCACCCCGACAGGCGAGGCCATGCAGCCCCGACCGTTTAGTTGCTGGCTCCACAAGAGTTCGCCTGTCTTCGCGTCGAGGCAATGGGCGTCGCGGTGGGCCGAGACGACGAAGAGCAGGCCATTGCACAGGACGGGCGATGCGACGAGTTGGCCGCGGCACTTCAGCGGCGTGGTCCAGACCGTCGGGGCCTCGCCACGGCTGAGCATCGAGAGACTCAGTGCGGTCACGGCCTTCGAGGTCGGCAGGTAGACCATGTCGCCGTCGGGGACGATGCCCGCGACCTGCTCACCCTCTGTGGGTGCGGGACATGACCAGAGCTGCCGGCCGGAGGCGGGGTCGAAGGCACGAAGGCGGTCCTCTTTCTGCGACCCGTCCCAGGCCCAGACGAGGACCGCCTTCTTCCCGCCGATGGTCACGAGCGACGGTGTGCGGTGCTGCCCCTCGGCGCCCGGCCAGGGGCGAAGGTTGGCCGTCCACACGCGCTTGCCCGTCCTGGCGTCCAGGGCGGCGATGTAGGGTGCGTCCGGCTGGGTGCCGGGGATGATGACCAGGCCGTCGGCCAGGATGGGCGAGGCGCCCAGGCCGTGGACGTCGTCGAAAGGCACGTCGCCGCGCGTCCAGAGCACCTTGCCGCGGAGGTCGGTGCATAAGATGCCCGCGGAGCCGAACCAGGCGACGACTCGCTCGCCGTCGCTGGCCGGCGTGGGCGTGGCGGGGGAGTTGCGGTGGCTCACCGGCGGCTGGGGGCCGTGGAGCCCCTCGCGCGTCCACTTGACGGCGCCTGTCTCGCGATCGAGGCACACGAGGGCGCGGGCGAACTCCTTAGTGACCTGGAGGGCGGAGCGCTCGAAGAGGCCCAGCGCCCCGATGGCGACGATGGCGACCGTGAACCAGCCGGTCAGGCCCGGCGGCGCGAGCCTGTAGCCGAGCACCTCCGGGATGAGCCAGGCAGCGGCGCAGAAGGTGACCACATAGAGCGGTGGAAGCTTGAAGGACAGAAGGCCGAGGGCAAGCCCCAGGGCCGCCGCTGCGAGGACGGCGGCGCGTGACGCGGGACGCGCGAGGCGTGGCGCGAGACGCGCGAAGCGTGAGGCGTTAACGAGCCAAGACAGGGGTAGCGAGAGTGGAAGGACGAGGGGGAGGGCGGCGGACCAGATGAGGTCGGCCCCAGAGCGGCCGGGGATGCGGGGGTCGAAGTACTCGGGCGAGGGGCGGGCGAGAATGGTTACGGCGGAGAGGGCGAGGGCGAGGAGGGCGAGGGCGCGCCGCGTGAGGCGCGATGCGTGGCCTGCGGCGGCCAGGATGAGGCAGAGCGTGGCGATGTTGGCGGAGAGGAGCCAGCAGGCCATCCGCTCGTCGGTGGAGAGCTCCGTGGCGCCGAAGCGTGCGAAGGCCACGTGGGAGAGCTGGGCGAGGGCGCCGAACGCGAGGCATAGGAAGCCGCCCGCGACAGCCTGGGCGAGGCCTGGCGGCGGGTCTCGCCTGGAGGCGAGCGCGGCGAGTGCGACGGCGGCACCGGCGATGGCGAGGGTGAGGAGGAGGGTGCCCCAGGCGGCGATGCGCTTGAGGGTCTCACCCTTGCCGGTGGGATAGGCGGTGGTGACCAGCACCGAGTCGCCTACGACGATGGGCGAGGAGTGGCCCTTGCCTGGGATGGGCGTCTTCCAGCGAATGCCCTTGTCGGGCGACCATTGGGTGGGGTAGTCGCCTGGCTCGGTGCGGCCTTCGCGCTCCAGCCCGCGCCAGCCGGGCCAGTCGGCCGGGGCGCCGGCGCGGGCCATGTCCGGGGCCGATAGGATCGCCAGGGCGGATAGGGCGGATAGGACCGACAGGATCGCGCGGCGCGTGGCGCCCCTCCCTTGCTATTGGAAGAAGAGGTCGTCGAGGTCGGGCGCGACGCCGAAGGAGTTGAGGGCCTCGGAGTATCGGTAGTAGACCTCGAGGCACAGGGCGCCCAGGGCGGTGGTGTAGACGCGCCCCGCGCGGGCGGCCCAGCGGTCCCCCTTGGGGTCCCAGCTCCCGGCGTTGTCGCCCTCCTGGCACTGGTTCTCGAGGAGCACGTCGCGCATGCGGCGGTTCCACCACACGCGGTATTCGCCGCCCATGTTGTGCATGGCGTATGTGGCGTAGTACCAGTAGTAGAAGTCCTTCTTGCCCCAGTCTGGGGGTAGGAGCTTGGTGAGCTCGGCGCCCTTGATGAGGATGTGGGACTTGACGCCGACGCCGCTGAACTGGCGCACCATCATGCCGGCCACGGTGAGGGCGGGGTGGGCGTTGGTCTCGTAGGCCTGGTCGGGGGCGTACATGTAGGTCACGACGCCGTTGGAGTCCTGGCTCGCGCCGCGGTCGGTCACGCTGTCCACGAAGGCGAGGGCCTGGGAGAAGATGGCGGAGTCGAACTTGATGTCGGCGAGTCGGGCGGTCTTGAGGGCCATGATGGCCCAGCCTGTGACGGACATGTCGGAGAGGCCGCAGTTGGCGGTGTAGCGCCAGCCGCCGTCGGGGTTGACGGCTTTTTCGAGGTAGGCGACGGCCTTTCGTGCGGCGAGGCCGACGCGTTCGTCGCGCGCGCGGCCGTACGCCTCGCAGAGGGCGATGGTGGCGATGGAGTGGCAGTAGAGGTTCTTGTCCACCGCGCCGTTCTCGGTCTGCTGGCGGATGAGCCATTCGAGGCCTCGGAGGACGTTTCGGCGGTATTCGCCGCGCCGAATGGTGTGGCCGCCGCCCATGAAGGCCATGACTGCCAGGCCGGTGACGGCGGGGTCGGAGGTCTTGGCGCCCTCGTACTTCTCGGAGTCCCAGTGCCCGTCGGCCTCCTGGTGGGTGGCGAGCCAGTGGAGGGCGGAGTCCACGGCGGACTTGGCCTTGACGCCGCCGTAGGCGGTCATGGCGCGGAAGAAGTCGCCTGTGCCGAAGAGGTTGATGTTGGCGGGGCCGAGCTTGCCGAGGGAGGGGGCGTCTTTGTCGCCGAATGCCTTGGGGAGGATTTCGGGGGTGCGGGTGGGCCTGGGGCCGCGGTTGAGCCAGTGGAGGAGCGGCTTGTTGCGCGGCTGGGGCTCCTTGTACTTGAAGATGTCGGCCGGCCCCGGGGCGAAGGTGGAGATTGGGTCCACGGCATAGGTGACGGTCTCGGTGGCCTCGGAGATTTGCTCGGGGGCGTCGAGGTCTATCTCGGTGGCCGTGGCCTCGATCTCGGGGGTCTCGACCTCGATGTTCTCCGTCTGGATGTGTTCTTCGGGGACTCTTACCTCTGCGGGGACGACGGCCATCTGGATGTCGGGGCGTTCCTCTTTTTCGTCCTTTGGCAGGTCTTCGGGCGTCTCGCGCAGGATGTCGCGGATGGGGTCCTTGAGCGAGAAGTCGTCGGGGATGGGTTCTTCGATGGAGAACTCGAACTCGCGCAGCGGGGTCTGGGCGCCGCGCGTGGCGGCGAGTCGCCAGAAGAAGGCCCCAAGGCCCAGGAGGGCGAAGACGAGGAGGCCGAGGAGAACGGCGCGTGGGCTGACGACCTCGGTGCGGCCGGCGCGCTCGAGTTCTTCCTTGGTGTGGGTGCCGAGCTTGATCTCGACGCCTGGGGAGGGGGCTTGGGGTTCCATGTGCATGCCCTCGCTTCAACGCTCCTCGCGGATTTCGACGGTGGCGGAGACCTTTGCGATGCCCGCCTGGGCGCAGCAGCTCATCACGGCGGCCACGTGCTCCCACTTGACGTTGCGGTCGCCCCGGATGACGACGGCCTGGTCCTTGTTCCGCACCTTGGCGCGGCTGAGGTTGATGGTGAGGGCGGGCAGGGAGATCTTCTCGTTCTCGACGTGGTAGTAGGCTTTGCCGCCGGGCAGGTGTCTGACGTTGACCACGATGGGGCGCGCCGGGGGTGTGCGTATCTTTAGCTCGCGGCTGTGGATGGGGAGGTTGATCGAGAGGTCCTGCTCCAGGCGGATGAACGAGGTGGTGACGAGGAAGAAGAGGATGAGCTGGAACATGCAGTCAATCATGGGGTCCATGTTGATCCGCATCTCTTCGTCGCCCTCGGTGCGGAGGAATCTCATTGCTGCTTCTCCCTAGCGGGGGCCGTTGGGGCGGCGGGGCCTGTGGTGAGCGAGGCGGAAGGGTCGCCGCCCGCGCGTTTGAGCGCGGCCAGTTGCTGGACGAAGTCGGTGGCCAGCCCCTCGCAGTGCACGGCGATGGCGTTGAGCTTTTGGGTGAAGATGAAGTAGACGAAGAGCGCTGGGATGGCCACGAGGAGGCCGTAGACGGTGGTGAAGAGAGCGACGCGGACGCCTGCGGCGAGGAGCTGGCTCTTGGCGGCGCTCGCGGCCTCGTACTGGAGGCTCTCGAAGCACATGACGAGGCCGATGACGGTGCCGAGCAGGCCGAGGAGTGGGGCTATGACGGCGAAGAGGTTGAGGGCGCGCAACGGCATGCGGAGGAGGTTGATCTGCTCGGTGGCCTTGGCCTCGCAGCGGGCCTTGATGTCGTCAATCGTCGAGGCGGCGAAGTCGGCGACCATGGCGCGGCATATGGCGGGGAAGAGGCCCTTTTCGCGGAGGGCGAGCTCCTCGAGCTGGGCCAGGTCGCCCCTGGCGAGGGCCTTGCGGCCGGCCTCGACGAAGCCGGCGGAGCACTGCTTCCTGCGCCGGTAGACCCACAGGCTGTTGAGGGTGATGATGATGGCCAGGAGCAGGACGGCGGAGATGGCGTGCATGACCCAGCCGCCGCTGAGGTAGAGGCTGAAGAGGGTCTCGCGGGTCATGATGGTGAGCGGACCGAGGCCGGAGACGCGGCTCCAGGAGCGACCTGGGTCGAAGCGGCCGGCGGTGCGCTGGGCGGCGAACTTGCCGCCCGAGGCGCCCTTGTAGCTGATCGCCGAGACCTTGAAGAACGAGCCGTTGCTCTTGTAGATGTCGCCCACTTCCAGGGCGCTCACGTCGTCGTCGGTCACCACGGTGAACACCTTGTTGTCCCCGGGCGTGGCCTGCTCCATCTCGGTCTGGAGCACGCCTTTCTTGTCTTCGAGGACGGCGTCGAACTCCGGCTCGGCGGCCTCGCCGGCCCGCAGGCCCCGGGCGGCGAGGACGACCAGCATCGCCACCAGCGCCGCAACACCTCGTCTGCGCATGAGCATCTCCTCATAGGACCGGTCGGACGGATCAGTCGGATCGAGAACTTCCCGAGCGCGTCGCCCCTCTACTTCGGCTTGGCCAGGTTCTTCTGGGCCTCGGGCAGCAGGCGCCTGGCCTCCTCGACGGCCTCGCGGCGGCCTGCTGGGAACTCGCGGCTGGCGCGCGCGAGGTAGGTGTGGGCCTTCTCCCAGTCTTTGAGGGCCAAGGCGGCCTTACCGGCGGCGAGACACGAGGTCTCGCGGGGATACAGGGCCACGCTCTTCTCGAAGCAGTCGAGGGCGGCATTGAGCTTGGGTGGCTGTTCGGCGGCAAGGTGGCTGCCCCAGTGGTAGAATGCCTCGGCCTTGACGTCCTGATAGGTTTCGCTGAGGGCGATGCTGCGGAGGCCCGAGAGGCCCTCGGCGGCCTTGCCGGAGCCGAGCATGGCGATGGCGGCATAGAGGTCCATGTGGGGGCGGTTGGGGGAGCGCGGGCGCTCCTTGACGAACCAGGCGTAGAGGCGGTCAACCTCGGCCCACTTCCTGGTCTCGACGGCGCCGCGTGCGGCCTGGACGGTGGCCTCCTCGATGGCCTCGTAGGCGGGGTGGTCGCGGATGAGGCGGAGGAGGAGGGCCAGGCCCCGGTCGTAGTCGTAGGTGCGGTAGTAGCTCTGGGCGGCCATGAAGAGGGCCTTGGGCCGGGCCTTGTTGGCGAACAGGCGCGGGTCCTCGGCGAATGGGGCGAGGGTCTTGATGCAGTCGGCCCACTTCTCCTTCTTCCAGTAGAGGAAGCCGAGGGCGAAGCGCGCCTCGCCGAGGTCGAGGGACTTCGGCGGCTCCAGGCGGATGCCGTCCCAGTTGTACTTCCCGTGGCGGATGCGGTCTTTCTGTGGCACGGGGATGGGCGCGCCCTTGTCGTCCTTTTCCACCGGGCCGTATTCGTCGAGGAGGGTGGCGTATGCCTCGATTGCGGGCTCGACGAGGCCGTGCTTGGAGGCATTGAAGGCGAGGAGCTGGAGAGCGGAGACGCGGAGCGGGTCGTCGCGCATGGAGTCGGCGTAGACCTTGTAGCATTCGACGAGTTTGGGGATGTTGCCTAGTGCGATGTATTCGCGTCCGAGGGCGTAGCGGGCGATGCGGTAGAGAGGGTCGGGCTCGCCCGTGAGGCGCTTGCCGCGCTTCTTGGAGCCCTCGGGATAGAGCTTGAGGTAGCCGCGGAAGGCATCGGCGGCGCGTTCGTGGTCGCCGGCCTCGGAGAAGAATTGCCCGGCCTTGAGGATGGCGCTCTTGACGTACTCGCTGGCGTCGGGGTCCTGGACCCAGAAGTGGCAGCGCTTGGTGAAGTCGCGGTCGTCAATGTCAAAGGACGGGCTGACGACCTTGGCCCAGAGGTCTTCGGCGACCTTGAGGCGGGTCTCGCGCTCCTCGGCCTTCTTGCCGCGGGTCGGCTCGAGGGCGAGCCAGTATTGGGCCTCGGCGAGGTGTTTGTTCTGGTGCGGGAAGTTGGCGATCATCCATTGGTAGGCCTTGAGCATGTTGGCGTGGTGGCCTTGCATGAACCAGGCGTGGGCGATGCGGACGGCGGCATCGTAGAGCTGCTCGGCCGCTTCGTCCAGCTTGGCGGGCCGCCAGGGCGCGCCCGCGACGTTGCCATCGGCGTCCTGCTTGGGGCCATAGGTGCGGATGAAGCCCTGAAATGCCTTGGCGGCGGTGGCGAAGTCCTTCTTGAGGTAGTAGAGCTCGCCGATGTAAAACGTCGCGTGGCGCGCGGCTTCGGAGAATGGGCCGGACTTCTGGGCGATCTGCTGTGCGAGGCGCAGGGCCTCCTCGATGGAGTCCTTGGCCTCGGCGCGCGAGAGGAGGGCGCGGAGGTAGTCGGACATTCTGGTCCGCTCGGCGTCGTCGGCCTTGCCGGCCTCGACCTTTTGCGCGGAGCCGGCAAAGAGGCGCTGGTAGACCTCCATGGACTTCGCTTTGTCGCCCGCAAGGTCGGCCACGCGGGCCATGTTCTCCAGGATGTCGGTCTTGTAGGGGGTCTCTGGCTCGACGGCGAGGGCCTTCTCGAGGAGTGCGATGGCCTTCTTGAGGTCGCCCTTGTCGTCGCTGGCGCCGTAGCAGAGGCCGAGCTGCATGAGGACGTAGGACTCGAGGCTGTGCTGGCTGAGGACGTCTTTCTTGTATCTCTTGAGGACGCCCTCGTAGGCTTCGATGGGTGCGTCGAAGCCGCCGCGGGCCTCGGCGGCCTGGCGGTAGGCGCGGTCGGCGAGGAAGACCTCGGCCTCGGCGGCGAGGAAGGTGCCGGGGTTCTCCTCGATCTTCTTCTTGAGGATGGCGATGTCGGCCGCGGTGCCGATGGGGGCGTCTTTATCTGTGCCCAGCTCTTGTTGGCACTTGAGGATGCGGCCGAGGACGTTGAGCTTGGAGCCGGTCTTTCGGAGGAGGACGTAGTATTCGAGTGCGACGCTCCATTGTTTCTTGGAAAAGGCGTGTTCGGCGAGGCGGAAGTAGCATTGCTCGAGGATGAGGTCGCGGCGCTCGCTGGTGGACTCGCGGGCGCACCTGGCGGCCTCTTCGTAGCGGGTCATGGCCTTGTCGGGCTGGTTGAGCTCGGCGTAGTAGATGTCGGCGGCCTCCAGGAGGGCCTCGGCGGCGAGGCCCGAGACGCGGTGGGCGGGCACGCGCGCGACGGCCTCGAGGGTCTCGGTGGCCTTGTCGAACTGCTTTCGGTCGCGGTAGCAGAGGCCGAGGATGTAGCTGACCTCGGCGGCCTCGCGGCTCTTGGGGAACTTCTGGGTGAGCTGCTCGCAGACGGCGATGGCCTGGGCGAATGCCTTCTGGCGGCGGAAGAGGTCGGCGATCTGGAGCATGAGCCCGCGGGCTTGCTTGTTTTCGGGGAAGCGTGCGAGCAGGTCGTTGAGGGCCTCCACCGCGAGGTCGAGCTTTTCGGCCTTGAGCCAGAGCACGGCCAGCTTGTAGGCCGCCTCCTCGGCGTACCGCGAGTTCTCCTTGCGCTTGAGGAGGTTGAGCTTGGCCGCGGCCTCGTCGTATTTCTTGATGACGGCGTAGTAGCCGGCGGAGAGGCTGAGGACCTCTTCCTCGTAGAGGCCGGCGCCCTCGGCCAGAAGGGTCTCGAAGACCTTGGTGGCGGCCTCGTAGTTCTTGAGGGAGCCGTGGAGCTTGGCGAGGGCGAGGAGGGCCTCGGCGCGAAGGCGGAAGCGCTTGTCGGAGCCCTTCATCACGGCGTCGAGGTGGAGGAGTGCCTCGTCCACAAGCCCGAGGTTGTCGAGGCACTTGCCCAGGCGGTAGCGGGCCTCGAGAGCCTGGGAGTGGTTGGGGTGGTCTTTGAGGAAGGTCCGGTAGAGGTCCACGGCGCGAGAGGTCTTGCCCTCGTCGTCGAGTTGCTGGGCCTGCTTGAGGAGCAGCTCCGGGGTCTCAGCGCCCAGGGCCGCGGCCGCCAGACAAGGGGCGAGAAGCACGAGCACCAGGAAGGACCAGTGGCGAGTTCGAGTCATTTCTTGGCCTTCTCTTCTTCACGCGGGACGCGGGACGCGGCACGTATCTTGTCGGCGTAGAGGGAGTCTGGGAAGCGGGTGAGCACCTGGTCGCGGCGCTCGCGGGCGCGGTCGGCCTCGCCCAGCTCCTGGTGCACCTGGGCGAGGAGGTAGGTGGCCTTGACCTCGGCCTCGGCCGACTTGGTGCTGAAGAGGAGGTATTCGAGGGTCTCCCTGGCCTTTTTGAGGTCTTTGGCTTTGAGGTGGAGTTCGGCGGCGCGGTAGATGGCGTCGGCGGCGAGCCAGTCGTCGGGCGAGTTGCCCGCGGCCTCGAGCTTTCTGAGCGCGCGAGCGGTCTGGCCGGCCTGGAGGTCGAGGAGCGCGGTGACGTAGTAGACCCAGGTGACCTTGGCGATGGTGGGTGCGGCGAGAGCGGAGCGCTGCTCGTCGCGGAGGGCCTCGTAGGCGGCGATGAGCTTGGCGGCCTCGGGCGGGAGCTGGGGGGCCTGCTCCTTGTCCGCGAGGGCCTTGAGGCCCCAGGCCATCAAGGAGTTCACGAAGTTTCGCAAGGGGTCGCGCTCCTCCTGGGTGAGGGCGTGGAACTGGTTGGCGGCCTCGGCGAGGCTGTCAGCGCGGAAGAGCGCGCGGGCGTAGCCGTCGCGGATGTTGAGCCGCTCGCGTGGGTCCTGGGTGCCGGCCAGGGCCTTCTTGAAGTGCTCGGCGGCCTCGGCGTAGCGGCACAGGTCGAAGTAGATGCAGGCCATCTCGAAGTCGATCTTGTAGGCTTCGATCTGGTCGCCCAGCTCGGCCTTGAATTGCGCGAGGGTGGCCAACACGTTCTTGTAGTCCTTCAGGCCCTTGTAGATGTCGAGCTTGAGCTTGAGGGCGTCGCGCTTGCGGGGCGTGGCGGGATAGCGGTCCAGGAGGACGCTTATGCTGGCCAGGGCCTGGTCCATCAGCCCGTCCTTGTGGTAGGCGGAGGCGAGGCGGTAGTAGGCGCGCTCGGCGAGGTCCTTGGCGACGTTTTCGACGCGAAAGCTGAGGCCCAGGCCATCGAGGGTGTCGCACAGGAGGGTGAAGACGGGGGTTTGCTTGAACGGCGCGCGGTTGATGAGGGCCGGTCGCTCGTTGCCGCCGACGGGTGCGGGGAGAGCGCTGGGGTCGAGGCGCAGGGTGACGTTGGCGCTCAGCCGCACGAAGTCGGCGAAGTCCTTTTCGAGTGTGTAATCCTTGAAGGCGCCGTTGACGGGCTCCTCAAGGGCGAAGCGGGTCTCGTAGGAGAGCAGGGCCTTGAGCTCGTCGCGCGAGAGCCTCTTCTCGTCGGGTTTGGGCTTGAAGACGACGAGGCGCTCCTCGGCGGCGCGGTTGTAGTAGCGGCAGGCCTCGCGGTAGCGCTTCTCGCGCTCGAGCACCCAGCCGACCCAGAAGCAGGCCTGGTGGTGGTGCTCGTAGGTCGGGCTGTCGAAGATGCGCAAGTAGTCGGTCAGGACGAGTTTCATGCGCTCGAAGTCTTCCTGGTGGTAGTAGTTGATGGCGACGAGGAAGAGCGCGCGCTCGCCGTAAGCGCTCTTGGGGTCAATCTGGCGGATCTGGTTGAAGGCGCCCTTGGCCTCCTCGTAGAGCTCGGCCGAGCGGTTGCGGGGGAGGATGAGGTAGCGCAGGTCGAGGGGGGCCAGGAGGGCGGCGAGCATCTCGGCGCACGAGACGCTCCGATGGGGATCGAGGCCGGGGACGGCCTGGGCCGAGGCCCTCGCGGCTCCGGATGCCTCGGAAACCCACAGCTTGCCGTCGCGCTCGCTGTACTCGGTGCCGAGCGCGTGCTCCTTCTCGACCCCCTCGGCCCAGAGGACCTTGGTGTCGCTGAGCTCCTCGATGCGCTGGAGGACGTGGAAGAGCATGGCGGGCTTTGGGTGGATGCTTCGCCAGGCGCCGTAGTCGCGTGCGAGGGGCTTGAAGCGCCTGGCCCACTGGCGCGCATCGTAGATTTCGATGACCCGCGGGGTCTCGGCCTCGGGGTCGTCTGGGCCTGCCCCGAGCGAAGCCGACGGGTCGGGCGGGGCCGGCGCGATGGTCGGCTTGCCCTCCGTGAGGCCGATGTCGAAGTCCAGGCGGTGGTTCGCCATGTCGAGGATTTGGCGCAGGAAGTCCTCGACGGTGCCGCTGAGGGCGTCGAACTTCACGCGCTTGCGCCTTAGGTAGTCGGCGACCGAGTTGCCGCCCCCCTCGGGGGACCAGACGAATGGGATGCCCGATGCCTGGGAGACCATTACCAGCGCTTCCTGGGCGCTCAGGTCGCGGGCCTTCTCGGGCCACGTCAGCGCGATCTTCTTCTGGAAGGGCTTGTGGAGCTTGAGGATGTCGGGGAGCTTGAAGACCTCTTTGGGGAGAATCTGGATGCCGTAGGCGGTGGAGCCGGGCTTGGCCTTGAGCTCTGCCGCGGCCTTGCTGTAGAGGCGTCCGGCCTGGAAGAGGGCCTTGAGGCGGTCCTCCTGGCTGAGGTTGGCCCCGCGCTCGGCGATGCCCTTGTACTCCTTGGCGGCGTCGGCGAGGCGGCCCTTCTCCTCGTACCAGGCGGCGAGGTCGAGGGCGAGCTTCTGGAAGCGGACGTCGGTGCCGTACTCGTTGACCAGCTCGGCGAAGCGGGCCTCGGCCCGCTTGTGGAGGTCGGGCTTGACCGACTTGAACATGGCCTCCAGGAGGCCGAGCTCGATGCCCTTGACGAGGTCGAGGTGCTTGGGGTTCACCATGGCCTTGGCCTGTGCGAGGTCGTCGAGGGCCTGGTCCACGCTGGCCGGCTTGAGGAGTTGCGGGGTGACGGGGCCGCGGGCGTCCTTGTCTGTGGCGGTGGCGGAGGCGAGGTGGCACAGGCCGCGGTGGTAGAGGGCTTCGACCCGCAGGTCGCGCCACTGGTCGTCCGCAAGGTCCTTGCCCGTGTAGACCTTGGGGTCGAGTAGCTTGTCGCAGGCGGCGGCGCAGGCCGCGTAGTTGGGGGCCTTGATCAGCTTTTGGCCCTTGGGGTCGAGGACGGCCTTGTGGTGGAGGCGGATGAGGCCGATGAGGGAGCGGGCGGCCTCGGCCGAGCCGGGGTTCTCGCGGGCCGTGCGCTCCCAGCGCTGGACCATCTGCTGGTCGCTGAGGGCGACAGTGACCTCGATGCCCTTGCCGAGCAACAGGTCGGCGGTCTTGCTCGCCTGCTTGGCGAGTTGGGAGGTGGGGTACTTGGTGGTGAGGAGGTTGAGCTTCTCGGCGGCCTTGCGGTAGAGGGCCTCCTGCTGGGTCTTGTCGGGCGTGTTGCCGGCCTGCTCTGCGTAGAGCTCGCCGAGGGCGAGGAGGGCCTGGGCCTCGTATTTCGGCGAGGCGACGGCGTTCTCGTAGGACGCGATGGCGCGGTCGAGGAGCGCCCGCTCGCGGAAGAGCTCGCCGAGGGCGAGCTGGGCCTGGCAATAGCCCGTGGCCGCGCGGTCCACCCGCGAGAGCCATTCCACCACCTTGTTGAGGTTTGGCTGCGGCTTTCCCCGCTCGGCGAGGCCGAGGAGGAGATACATGTCGGAGCGCAGGGTGCCCGCGGGGACGGTCTCGATGAACCCCTCGTTGGTCAGGTGCCATATGGCGCGGTCGAAGTCGCGCTTCTGGTAGGCCACCTGTGCCAGCAGCAGGCGGGCCTCGCGCTTGAGCTCGGGCACGTACTTCACCGTCTCCAGCCAGCGGGTGGCCTCGTCGAACTTCTTGGCCTTGAGCGCGATGGCGCCGAGCTGCATGGCCGCGTGGTCGTGGGCCTGCTCCAGGCCCTCGGGCACCGGGCGCTTCTCCTTCGCATACTCGGCGATGACGTTGCGGGAGCTGTGCACCGTGCTCGTGTAGCGCTGGCGGGCCTTCTCCTCCTCGCCGTGCGCGACGTAGAAGTCCGTGAGCACCTTGTCGGCCGCCACGCCGAGCGCGTCCTGGTAGACCCGCTCCCCGGCGCGGATTTGCCGGTGGATGGCCTCCAGCTCCCCCATCGCCCCCTTGCCCTTGCGGGCCACGAGGTTCATCTTGAAGAACAGCAGCGTCCCGCTGCGGCGGTCCTTGGGGTACTTGGCGACGAACTCGTTGATCCTCTCGATGGCGGCCGCGGCGTCGCCCATGCGGTAGGCCACGCAGGCCAGGCGATACTCGGCGATGACCTTGCTCGCCTCGTCCTGGAGATAGCGCTTGGCCCGCACAAAGTAGGGCCGCGCCTCGTTGTACATCTTGAGCAGGTAATAGCACTCGCCGAGCATGAGGAACTTGTCCCCGCACTCGGCTTCGGGCCTGCCCTTAATCTCCGCGTCGAGCGCGCGGATGGCGTCCTGATAAAGCCCGCGCTTCATCAGGTCGGCCGCCCCCGGCCCGACAGGGGTCGAAGACTTCGGAGTAGGAGGGACCGCCTCGGCGCCCTCAGACTGGCGCGGCGCGGGCGAGAGGAGGCAGAGCGCGGCGGCGACGAGGACCCTCGCAACGTGCATCACGCAACCCTGACCACCCGGCCGTCGAGCTTGTGGGGACCCACGGCCCGATGATACGAAAAGCCAAGCGGTCATGCAAGCCCAGGGCGCGCCCCAGGCGGCAGAAGCGGAGGCATTTGCTCTGTCCATAATTTCTGAGAGGCAAATGGGATGTGGGGAGGTGAGAAAGCTGTGTACCCCCCCTCCCGAACGTTCCAATACGTTCGGGAGGGTAACGCCCCACCCCGCCGCCGCGTTTTCAGCCCTACCCTCCCGAAGGTATTGGAACCTTCGGGAGGGAATGGCCAAGTTCTCCCCTCGCTCCAGACACGCTTTACCGCAGACAACGCAAATGCCTCAAGCGGGACGCTTCTTGACACTGCGATGCCGGGCGGTACAATCATGCTCCGGGGGCGAACGGCTCATAAGGAGGCCATTCACAGTGCCTAACAGGTACACTGCGGTCATCAAGAAGCAAGGTGATTGGCGGATAGGCTGGATTGAGGAGATCCCCGGCGTCAATTGCCAAGAGCGGACACGCGAGGCCCTTCTGGAAACACTCCGCGTTACCCTGGCGGAAGCCATCGAGTTCAACCGCCGGGGCGCCCTTGAGGCCGCGGAGAGCGACTTCGTCGAAGAGGAACTGGCGGTGTGAAACGGGTCAGGCTCCTGCGGCACCTCCGCGAGCATGGCTGCGAGTTCCTGCGGGAGGGCGCAAAGCAGTCCTGGTGGTGGAACCCGGCGCTCGACCAGCGCTCTGCCGTGCCCCGGCACAACGAGGCCGTGGACAACCCCGCACGAAAGATCTGCAAGGACCTGGGCATCCCACCAGTCGGAAAGTAGCGGCGCCTCCGCGCATGTCTCCGGGCGTGAAACCTGGCGGGCGGGGGCTTGCAGTGCGCGGCGTTTGCGCTACACTGTGTCCTCGGGGAAGCGTGGGCAGACCTCCATTGGGGGACTACGAATGCGGCGAACTGGGCTTGCGTGGCTGCTCGCGGCGATGGGCGTGGCGTCCGCCGCGTCCTCCGCAGAGCGCTTGACCTACCTCGACCTCATCGGGCGCCTGACTGACCTGGAGGCCCTGGCCGTCCTCCCGACCCCAGGCGAGAAGTGCCAGCAGTGGTCGAGCTACGACCGGGCCAGCCAGTACGACGAGAAGACGGGCAAGTACGTGCGCTGGGACGCCAACGGCGATGGGAACGGCGTCATCCGCCGCGAGGGCGAGCGCGAGGTCCTCGCCGAGATGGACGGGCCGGGCGTCATCTGGCGCATCTGGTCGGCCAGGGCCGCGGGGGGACACGTGGCCATCTACCTCGACGGCGCCGAGGCGCCAGCGGTGGACCTCCCCTTCCGCAACTACTTCGACGGCAAGGAGGCGCCCTTCAGGGGCAAGGCACTCTGCCACGTCCTGGCCATGGGCTGGAACTGCTACGTGCCCATCCCCTTCCAGAAATCGTGCAGAATCCTCGGCGACAGGGCGGTTGTCGAGGAGAAGAAGCTCAAGGACGGCAAGACCCAAAGGGTCACTGTGAAGGACGGATGGGGTCAGTACTACCACTTCACCTACACGACGTATCCGAAGGACACGGTGCTGCCGACGTTCAAGCGCGAGCTGTCGGCGGAGGAGACCGCGGCGCTGGAGAAGGCCAATGCCTTCCTCGAGGCAAAGTGCGGCGAGGACCCCGCCGCCCCGCGGCAGGGCGAGAAGAAGGAATCCCTCGCGGTGAGCGTCGGGGCCGGCGAAAAGGCAAAGGCGTTGGAGCTGGCCGGGCCGGGAGCGATCACGATGCTGCGGGTGAAGCTCGAGCTGCCGCAGCCGCCAGACGACATCGCGGTGCTCCGCGAGCTGTGCCTGCGCATCACCTGGGACGACGAGCCTAAGCCCGCCGTCTGGTCCCCCCTCGGCGACTTCTTCGGCGCCGCGCCAGGCTACAAGCAGTACCGCTCGCTCCCGCTCGGAATGGCCGGCGGCGAGATGTACTGCCTCTGGTACATGCCCTTCGCCAAGAAGGCCCTCATCGAGGTGACCAACGACGGCAAGGAGCCGCGGAAGCTCAATGTCGCCGTCACCCACGCGCCCCTGACCAAGCCGCTGGAATCGCTCGGTCGTTTCCACGCGAAGTGGCACCGCGATGCATTCCTGCCCGAGGAGCCCGAGCGGCGGGCAATAGACTGGACGCTGCTGCGGACTCAGGGGCGCGGCCGCTTCGTCGGCGTCATGCTCCACGTCTGGAACCCCCGCGGCGGCTGGTGGGGCGAGGGCGACGAGAAGTTCCACGTGGACGGCGAGAAGTTCCCCTCCACCTTCGGCACGGGCTCCGAGGACTACTTCGGCTACGCCTGGTGCTGTCCCCAGCTCTTCGTCAACGCCTTCCACAACCAGCCCCACAACGACGGCGGCAACAAGGGCCACGTGTGCGTCAACCGCTGGCACATCACCGATAACGTGCCCTTCCAGACCTCCTTCGACGCCTTCATAGAGAAGTACTACCCCAACTCCAAGCCCACGCTCTACGCGGCGACGGCCTACTGGTATCTCGCCCCCGGCCAGGCCGACGCCTATGACGAGGTCCCCCTTGATGAGCGCACCGGCTACTACACCCCGCCCCCCTCCACCCGTGTCAAGGGCGCGCTGGAGGGCGAAGCCCTCAGAATCGTCGAGAGGACCGGCGGCCAGACCCGTCGCCAGGAGCTCGACGGCTTCGGCCAGGGCTGGAGCGACGACGCCCACCTCTGGTGGACCGGCGGCAAACCGGGCGACAAGCTCACCGTCGCATTCCCAGTCCCCGCCGACGGTGCCTGGAAGCTCACCCTTCAGCTCACCAAGGCGCGCGACTATGGCGTCGTCCAACTGCACCTCGACGGGCAGAAGCTCGGCGAGCCCATTGACCTCTTCAACCCCACGGTCATCCCCACCGGTCCCCTCGACATGGGCACCCACGAGCTCAAGGCCGGCGAGCACCGCCTCACCATCGAGCTCACCGGCGCAAACGAAAAGGCCATCAAAGCATACATGGCCGGCCTTGACTACCTCAAGCTCGAGCCAGCGAAGTGATCGTGGGAGGGAAAGCAGGCTGCGCAGGCAGGCCACGGCCAAAGCAAGGAGCTGAGCATGACGGGTCACGAGCCCAGCGGCGCCTCCGGCACCCCACGCCCATGGGGTCGGGGGCTGGCCAGGGGCATTGACGCCTTTCAGCGCATCATGGTCGGTGCCCTTCTCATCATGATGATGGCCACCATCGTCATCTCCGCTGTCGGCCTGGGCTGGTCAATCGTCAAAGAAACTCTTCAGTCGGCCAGACTCATCTTCGACGTCAAGCAGGTCATGGAGATGTTCGGCCTCGTCTTCACCGTCCTCATCGGCCTCGAGCTCCTCGAGACAATCAAGAGCTATGTCTCGCAGGACCAGCTCCACGTCGAGGTCGTGTTCCTGGTCGCCATGGTCGCCGTAGCGCGCAAGGTGATCATCCTGGAGGTCAAGGAGAGCGACCCCGTTGTGCTCCTGGGCATTGCCGCCATCATTCTGGCCCTCGCGGTCGGCTTCTACTACGTCAAGCGCGCACAGGTCAAGGACCCGAACGTACCGGCGCCCAAGAAGTGAGCGGCCGACGGCGCGGGGGCGTGGGCCGCCGCGCCGGCCCCAGGCGCAGGGAGGCTGACCGTGTTCAGGGGACCACTCATGGGCAAGCTGCTGTTGTCGCTTAGCCTGGGCCTCGCATCGCTCCTGCACGCGGGCCAGGCGGGGAGAAGCCCGGTCAAGGTGTTCCTCCTCGCCGGCCAGTCGAACATGGAAGGCCAGGCGGTGGTGGACCTCGACCACGAGAAGTACTACAACGGCGGCAAGGGGAACCTGGAGCACGTGATGCGGGATCCCGCCAAGGCGCCCCTCTATGCCCACCTGAAGGACAAGGACGGCAAGTGGGCGGTGCGCGACGACGTGTGGGTGTGGTACAAGACCCCCAGCGGGCTCAAGAAGGGCAACCTCTCCATCGGCTACGCCGCCTACCCCGGGCGCCACCACTTCGGCCCTGAGCTTCAGTTCGGCCACGTCATCGGCAACGCCCTCGACAACCAGGTGCTCCTCGTCAAGACCGCCTGGGGCGGGAAGAGCATCTACAAGGACTTCCGCCCGCCCTCCTCGGGTGGCGAGGTGGGGCCGTGCTACGCCCAGATGCTCGCCGAGCTCCGCGAGGCCCTCGGGAGCCTGAAGGAGAGCTTCCCCGACTACGACGGCGGCGGCTACGAGCTCGCCGGGCTCGTGTGGTTCCAGGGTTGGAACGACATGTGCACCCCGCCAGCCGTCCCCGAATACGAGCAGAACCTCGCCAACCTGATCAGGGACGTGCGCAAGGAGCTCAAGGTCCCCAATCTGCCCGTGGTGATCGGCGAGACGGGCAACTGCAATCACATGGTCTTTCGCAAGGCCCAGGCCGCCGTGGCCGAGCGGCCCGAGTTCAAGGGCACGGTCGCCTTCGTGCCCACGGGCAGCTTCCTGCGGCCAGCGAAGGACTCGCCGAACGTGACCCACGGCCACCACTGGTTCGGCAACGCCGAGAGCTACTTCCTGATCGGCAACGCCCTCGGCGAGGCGATGAAGAAGCTGCTTGCGGACCAAGGGGCCGCGAGGTGACGAGGCCCGGTCCTGCCGCCCGATGGGGGCAGACGGGCCGCTTGTCGCGACGCCGAGGCGGAGCGGTGGCGACCTATTGAGGACTCGCGGGCTTCTTGCCGCCGATGGAGATGAGGTGGGAGAAGGTGCGGAGGTAGAGGGTGCCGCGCGCGATGGCGGGGGTGGCGTGGCTGCCCTCGCCCAACGGGTTGGCGGCGAGGGCCTCAAACTTGTCGGGCGAGGCGGCTACGACGTGGACGATGCCCTTGCGCGAGATGCAGTAGAGCCGCCCCTCGGCCCAGACGGGTGAGCCGTAGAACAGGTCCTGGAGCCGCCCCTCCCAGAGCTGTTCGCCCGTCGCCGCGCGGAGGCACCGAACTACGCCGTTGTCGGTCCAGAGGAAGAGCAAGCCATCCTTTGCTATGGGGGTGGGGACGTAGGGGATGGCCTTGGTCTGCTCCCAGACGATCTTGGGCTCGCGGCCGTCCTTCTTGGAGCCGGGCTGGATGGCGACGAAGCGTCGGGCGATGCCCCCGACGCCACAACTGCCGAAGACCAGCCCGGACCCGACGACGGGCGAGAGGACGACGCGGAGGGCAAAGGCGTCCTTGAGCTGCCAGTTGAGTTGGCCGGTCTTGGGGTCGAGGCTGGTGGCGCCTTCGCCGTTGCACAGGAGGATGAGCTCGGGCGGCCCGCCCTCGGGTAGCAGGACGGTTGGGGTGCCGTAGGCCGCCTTGTTGGTGGTGCGGGGTATGCTCCAGCGGTCGGCGCCCGTCTTGCGGTCAACGGCGATCAGAGAGCTGTTGCCCTCCTGGTCGTTAGGGAGGATGACGAGGTCGTCGAGGACGATGGGGGAGGCGCCGGAGCCGTGCTCGGAGATGAACTCGCCAAAGGTGCGGCGCCAGACCTCCTTGCCGTCGTGGTCGAGGGCCACGAGGGTGATCTCTTCCCTGGTGGTCCAATAGACGTATAAGTTGTCGGCATCCAGGGCGGGGGTGGACGAGGCGTAGCTGTTGGCCTGGTTGACGGCGTGGGTCTTGGACTCGTAGCGCCTCTCCCAGAGGGTCGAGCCGTCGGCGGCCTTGAGGCAGAGGATGATGCGCTGAGCGGTCTCGCGGTCGCCGCAGGTGATGAAGAGCTTATCGCCCCAGAGCACCGGCGAGGAGTGGCCTGTGCCGGGGAGCTTGACCTTCCAGTTGTAGTCGGCCTCGGTCCATTTCACGGGGAGGCCGGTGGCGGGGCTGATGCCGGTGCCGTTGGGGCCGCGGAAGCGGGTCCATTCGCCGGGTGATGGCTCGGCGGCGAACGCGCCGATAGCTGTGAGCAAGGGGAGAATGGCCGAGAGGCGGAGGGTGCTCACCGCGGGGTTCCTTGCGAGAGACAAGGGGCAGCAAAGCAGGGCGTGCATCCTTGCACGCGGCACGAGGCCGGCTGCCGAGTGTAGCGAGGCGAGGACGGTTTTTCAAGGCTGGCGCGGTTGCGTCGTGGAGTGTCGGGGCGGCGGGGCGGGGGGTGCCGCCGTGTCTTCACCATTGGGCGTTGAGGGAGAGCGCCTGGCCGGTCTCGACGACGGTGCGTGCGGCGAGGGTGATGGTGAGCTGGCCCGGCGTGAGGTTATGCGTGGCGTCGAGCGGCTTGTCGGCGAGGGTGATGGCGACCTTGGGGGGTTTGGCGCCCTGGGGCAAGGCGAGGACGATGGTCTTGACGGCGAGCCTGCCATGGCGGACCTCGATGCGGGAGGTCTGGGCGCCGTCGGCGCGCTTCTGGGTGAAGAGGCCCCAGCCCTCGGCGCCGCTCCAGAAGGAGACGTGGTCGTCGGGCCGCCAGAGTGGGCGGAAGCCGATGAGCCCGGCCGGGCCGTCGTAGTGGAAGCCCTGGCAGGCCAGGAGCATGGACCAGATGCTCATGGGGCGTGCGTAGAACTTGCCGCACTCGTCGTCGCAGAAGGGGTTGCCGCTGTAGCCCCAGGACGATGTGTTGCCTGGGGTGAGACCGGTGCGGAGGCGGCCGTCGTAGCGGTCGGCGACGGCGCGGACGACGGCGAAGCCCTCCTTCATGAGGCCGGCGTAGACCATCATCGCGGCGGCGGAGTATTCGAAGCCGGTCATCGCCTCGTCGGCGTAGATCGTGTGGTTGGGCGGGCGGTTGCCCTTGGGCCAGCAGATCATCTGGGTGCCGGCGTCGGGGTCGGCCACGAACTTGCGCGGGGCCTGTGGCACGCCGCGGAAGTTGGTGCGGAAGTTGTGGGTGAAGAGCGCGGCCATTGCCTTGGCGCAGCGCTCGGGCGGGTAGAGCCAGCCGAGGTCGAGCTGGTGCGCCCACCACTGGCCGAGGAGCTGGTCAATGTGGCAGCCGTCGTGGTAGTCGCGGTGGGCCTGGGCGTCGGGAATCTGGATGTAGTATTCGCCGTTGAAGAGCGATTCGTCCTGCTTTCGCGAGCCGCTCTCGCGTATCTTGCGATAGCGTGCGGCGGCCTCGGGGTCGTTCTGGAGCAGGGCCATGCGCTCGGAGGCGGCGAGAGCGGCGAGGTAGAGGGTGCCGAGCCATGAGGTGCTTCCGCCCGTGTTGCAGTCGAGGGTGTTCCACTGGGGGCCGGCCAGCACGCCGTCTTCGTCCCTGTCGTGGGCCGCGATAAGGAAGTCCATCGCCTTCTTCACCGCGGGCCAGTGCTTGGCGAGCCAGGACGCGTCGGGCGAGCAGAGGTGTTCGCGGTATGCGCCCAGGATGCCGCCGCACTGGCCGTCGAAGGCGGGATGGCTGGCCGGCTGACGGTGGGGAATGGCGCCGTTTGGGGCCATGAAGCGGAGTTCCTGCTCGCGCATGATGCGCGCGATTTCGGGGAAGAGGCGGGCGTGGCTCTGGGCGTACTGCCAGACGTGGTTGCAGTTGCCGTGGCAGCAGCCGCCGCCCGGCGAACAGCCCTCCCAGCCGCCGAAGTAGCCGGCCTTGGTCCAGAAGGTGGTCGGGCTGCGGAGCACGACGAGTTGCGAGCTGAGGCGGTCGAGGAGCCAGTAGGGGAGATTGGTCGCATAGAGGGTGTCGTGGAAGAGGCGGGTGAGACGGGTCAGCTCGTCGAGGCGTGCGGCCACGTCGTCGGCCACGGCGGCGGCGTTGGGCCACCAATTCTCGTACATGTTGCCCTCGCCGCCCCAGGCGCCGGAGCCGTGGCGGCCGCCGGGGAAGTGCCAGGCGAGGATGAACGTGACGGTGCGGCTGGCGCCCGGCGCGAGCGTGAGGCCCGAGACGATGCCGCCGTCGAAGGGGTCTCCGCGCCCCAGGACGGCGAGGGCCAGGCTCCCCGGCTTGGCGCCGGTCATGTCGAGGACGGTCGCGCGCTCGGTGCGCCGTATCTGGCTCTTGTGGCCCTCCGTGCCCACGGCATTCTTCTGCACTGCGACGAGGTCAAGCGCGGCAGGCTTCTCGGTGGGGTTCTTCACTGTGATGTTGTAGATGGCGCAGGGGATGGCGGAGTCTTTGGTGTTCAGTGGAATGAGGGGGTTGAAGGTCTCAAGGCTGACCTTGACGGTGAGGTCGGGGTCGTCGAAGTCGAACCAGCCGAAGGGGTATTCGCCGCGGAATGTGAGGGACTTCATGGGGGCAAAGGGGCCGGCGGGCTCGGTCTGGAGGGCCTTTAGGATCGGCTTGTCGCCCTTGATGCGGATGGCGAAGAAGCTGTCGGGCACGGCGGCCTGATTCATGTTGTTGAAGATGTTCCAGACGGGTCGGGTGGCTTTGCCATCAATCTGGATGGAGCCTGCGCCGATGCCGCCGACGGGGAGGCGGATGGCGGCGAGGGAGTCGCCCTGGTAGACGCGGGGCTGGCCGCGGGCGAAGAGCCGCTCGTCGGTCATCATCGTCGCCAGTTCCTTCTTACGGACCTCTTCGCGGGCGAGGCGCTCCTTTTCGGCGATGGCGGCTAGCTCCTCGCGGGTCAGGCGCTTCTTCGCGCCCATCGCGTCCATGTGCCGCTCGATGTCGGCCTGGGCGAGCAGGCGGGAGTAGATGGCCAGCTCGTCAATCGCCCCTTCGTAGTACTCGAAGCCGTTGAGGTCGGCGGCGCCGAGGAGGAGGGGCAGGCCCTTCTTCTCGAAGCTGAGCGTGCCCGCCCCCGCGAACTGGCGGCAAGGGTTGCCATCGAGGTAGAGCTTGAGGTCGTTGCCGGTGCAGGTGAGGACGAGATGGTGCCACTCGCCGCGCCGCAACGCGCCCGCTGCGGGGCCTGCCGCGAGCGACGTCGCGGGGGCGAAGCGGACGACCGCCTTGCCGTTCCAGAAGGCCAGGCCGCTGTAGTCGTTCCAGATGTGCAGGCTGAAGCGGGTGTCGGGGCTGGACTTGCGTTTGGCGATGAGGCAGGGGTGGCCCTGGCCGCCGGGGGCGAAGGTGGGCTTGAACCACAGCTCGATGGTCGTCGTGTCGAGGTCGAGGGCGCCGGCGTCGCCCATTGTCACGAGGCGTTTGGCGGCCAGCGCGAGGGCCTTGCCGCCGTTGGCGCCCTCGGTGAACTCGGCTTGGCCGTTTCGCGCCTCGCCCTTGAGTGCGCCGCGGGCGTCCTCGAGGTTACCCTCGAAGCGCCATTGGGCCACCAGCCCCGGCTCCCTGGCCACCAGGCGCGCGAACGCCTCGGCGCCCGTCGGCTCACCGCCAATCGCCCCGGCACACGCGGCCCAGCACAGGGTCAGGACGCGACGAGGGAATCGGCCCATGGCGGTGCACTCCTACGTCTTGCCTCCCCGCTGGCGGAAGACCTCCTGGACAAGTTCCTGCGAGGTCGCGATCTCGGGCCGGGCGCGCAGCACCTTTTCAATGGCGGCGGCGGCGTCGCTCGCGCGGTAGCCGACCTGGAGGAGGATCTCGCGTGCCTCGGCCACGAATGGCTGCTCGGCGGGCCTGGGCTTGGCCACGGCCGCCAGCGGCTCGCCCGTGGGCAGCAGGGTGAACTTCCAGGTCTTGCCCTTCAGCTCGGCGATGATCTTGTCGGCCATCCTCGGTCCGATGCGCGGCAGCCTGGCCAAGGCGCGCGCGTCGCCGCCCTCAATCGCCGCGGCCATTTCGGCGATTGGAATCGTCAGCGCCCGCAGGGCGGTCCTCACCCCGAGGTTGCTCACGGTCGTGAGGAGCTCGAAGAACTCGCGGTCGAGCTCCTCGGTGAACCCGATGAGGCGGGGGCGCTGGCTCCCGCCGCCGCCCCAGCCCTCGATGTAGTGGAGCGTGTGAAACGTCACCTCAGGCTGCGCTTCGGGCGCGAGGGTGCGCGTGAGGCGCTGCGCCAGCCCGCTCGGCAGCATCACCTCGTAGAAGATGCCGCCGACCTCCACGATGGCCGAATCGCCCCGCATCCCCGCCAGGCGCCCGTGAATCTTCGTGATCATCGCTTCTAGCCCCGGTCCTCAAGCCGCGAGCCTCAAGCCTCAAGCTGCAAGCCCAGCGGGCCATTCCTGCGATGGCTTGGGGTTTGTGGCTTGTGGCTCGCTGCTTCTCCTACCTCCAGGTCTGCCTTCCCACCACGTTGCAGTGGCACAGTGCCACGGCGAGCGCATCGGCCACGTCGGGCGGCTCGGGCACCCGCCGCAGGCCCAGCGCGCTCTGCACCATGCGCTGCACCTGCTCCTTGCTCGCGCGGCCCTCGCCGGTGAGGGACTTCTTGATGCGGGTCGCCCCGTAGCTCACCACGGGCACGCCCCCCTCGGCGGCGGCCAGAAAGATCACCCCGCGCGCGTGGCCCATCAGGATCGCCGTGACCGGGTGACGGTAGTGCGAGTAGAGGTCCTCGACCACAATCACGTCGGGCGCAAGCTCGCGGAACACCTCGCGGGCCAAGTCGTGGAGCCGCTGAAGCCGTTCCGCCAGCGGGCGCTTCGCCTCCGTGCGCAGCACGCCCGCCTCGACCACACGCGCGCAGGCGCCCCGCGTCGCCAGCAGCCCGTAACCCGTCACCTGAAGCCCTGGGTCTACGCCGAGCACGCGCATGCGCGGGTCCGCCTTCCGAGCCGTCATTGTAGGCGCCGCCCCAATCCCTGTCAAAGACGCCTTCACGCCGGGCAGCCCACACCCGACAGAGGGCCAATGCGCGCGCATGGGGATTTGGCCCTCTGTTCCAAGGCCTTGGCTGAAAACCTAACCCATTGCCCGCCAGCCACTTATGGCCATGAGGTCACTGCCTCTACAGGGGGCCAAAGGGCCTTTCGGCCGAGCAGTTGGCCCTCTGAAGAGCCTTCCCTGCCGGGGTCTGGTGGGAAATGGCCGGAACAGGAAGGTGTCAGGCCCCGAGGGGCGTGTTGCCCAACTCAGGTGCGCTAGTGCGAACCATTGCCAGATCAATTGCGGCCGAGGTAGCAGGTTCAGGATGGTGTCTGGCGCTTCGCGGCGAAGGCGAGAATCTCCGGGCGCTTGGGCATGGAGGGCTGGGCGCCCTTGCGGGTGACGGAGATGGCGGCGGCGGCGTTGGCGAGGGCGAGGGCCTCGTCGAGCGGCCGCCCCTCGGCAAGGAACGCGGCAAGGGTGCCCACGAAGGCGTCGCCCGCGCCCACGGCGTCCACCGCCTTTACCTTGTGGGCTGGTATGAGCTTGGGGTGGGGCGAGCCGTCGAGGATCGCAGCGCCGCGCTTGCCGCGAGTGAGGATGACGTGGCCGACGCCGGCGTCGAGGAGGCGGCGGGCGGCGGTGAAGTTGGAGCTCCCGGCAATGACCTCCATTTCAGTCTCGTTGAGGACCAGGTAGTCAACCTGCCGCAGGAGCGCCCTCGGGAGCGCCTTCCGGGGCGCAGGGGCGGGATTGAGGATGACCGGCACGCGGCCCTTGCGTGCGATGGCCACGGCGCGGCGAATGGCCGGGAGGGGGACTTCGAGCTGGAGGACGAGCGCGCCGGCGCGGGCGATGGGGCTGGCGGCGCGCGCCACGTCGGCCGCGGTGAGCCGCATGTTGGCGCCGAGGGCGACTGAGATGAGGTTCTCGCCGTCGCGGTCCACGAGGATGAGTGCGATGCCCGATGGGGCGGTGGGGTCGCGGGCGATCCAGCGGCAGTCAATGCCCTCGCGGCGGAAGCCGGCGATGGCCTGGTCGCCGAAGATGTCGCGGCCGAGCCTGGCGACGAGTGTCACATCGGCCCCCGCCCGCGCCGCGGCGACGGCTTGGTTGGCCCCCTTGCCGCCGGCGGCCATGTAGAACTGGCCTGCGACGACCGACTCGCCCGGGCGCGGCAGCCGGTCGGAGCGGATGACCATGTCGGTGTTCGAGCTGCCCACTACGACGACGCTGGGCTTCTGAGGCATTGGGGTCCCCCCTCGCAGCCGCTAGACGCATCGGTGGAGGAGGCCGGCGGTTTCTGGGAGGCCGAACATGAGGTTCATGCACTGGACGGCCATGCCGCAGGCGCCCTTGATGACGTTGTCGAGTGCGGAGACGATGACGGCCTTGTTGGTGCGCGGGTCCACGAGGGCCGAGAAGTCGCAGTAGTTGGTGCGGTGGACGTTGGCGAGGGTGACGTCGTCGAGCTTTGGGAAGAGGCGGATGAAGGGCTCGTCGGCGTAGCGGCGGTGCCAGGCGGCGAAGAGGTCGTCGGTTGTCGCGGGGCGGGCCAGGTCGGCGAAGATGGTGGTGAGGATGCCGCGGTCCACGGGGAGGAGGTGCGGGACGAAGACGGCTGTGGCGGGCCTGCCGGCGGCGAGCGAGAGCTCCTGTTCGATCTCCGGGGCGTGGCGATGGGTGAGGGGGCTGTAGGCGCGGCAGTTCTCATCGCAGTCCACAAACAGGTTCCGCGCCTTCTCGCTGTAGGTCTTGCCCGCGCCTGAGAGGCCGGAGTAGGCGTCCACGATGATGCCCGTCGGGGCGATGAGGCCGTCGGCCACCAGGGGAGCGAGAGGGAGGATGGCGCTGGCCGGGTAGCAGCCTGGGGTGGCGACGAGGCGTGCGGCCCTGATGCGCTCGCGGTAGAGCTCTGGGAGGCCGAAGACGGCCTCGGCGAGGAGCTCGGGACAGGTGTGCCTGGTGGCGTAGAAGCGCTCGTAGGTGGCTGGGTCGCGGAAGCGGAACTCGCCTCCTGCGTCAATCACCTTGCGCCCTGCGGCCAGGAGCTTCGGCGCCCACTCGAGCGAGTCGGCCCCTTTCTTCGCCATGAAGACCACGTCGGTCTCCTCGGCGAAGGCCGCGAGGTCCGGCTTGCGGCACACGGCGTCAATCTGCCCGCGGAGCACCGGCAGCACCTCGTCCACACGCGCCCCTGCGGCGTGGTCCGAGGCGAGGACGGCGAGGGTGGCGTTGGGGTGGCCGACGAGGATGCGGATGAGTGCTTCGCCCACGGCGCCTGTGGCGCCCAGAATGCCTACTCGCACCATAGGGTCTCACTCCCTCAGCGACAGCCCTGGATGGTTGGGGTCAGGGGCATCAGTACTCTCTGGTCGGGATGGCCTGGTCGCTGGCCTTGCGGTCGCCGTGGACCACTCGCTCGCCGATGGCGATGAGTGCGCAGATGAAGACGGCTGGGATGGCGAGGCCGCGCGCCAGGGTTTCGGTGAAAATGCCTGCCAGGGCGAAGCCGAGGATGCCCCCGGCGGCGCCCAGGGAGAGGCCAAGCATCAGCTCGCTGCGGGCGGCGGCATAGAGGCGCAGGGCGCGCCCCAGGAAGGAGGCCACGAACCACCCGAGGGCGAGCAGGCCGAGCAGCCCGGTCTGCACCAGGGCCTTGAGCCAGATGTCGTGGGTGAAAGGCTCGGAGGAGGCGACGTTGAAGACCTCGGGCTCGTCGCTGCGGTACTGGAGGCGCGGGCCGGGCCGGAACCTGTCTATGGCCTTGTGGTAGTCGCCGAAGCCGAGGCCGAAGAGGGCGGTCGGGAGGTCGTCCCAGAGGGTCCGCGAGCAGGCGACAGCGGCGTGCCAGGTCTGGTAGCGCGCGGCCACCTGGGGCTCGCCCAGGGCCGAGCGCCGCTCGGCCAGGGGGAACGCTTTGGCGACGCGGGTCGTCTCCTCCAGGAGCGCGAGGTGGAGCTGTCGTTCCTCGGGCGTCAGGGGCCACGCGCCGCGGCGGGCCGCCAGGAACCGCATCAGGTTCGCGGCGTCGAAGAGGCTGCGGAACTCCGAGTCGTCCCGCACCTTCTGGGGGTCGGCCACGCTGGCCTGGTAGGCCTCGCGGAGGTCCCTGGCGCGCTGGAAGAGCTGGCGGTCGCTGAGCAGGAAGTTGTCGCCCACGTAGGGCGCCACGGAGCTGACCAGGGCATCGGTGTGGTGGGGCCGCGGGAGGAGCCAGGGCGCGACAAGGGCGACGATGCCCAGCGCTGCGGCATAGAGCAGCAGGACCCGCTCGCCCCGCACCGCGCTCAGGAAGCCGAGGACCAGCAGCGTGACCAGAACGGCTCCGCCGGAGAGGTTGACCATCAGGCCGACGGCCACGATGGCCAGGAGCGCCACGCGAGCCAGGAGGCTCGGGATGTGCAGGGCCAGCCCATAGAGGACGGGGAGCGATAGAGCGAGGAACGCGCCTAGGGCGTTGCGGTTCAGGAAGCCCGCGCGGACGTCGAGGGGCGACTCGCAGCGGAGGTAGTGCCAGAGCGCCCAGAGGACGGTCAGCCCCGTGGCCGCGGCGAAGGCAAGGAAGAAGGGCTTGAGGTGGCTCATCTCGGCGATGTTGGTGAACACGAAGTAGGCGACGAGGACGTATTCGGCGAGCTGAAGGGCCTCCTTGGCCGCCTCAAGCCGCGATGCCGAGCGCGTCGCTGCGACGCACGCGATGGCGACCAGGACGAATGCCTGCACCGGCGGCAGCCGCAGCCCGCGGCCACGGCGACTGAGGAGCTGGAGCGCCACGCCCACGAGCGCCAGTGCCAGGACCGCATCGGCGATGGTGATGGGCAGGCGGGCCTTGCCCATTGGCAGCGCGAGGCCGAGCTGGCTGCCCATGACCAGGATGAGGAGGATGGCGAGGATAAGGTTGGCGGTGCGAAGGCCGGGAATTGGCTTCAAGGGCGTTTTCCCCCTTTTGCCTCGGAAGGCTTTGGCGGCGGCGCCTGGGCCCGCGCGGCGGCCTCGAGAGCCTGGAGCTGGTCGCGGGCCTGGGCGTTCCACTTTCCCGCGTCGTCGTGGCGGATGCAGCGGTGGAACGCGCGGCGTGCCTGGCGCGGTTGGCCCACCTGGGCGTAGACGACGCCCAGGTGGAAGAGGGCGTCGGGGTCCTGGGGGTTGATGCGGAGCGCGCCGCGGAGTTCCTGGAGTGCGACGGAGTAGTCGTCGCGGAGATAGGCCTCCAGGGCGCTGCGGATATGGGCGTCGGCCACCTCGGCCTTGGCCGCGATGCGGCGGCGCCGCAACGCGTCGGCCGCAACGTCGAGGAGAGCCACGAGCCACACAGCGGCCCCCAGGGCGAGCGCGCCGGCGCGGATGGTGGGGATGCTCGGCGTGGCCTGCTCGGAGGGCAGGACGCTTGCGGCCTGGCTGTAGAGCCAGCCGTCCACTGCGAAGCCGAAGAGGAAGAAGATGAGGACGCCGCGCCAGGGCCTTCCCGAGGCGATGTGGCCGGCGCCGGGCACGGCGAGCGAGAGGCAGATGGGGAGGAGCTGGGCGAGGTTCACGCCGACCTCAACGATCGTAGGGTGTGCGCACTTGGTATTCGCGCCCGATGCGCTCGATTTCGGCCCGCAGGTCGGGGGTCTCGCCGAGGCGGGCCATGTCGGAGACGAGGTGGTGGATTCTCTGTCGCGCCCACTCGCGGGCGATGTCGGCGCGGGACGGGTCGGGCGCGCCGGGGGTGGCGGTGAACTTCAGGGCGCGTCGGGCGTAGGGGTTCTTGCCCTCCAGGTGGATGGCCACGTTTTGCCCGGGCTTGCAGCGGCCGTAGAGGACGACGGGCTGGTCGGCGTAGAGGTTGGGCGGGGCGACGGGGTAGGTGTCGGCCACGTCGAGGTTGGTGTAGGTGAGGGCGAGCTGCATGAGGACCGGCTTGTCGTAAGTGCGGAAGAGCCGGGCGAGGAGGTCGCTGGCCTGGTCAATGTCGTCGGTGAAGGTGGCCCGGCCGCGCGAGCGGTAGGCGAGGAGGTCGAGGAGGTAGCGGTTGCCGCCGCTGCCGGCGTCGAAGGGCAGGATGGCAAAGGTGGGCTTGGCGTAGGCGCCGATGTCGTTGATGATGCGGCGCGCGTCGCGGATGCCGAGGGTGGAGCGCCCGTCGCTGAGGAAGAAGATGTTGGTGGGGCGGTTTCGGACGGCTTGCTCGGCGACGTCGCGGACGACGGCGTTGAGGACGCGGTAGACGTCGGTGCGGGTCTGGCCTGGGATGCGGTCCACGAAGGCCAGGGCGGCGTCAATCCGCTCGGGCGTGGGGTCCACGAAGTCGGGGAAGAGCTTGTGGGGCTCCTCGCTGAAGAGGATGACGTTGAAGCGGTCTGTGGGCCGCAGGGCGCGCAGGTAGGCGGCCAAGGCGTCGCGCGCGGCGATGACCTCGGAGCGGCGGATGCTCAGCGACACGTCGCAGATGAAGACCACGTCCTTGGGGATGACCGGGAGCCTGTCGGGCCTGGCGACGGCGATCTCGAGGCGGAAGTACTGGAGCTCCTCGCCAGGGCGGGCGTAGAGGTCCATCTTCACGCTCACCTCGTCGCCGAGGGGGATGAGGGGTGTGGACTCGTCGTCGGGCGGGGCGGCGGGGAAGATGATGAGTGGGGGGGCGGACGCTGCCTTTCGCGCCAGGGCGTCCTCGATGGAGATCACGATGCCCCGGGGCGTGGTGGCGGCGGGGGCGACGCCGGTTGGGCTCGGCTTGATGGGGGGCGGGGCGAGCGCGCCGGCGTGGGTCTGCGTGGCCGGCTTGGGCGCGCTCTCCTCGCGGAGCTGGAGCACGACGGGCGGCGCGGCGGGGATGCCCGGCGAGCCGCGCAGGACGCCGCGGCCGCCGGCCCCCACGGGCGCGACGTCGGCCACCGGCACGGCCCTCACAGGGGCGACCTCGCCCACCGCCGCATCGGTCTGGTCCACCCGCGGCGGCCCGGCGCGATGGATGAGCGCCGCCTCGGTGTCGGGCGCGCGCAGCGGCGTCGGCGTGTGGGCCGGCACCGCCAGCGCCTTGTCGTCGGGGAACGACGGGCCGGGGATGCGCAGCTTGGGGTCGAGCAGCGGTACCTGGTGGGGCTTGAGGGGCACGGGCACTGCCGCTCGCTCGTCCGGCTCGATCCCTGGCGTGGCAACTGGCGCCGAGGGCGACTCCGGGACCTCCACGACGTGGAACCACCGCGAGATCGAGGTCGAAAAGACCTCGACGTCGAAGAGGCGGATGCCGCCGATGATATGCATGAGGAGGAGATGGACGAGGATGGTGACGGCGATGGAGGTGAGGGCCCAGCGATTGACGTCCTCGTGGCGGCTGGGGGTTGTCTTCGTCGCGGTCACGGCTCACCCTAGGGTTTCTTGGTCACGCTCTTGCCGTCGGGCGCGAGGCGGACGCCGTGCTGGTCGGCCTCGGCGATGAGGCGTTTCGCCCACTCGGAGGCGGCGTGGCGCTTCACCAGGCGCGACCAGATGGCGATGGACGACTCGAGCTGCTTGAGCTGGGCGGCTGCGAGGCCGGCCTTGTAGCAGCCCTCGGCCGCCTCCTCGCCGTCGGCCAGCATGGCCACGCGGAGCAGGTATTTGTAGGCGAACTCCCAGTCCTTGCGGTCGAAGGCCATGCGGCCCATCTGGAGCATGCACTTGAGCATGAGGGCGTCGCGGGTCTGGGGGTTGTCGAGCGCGTGGGGGGCGAGCTGCTCGACCTGTTGGTAGAACTGCCAGGCGCCGTCGTTGTCGCCCATCCCCTTGAGGGTCTCGGCCAGCCCGAACTTCGCCCACAGGAGCAGCTCGTGGTTCGGGAAGCGCTCCACGAACTGCCCGAAGTAGCGCTTGGCCCGCTCGTGGTCGGGCTTGGGCATGTTGAGCGAGAGCTCGCCGAGCCAGTAGACGACGTAGGGCTTGGCCTCGTCGGGGAAGCGCTTGATGAGGGCCTCGAAGGTCTCCACGGCCTCGGCCACGCGGCGCTGCGCGCGGAAGACCTCGGCCGTCCACAGGTACTCGGTAGCGTCGGCCAACAGGTCCTGGCTGGTGCGGATGAGGCCGAGAAAGGTCTCGGCGGCCTTGAGGGCGAACTCGTCGGACTCCTTCTGGAGCTTCTCCTCGGCGGGCTTGTCGGGCGCCTTGCCCTTGGAGGCCAGGCGCGCGCGGCTGAGCTTGGCATAGGTGTGGGCCAGCAGGCGCAGGGCGCGCTTCTGGTAGTCCCCGGGGATGTTGCCCGTCAGCTCGTAGAGGGGCACTGCGGCCTCGTACTGCCCCTTGACCTCGCTGTAGTACCAGGCGAGGAAGTAGAGGACGTTGCCCTTGTGCGCCCCGTCGCGGAAGCGCTCGAAGTAGGTGTTGAAGGTGGCGAACATGGCGTCGTAGCGCTGAAGCTCGTATTCGCAGGCGCCCTTGCGGTAGAGGAACTCCGCGGCGGTCTTGGGGTCAGCGTTGGCGTAGCGGTTGAAGTACTCGCCGTAGAGCTCGGCGGCTTTGGCGTACTGGTTGAGCTGGCCGCGGAGGCGAGCCGCGCGGTCCAGGGCGCTCTGGGCGTGGGCGCCGGTGGCGTAGCGTTTCAGGTAGTCCTCGTAGGCGGCGGCGGCCTCCTCATAGCGCTTGAGGAGGTCGAGGCACACGGCGACCTGGTGGGTGGCGGGCTCGGCGTAGGGGCCGCCGCCGGCGGAGACCGCCTTGTAGCCGTCGAGGGCCGGCGCGTATTGGCCACCCCAGAAGGCAGCCTCGGCCTGGAAGTAGACGACGTCGCCCGCCCGCGCGCTCTTGGGGAACTCCTTGAGGAATGCCTCGGCAGCGGCGGCGGTCTCCTTCGCCCTCCCCATGCCCTGGCGGTAGGCGGACGCGGCGCGGTAGAAGGCCGCGGTCTCGCGGGCGGGGTCCTTGCCCGTCTTGTCGGCGGCGAGCATGCCGGCGAAGTGGCCCTCGGCCTCCGCGAACCGCTCCGTGCGGTAGCAGCACTCGCCGGCGATATAGTGGACGCTGAGGGCGAACTCGCCGTCGGGGAACCGCTTGAGGTACTCGAGGGCGGGCACCAGTGCCTCCTGGTAGCGATTGAGGAGGAAGAGGGCCTGGGCGCGGCCGTAGAGCACCTCGGCGCCCATCACGCCGGCGGCGTCCACCGGCGCGAGGGCGGCCAGGGCCTCCTCGTGTTTCTTCTGGGTGAGCAGGATGCTGGCGACCTTGGTGCGCACGCGGGCGAGCAGGTCGCCCTGGGACTTGGCTTCGGGGGCGGCGGGCTTGGCCTTCAGCGCGGCGTCGAGGAAGGCCTCCAGCTCCCGATAGCGCGCCAGGGCGTCGTCGGGCTTGCCGAGGGCCAGCAGGCAGTCGCCCATCGGCAGGAGGACGTAGGGCTTGTGCACGTTGTCGGGCGCGGGGTCCACGAGCACTTGCTCGAAGAGGGCGAGGGCCTCCTGGAAGCGGCGCTGGACGAACTCCGCGCGCGCGAGGGCGTAGCGCGCGTGGACGATGAGCCGGCGGTGGTCAGGGTTGGCCAGGTCGGCGGCGAGGAACTGGCGGAGCGGCTGCACGGCGCCGGCCATGTCGCCGAGGCGGAAGCGGATGTCGCCGATGCGGAAGATGGCGATGGGACGCGGCGTGAGCTTCTCATCCTTGGCTGCGGCCTCGAAGTGGGGGAGGGCGGCCTTGTAGTCGCCCTCGGCGTAGTGGCACTCGCCCTTGTAGAAGTGCGCCCGGCTTGCGCGCAGGTCGTTGGGATGCTCGGCGAGGAACTTCTGGAGCTGGACGATGGCCTCCTTGCGCAGCCCGTCGCGGTAGAGGCCCTCGGCGAAGTCGAACTGGAGGTCCGCCGGCTCGGCTGCGAACGCCACGCCGCTCGCGGCCAGGCACACCGCGACTAGCTTAGCCATCAGGCCCCAGCGACCCATCAGCCACCTCGATGGGGAAATCCGGAATCCGAAGCGCGAAATCCGAAACAGGTCCGAAGTCCAGAATACCAATGTCTGAAACAACCGCTTCAACCTCTGAAGGGCGCCCAGGCCCTCGTCTTGGTCATTCATTCTTCGTGCTTGGGTCTCGTTTCGGATTTCGGATTCTGACTTGGGACTTCGTGTTTCCCCTATCTTGCCTCAATTGTGGCCTACTCGGAGCGGCGCGGCCCCTCGATATTGGCGTAGGCCACGTTGCGGATGTCGGCCGCCGCGCAGGCGTCGAGCACGCGGACGAAGTGCTTGAACGCCGTGTCGCGGTCGGCCCGGATTACGACGGGCGGCGGCGAAGCCCCGTAGGCGTCGTGGAGGTCCTTCAGCCACGCACGCAACTCGTCGTCGGCCATCACACGGTTGCTGATCAGCACCGTGCCGTCCTGGGTGACGTTGATGTAGTAGGGCGCGCGCTGGCGGGCGATGACACCCTTCTCGGCAGTCGGCAGGTTGAGGTCCATCTGCCGCTCCAGTTGCCCCATCGCCGAGGTGCACACGTAATAGATGAGGAGAATGAAGACCATGTCGATCAGGGGGGCGATCTGGAAACCAGCTTCGTGGTCCTCGGCCTTGCGGAAGTTCATGCCTCCGCCCCCTTCTCGATGATGGTCGTCGCCACGTCGTCGGCCACCAGCTCCATGTTCGTCGTCAGCCGCAGCAGGCGCGCCCGCAGGTAGTAGTAGACCACCATCGCGGGGATGCCGATGCACAGCCCCACCACAGTGGTGATCAGGGCCTGCGCGATGGCCGCGGCCAGGGCGTAGTGGCGCACCTCGCCCGATGCGATCACCCCGAAGCCCATCACCATGCCCGTCACCGTGCCCAGCAGCCCCAACATCGGCGCGACCGTGCCAACGTGGGCCAGGTAGACGATCTTCTGGTGCAGGTGTGCCACCTCGCGCGCCCCGGCCGCGGCCACGGCCTCGCGCACCTTCTCCGGCGCGCCGCCCACCTTGCGCAGCCCCGCCAGCACCACCCTGGCGAAGACCGAGCCCGACTGCTCGCAGGCGTCCGCCGCACCCCTGAGGTCGCCCTGCGACAGCCGCGACCCCAGCGTCTCCATCAGCCGCCGCGGCACCACCTGCGACGTCCTCAGCACCAGCAGGCAGTGCACCACCCACGCCACGCCGAAGACCGACAGCGCCAGCAGCGGCCACATCACCGGCCCGCCCAGGCGGAACCACTCCATGCACACCCGCCAGTCGTGCCGCAGCCGAGCCATAGTGGCGCCAAACCGAAAGCCGCCCTCCTTGGGCACGAAGTACACCGCGTTCGCCAGCGTCGCCGTCGTCCCATCGGGGTTCCTCACCGTCACCGACGCCGCTCCAGGCTGCGTGCCAGCGGGCAGGCGCGCCTTCAGCCGCTCGGGGGCCGGCACCCGCACCTCCTCCGCCTTCAGGTCGTTGACGAACACCTGCACCCTGCTCTCATCCTCGCTGAACCCGTGCCCGTAGACCACCAGCCAGCACTCCACGCCCGCCACCGGCGTCGGCGGCTCCACGTAGACGAGCGACAACGGCTCCGTCGGCCCCAGGCGCGGCGGGGCCGACCCCGCGGGCGCAGAGCCCCCCTCGCACGCCACGGCCCCAAAGGCCACCAGCGCCACCGCGGCCAGCAGGCCGGCCGCCCAATTCCAAGCCGGGACTCTCACGCGGAAAACTCCTGCGATCCTACGATGCGAGACCGACGACCGTGCGCCCTGACCACCACCGGATTATACCAGCCCCGCGCCCGCCAAGTCAAGGAACGGCGAGCTCCCGGACGAACAGCGCAGGTAGATCATGATCCCCTCTCCACTCCTTGCAGTTAACACGACAACGCCACCTTCCCTGGCGCAAGCCCCAAAGAGTCGCCGTTCTGAGCGTAGGCCGCCTCTGGGCGCCCGAAGTCGAAGGGTCTTTCGGGCGTGGTCCGTTTCGGACACCACGGGGGGAAGCGCGGGTAGGGGCAGGTCCCTGTGCCTGCCCGAACTCGATGACGCGGCACAACATAGGTGGGCGGGCACGGGGACCCGCCCCTACCTGCGGGCCCGATGGGCGGGCACGGGG
>Ga0101944_10000921_pt1 | contig 73613 bp, 53 predicted proteins | sample DewCreD2012metaG_FD_75245 | JGI IMG/M metagenome (GOLD analysis project Ga0101944, IMG submission 75245) | Hot spring sediment bacterial and archeal communities from British Columbia, Canada, to study Microbial Dark Matter (Phase II) - Dewar... ... | reverse complement strand
CAGACACCCCCCGCCAGAGCCACAACTGTTTTACCTGCATAACTCCCTCCCTCCCGGTGGGTGGATCTCTTCAACCCCACCGGGCTTCTGTGTTCTGAGCAGAGATTTCAGCCCTGTGCCTGCGGCGGCCTGCTTACCACTTGGGTTCTTCGGCCAACTGGTACGTCGTGCCGCAGTAAGGGCAAGAGACCACCGGAGCGCCGGCCACCATCTTCACGTTCTCCGGCGTGAGCGTCCCCCCACAGGACTTGCACTTGAGCGTCTCCAGGTTCACGTCACCCGAAAGGTCCACCTTGTAGGTGACGTTTACCGGGGTCTGCGGTTTGGGTTTGCGCGTGACCAGCCAGACCAGGGCCAGCCCCGCCCCCACCAGGATGATGCCGACGATCAGCCAGCCCAGAGTGGTTCCCTGGGGGCCAAAGGTGGCAATGATGAACAAAACGCCGAAAAAGATCAGAATCGCGGCGCCAATGGCGGCAACAATGCGTCCAGCACTCATGGGAAATCCTCCGTAATATCTTTGAGTGTAGCATCATGTTTCGATTGGGGCAACTGACGACCCTCTTAAAAGCGAGTATACTTAATATCAATCTATCTAAAATCACCTGGATGATGTACCCGCTCTCAGGCCATCTCCATCACCCTTTGGGAGCATCATGGACCATATGACCGACCCGCTTTTACAGGAGTTGGAACAGCTCCGGCGCGAGATCCACTATCACAATTACCGTTACCATGTACTCGATGCCCCGGTCATCAGCGACGCCGAGTACGACGCGCTGATGGCGCGCCTGCTTGAGATCGAGAGGCAGCACCCCGAATGGGTGACGCCCGATTCGCCTTCGCAGAGGGTGAACGCCGCAGTTGCGGAAAAATTCGTCAAGGTCCCCCATCCGGCGCCGATCCTGAGCCTGAGCAACGCTTATACCCTGGACGAACTGCGCGCCTGGTACGAGCGGATGATTAAACTGGATGAGCGCGTGCGCACCGCCGATTTTGTGATCGAACCCAAGATTGACGGGCTGTCGGTGGTACTGCATTACCGCAATGGGCAGTTTGTACTGGGGGCCACGCGCGGCAACGGCGATGTGGGCGAGGATATTACCGCCAATCTGCGCACCGTGCGGGCACTGCCCCTGCGCATTCCGGTGGACGGCGGCGGCCCACAGCCCCCCGCCAACCTGGTGGTGCGCGGCGAGGCGTTTATCAACATCGCCGATTTTGAGAAGCTTAACCAGCGGCTTCTGGAAGCCGGCGAGCGCACCTACCTGAACCCGCGCAACACCGCCGCCGGTTCACTGCGCCAGTTAGACCCGAATCTGACGGCTTCGCGCCCGATCCGTCTGCTGGTTTACCAGGTAGTCACTGCCGATGGCCCCACCCCTCAAACGCAGTGGGAGCTTCTGCAGTACCTCAAGGCGTTGGGACTGCCCGTCAGCGAACACGCCGAATACTGCCAGAACATCGAAGCGGTGATCCAGGCGGTGGAGCGCTGGCGTGAACTGCGGCGCGAACTGCCTTTTGAGGCGGATGGGATTGTGATTAAGATCAACGACCTGCGCCTGGCCGAAGACCTGGGCTACGTTGGCAAAGACGTGCGCGGGGCGATTGCCTTTAAATTCCCGGCCCAAGAGAAGACCACCCGGCTGTTAGAGATCCGCACGAATGTAGGCCGTACCGGGGTGCTGACGCCCTACGCCGTGTTAGAGCCGGTGGAGATCGGCGGGGTGATCGTTAAGCAGGCTACGCTCCACAACTTCGACTATATCGCCGAGAAAGACATCCGCCCCGGCGACCGCGTGTTAGTCAAGCGGGCCGGCGAGGTCATCCCTTACGTCATCGGCCCGGTGGTGGATGCCCGCGATGGCAGTGAACAGCCCTATACGCCGCCCACCCTTTGCCCGGCCTGCGGCCAGCCGGTAGAGCGGTTCGAGGGCGAAGTCGCCCTGTACTGCGTCAATGCGTCTTGCCCGGCCCAATTGGTGCGCAATCTGGAGCATTTCGTCTCGCGGGGCGCGATGGATATTGCCGGTATGGGCATCCGCATTGTGGAGCAGTTGGTCGAAAGCGGGCTGGTGAAAGACCTGGCAGACCTGTATTTGTTAAAGAAAGAAGATTTGCTTCAGTTAGAGGGCTTTGCCGACAAGAAAGCGGAGAATCTCATTCAGGCCATCCAGGCTTCGCGCGAGCGCCCGTTAGGGCGGTTGATTAACGCTCTGGGCATCCGCGGGGTGGGAGAGGTGCTGGCGAATGACCTGGCCCGCTACTTCCCCGATCTAGACGCGCTCAGCCGCGCCAGCGTTGAAGACCTGGAGCGGGTGGAAGGGGTGGGACCGAATACCGCCCAAGCCATTGTAGAGTGGTTCGCGCGCCCGGCCAACCAGATGGTGGTGAACAAACTGCGCGCCGCCGGGGTATGGCCCAGTTCACGCCCCAAGAGCGCCGCCGCGCAGACCCAGCCGCTCAATGGGTTAACGTTTGTGATTACCGGCACACTGCCCACCTACTCGCGCGAGGCGGCTAAGGCCCTCATCGAAGAGAACGGCGGCAAAGTGACCGACAGCGTGAGTAAAAAGACCAGCTTTTTGGTGCTGGGCGAGAACCCCGGCTCGAAACTGGATAAGGCCCGCGCGTTGGGCGTGCCGGTGCTGGATGAGGCTGGCCTGCTGCAGTTGATCCGTGAAAAGTCGGCGTGAGTTATGTCTGAGCATCTACCTTCTCTGATTCTCCACCCTGGGCGCGAAAAGTCGGTACTGCTGCGCCACCCCTGGGTTTTTTCGGGCGCAGTCCGGCAGGTGAGCGGCGACCCTCAGCCGGGGGATACCGTTGAGGTGCGCGCCGCCAGCGGCGAGCGCCTGGGCTGGGCGGCCTACAGCCCAACCTCGAAGATCCAGGCCCGTATGTGGACGTGGAACCCGCAGGAAACTGTGGACGAAGCCTTTTTGCGCCGCCGGCTGGCCCAGGCCCTGGAACTGCGCCGGACGCTGGTACCGGCGGATGAAAGCAATGCTCTGCGCCTGGTCCACGCCGAGTCGGATGGACTGCCGGGGCTGGTGGTAGACCGCTACGCCAATCTGTTGGTTATGCAGTGCCTTTCGGCAGGGGCAGAACGCTGGCGGGCCACCCTGGCTCAATTGCTGGCCGAACTCACCGGCATTGAGAACATTTATGAACGCTCAGATGTGGACGTGCGCCGCCTGGAAGGACTGCCCGAGCGGGCGGGGCCTCTGCGGGGGCCGGGCCCATTTGAACCGTTAGAAATTGTCGAACACGGCCTGCGTTTTTGGGTGGACCCGATTCATGGGCAGAAGACGGGCTTTTATATTGACCAGCGCCGCAACCGTGCCCGCCTGCGCGGCTTGTGCGCCGGGCGCGACGTGCTGAACTGCTTTGCCTACACCGGAGCGTTCAGCGTCTACGCCCTGGCGGGGGGCGCGCGCTCGGTGCTGTCTATTGATACTTCGGGCGAGGCCCTGGCCGCCGCCCGCGAGAACGTGGCCCGCAACGGCCTGGAGCGCGCCGGGGTGGAGTGGCTGGAAGCCGATGTGTTTCAGGCCCTGCGTGCCTTCCGCGACCAGGCCCGCAGTTTCGACCTAATCGTCCTCGACCCGCCCAAGTTTGCGCCCACCGCCGCCCAGGCCGAGCGCGCCGCGCGCGGCTATAAAGACATCAACCTGCTGGCCTTTAAACTACTGCGCCCCGGGGGAATTTTGTTCACCTTCTCGTGTTCCGGTGGGATCAGCACCGAGTTGTTCCAAAAAATTGTCTCTGGCGCGGCGCTGGACGCCGGCGTGGACGCTGTCATCGTTGAACATCTGGCCCAGGGGCCAGACCATCCCGTTGCCCTCAACTTCCCAGAGGGAGCCTACCTGAAAGGGCTGATTTGCTGTGTGAAGTAGGGCGCATCCCTGAGGTGCATGGCAGTGAAAAATAAGGTTTTTTACGAAATCAATGTCCCAGAAGGGTTGGAAGCCGCCGCCTGGGAAGAAATTTCTGGCAAATACGGCGAGCGCGCCAAACTACTGCGCCCGCTGGAAGCGGATTCGGGCGTGGTGCAGTTTACCTATGGCGATAATCCGCGCAACTTACTGCGCCTTAAGATGGCCCTATCGCTCTTTACAGGCCAGCGTTTCGCCGTCCCCCGCCCGCGCGCTCTGCTGGGGCATGAGAATTTCCAAAATCTGCTTCAGCAAGTGGAACAGGTGATGAAGCTGGCGCACCAGGGCCTGCCGGTGGCGGGCGCTTACCGCTCTCTCTATCTGGCGGCGGCTGGATCAGATACCAGCGTGATGCAGAGGCTGGCCGAAGAACTGGCAAAACACTTTAACCTCAGCGTGGCGCACAGCGAGGGCGACCTGCTGGTGCGCGTCCGCCGGCCTGTGGATGGCTCGGAGGGCTGGGAAGTGCTGGTGCGCATGACGCCGCGCCCTCTTTCGGTGCGGCGCTGGCGGGTGTGCGACTATGCCGGCGCGCTCAACGCGGTGGTGGCGCACGCGCTGGCGCGCTTTACCCGCCCGCAGGCCGAGGATGTCTTTTTAAATATCGCCTGCGGCTCTGGCTCCATCCTGATCGAGCGCGCCGCGATCCAAACGGCCAAAATGCTGATCGGGTGTGACCTGGACCCCGAAGCCCTGCGCTGTGCGCGCGAGAATATCCGCGCGGCCCATTACGAGGACCGCATTCAGGTCTTCCCATGGGATGCGCGCCGCCTGCCCCTGGCCGATGCCAGCGTGGATGTGGTGTGCGCGGATTTGCCGTTCGGTCACGACGTTGGCTCGCACGAAGCCAACCTGATCCTCTACCCGCAGATTCTCAAAGAGGCGGCCCGCGTCGCCCGCCCTGGGGCGCGCGCCGCCCTGCTGACCCATGAAGTCCGCTTGATGGAAACGGTGCTGAACGTCTCCACCGAGTGGGAACTGCAAGAGATTGTGCCGATTACAATCAGCGGACTGCACCCGCGCATTTACCTGCTGACGCGCCCATTCGCGGGGGCCGCGCCATGAAGTATGCCATTATCGCTACGTTAGGCCCGGCCAGCGACCGGCCCGCCATCTGGCAGGCACTGCTGGCCGCGGGTGCAAGCGCCTTTCGCTTAAATACCTCGCACCTCACCCTGGCAGGGCTGGAAGACTGGCTGGAGGAACTGGAGCCTTTCGCCGCCGCGCTGGCGTCTCCACTGGACGTAGTCCTGGACCTGCAGGGCAGTAAGTGGCGGTTGGGCCGGTTTACGCCGTTTGAACTGGTTCCCGGCCAGAGGGTGGAGCTGATCGAAGGCGAAGCGGTTGAGCGGGCGGGGACCCTGCCCGTGCCGCACGCCGATTTTTTCAGGGCCGCGGCGCTTTCGAACGGCGAAATTGTTCTCAACGACGCCAAAAGCCGCCTGCGCATCGAAGCCGCCGGTGAGGGGCGCATTGCGGCCCGGGTGGTGCAGGGGGGGAGGATCGCGCCGCACAAGGGCATCACCTTTGTAGACTGTGCCTACCGCCAGGAAGCCCTGAGCGCCAAAGACCAGGCCGTTGTCGCGCGCACGCGCGGCCTGCCCTGGGTGCGCTACGCCATCTCTTACGTCAAAGACGCCGCCGAAATGGTCCGCTACCGGCAGTGGATGGGCCCTGAAGCGCGTCTGATTGCCAAGCTGGAGCGCGGCCCGGCGATGCAGGCCGTCCCAGGCATTGCCCAGGCCTGCGATGAGCTGTGGGTGTGCCGCGGCGACCTGGGCGCAGAAATCGGCCTGGCGGCCATGGCCCGCGCTGTAGCGGATGTTGGGGCGCAGGTAGGGGCGCTCTCAAAGCCGGTCCTCATGGCCGGGCAGGTATTGGAGCATATGACCGCCAGCCCCACCCCCACGCGCTCAGAGGTCTGCTACCTGTGGGATGCGCTCCAAAAGGGCTACCGGGGGTTTGTGCTTTCGGATGAGACGGCCATTGGGGCCAACCCGGTGGAGAGCGTCAGAACAGCGGCCTTGTTTCGGGCCGGTGAATAAAAACCCAAAGGCCCGCGTACTGGCGGGCCTTTGGCTCAGGTGGAGATGGCGGGAATTGAACCCGCGTCCGAAAGATTCGATCCTCGAGCTTCTACGAGTGTAGTTGGTCTTTGCTCTTATTGAACGGCCGAGACCAACACAACGCCCGTTCAACCAGCCGCTCAGACCCGAAAGCCCTCTATTCGCGCGGCTCGCGGCCCTACCGCGCGGCACTCTGACTTTGTTGCGCCTGTCCTGCGAGCGGCCAGAGAACGCTGCCGGCAGACGTGGCTACGATGAGCCAGTTGCTCTATCTCGCTACGTTAGGCAGCGAGGGGGAGAGCGGAGTAAGTGCGAGTGTTGGCACTTGATTTTTTGAGCTGATTTTACGAGGTCGGCTCCTCTCGACTCGCCACCCGGGACCAGCCTCTCCCGTCGAAGCCGATCATCCCCGGTTGCACCATTATTATACAAGACCAGGGGCGCAATGTCAAATTTTATGGCCTGTTTTTTGGGGCTTTTTCAATACCTGTATCCCTAACCATCTCTCCTGGCGAATGTTAAAGGGTTTATAATTCAGACATGAGAGGTAGTTAGGGATACAGTTTAAGCACACTTCTCATTTTATTTTAGCAGCAATTAAGTCGGCATAATATTTAGCGTCTTGCACTCTATCCCTTCCAACTTTTTCGAAGTCGGCGTCAGTTTCCACACCACCAATAACAATGACCATCACTTCTACATTCGCTTTTCTAAAAATCAACCTTACCTCAAGTGTATAATAAGGTCCCTCATCTTTGTTGCCGAGTAGAAGCTGAGCTTCATCCGCGTTGGGCATATCATCATATCTTTTAACTGAAACCAGAGGTGGATCTTTTCCCCTATCCAGGTTGCTAGCGTCATATTCAAACTCTTTATCAGCCTGTTCTATTGTTTCAAATACTACCACTTGCATCAGAACCGCCATACTTTTGCTAAAATAATCATCAACATTAGGATTTTGAAGGGCTAGAGCATAAGCACTCAAAACGCCGTCAGGAAAATGTGGGTTGAAAGGTCCTGATGCAGCTGTTTGAATAGAATAAAACTTGGGTATATCAGTATCATTCGGGAGATAACTTTTAGCCTCTCCAGTAAAAATTGATTTTTTTGGTTTATTGTTTCCTGGAGTAGAAGTAGGATTAACTTTTTGAGGAGATGAAGACGGCGAAGGTGTCCAAGTTGATGGCATTTTACGTATTACAGTTCTTTCCAAGGTGGCTATTTGTAGATTAGAGACAACAGAAGGTTGATAACTCCTTTTTTTAATAAAAGCCCCACCAATGCAGATGATAAATAAAATCGTTATAAATAATCCAACTATAAAAAGTTTTGTATTTGAGAGTTGCGCTTCAAGGCCATCTAATACAGTATTTATGTCCAACTTTTTATTTTTAGTCGTTCCAATCTGATCTGTAGAGTGAATATGAAGAACATTAATACTTGAGGTATTACTTCTTGTTTCACTAGTCTCGTCTTTCGGTAATCCCCTTGTTCGATAAGAAAATAGTTCCTCAACACTCGGATTTGCAGCTCCCTTTAGCTTTTCTAGGGCTATCTGTGCTTTTTTGTTTTCCGGATCTATTATTAATACTTCCTCTAAACATCGTCTCTTATCTTCAATTCTTTCCATGCATACAGATAACCATAGCCAGGCATTAATGTTTTTCCTGTCAATCTTTAGAAGATTAATTAACAATCTGGTTGCTGTTTTAGCTTGGCCTGATTTTATCAATTCGATCGCTTGATTTATTTCATTCTCGTGATCCATGTTTTTGTCCCCAATAATGTAATTAAACTAAGACATTATTATAAGAGAATTTGAAACTTTGTCCACAAATTGTGAACAATAATCTGAGAAGAGCATTTTAACTACTGAAGTGCGTTTTAAAAACTAGAAACGGTTATGAATAATCAGAGGCCAAAAACTGAACCGAGACGACTCAACGAATGAAAATTAGGAATGGTTACAATCCTTATTACCTCCTCAAAAAACAGAAACTTACTAAAAATGGGGCAAGCCAAGCTCAAGCTTAATGACCTTCTCCAATAGAGTTTATCTTGAACGGTTGTAACAGGCAGTGTGACGATTCGCATTCACCTGTTCTGAGTATAACCTTATAGTTTAACTATTATACGGCTGACGGGGGTAAAATAGACTGGCAGCAGGGCCTTGCCTTTTCCGCTGCCAATTTCATCCCCAGGAGGCGCCGTGATTACCATTTATAAGACTCGCGAAACCGGCCTCGATGTGATCGCTGAACCGGAAAATAACTGCTGGATTAACGTCGTCGATCCTTCTGCTGAAGAAATCGAGCTCCTGGCGAGTTGGGAAATCCCCCCTGATTTTCTTACTTACCCCTTAGACCTGGATGAGCGCGCCCGCTCGGAACGGGAAGACAGCGGCTCGATGTTGATCTTGCTGCGCATCCCGTACTTTCAGGGCGTGCAGGTGGATGTACCTTACATCACGATTCCAATGGGAATTATCACGACCAAGAAGTGGATCATTACCGTATGCCGGCGCGAAAATGAGGTTGTACAGGAATTTACTTCGGGCCGCGTGCACGGTCTGGAGACCGGCAAGCGCAACCGCTTTATCCTGCGCCTGCTGTTGGTGACGGCCGGGCGCTTCCTCAACCACCTGCGCAAGATTAACCGTATTGTGGACTCGCTCGAAGATCAGTTACAGGCGTCACAGCGCAACCGCGAATTATTGGAACTGCTCAAGTATCAGAAGAGCCTGGTTTACTTCACCACTGCGCTGCGTTCTAACGAGTTGATGATGGAGCGCCTGCAGCGCTGGCAGTTGTTCCGCATGTTCCCAGAGGACGAGGATTTGCTGGAAGATGTCATCACCGAAAACCAGCAGGCCATCGAAATGGTCAACATTTCCACCAACATCCTCAGCTCCACCCTCGACGCCTTTGCCTCGATCATCTCCAATAACCTGAACGGGGTGATGAAATTCCTGGCTTCGGCGACGGTGGTGGTCAGCCTGCCCACGATGGTGTACAGCTTCTTTGGCATGAACGTGCCGATCCCGGCTCAGGATAACTTTTATATGTTCCTGGGCATTCTGGCGGCGTCGCTGTTGATCTCCGGCGTGGTGATTCTCGTCTTCCTGCGTAAGGATTGGTTTTAGGTCGTTCTCTGCGCGCGGCCCAACGATTTTTCACGATCGGTTTCCATCCCCCTATGGAGTGAGATCGGCGAAACCCGACCTGATTGTACAATTGTTTTACAATGGGTGGACCGGCTGGTACAATCGGCCTTATCCGGGGCGGCGCAGTACTGCGCGAGACGACCCTGCGAAACGCGGAATAGGGAGTTGCGATTGTGAGATCGAACAATGGGCGGGCCAGACTGCCCGCCGGGCATTCCAGCGGGGTAGATGGGCGCGGGTATCTGCGCCTGGTGAACCTGAGTAAAAGTTACCGCGAGGGCGAGCGCGTCCGCGTGGTGTTGAAGAACGCCAGTTTGGAAGTCGCGCGCGGCGAGATCGTCGCCATCTTGGGCAAGAGCGGCAGCGGCAAAACCACCCTGCTCAACCTGGTGAGCGGCATTGACCGGGCCGACGCGGGCGAAATTTACCTGGAAAACCGGCCCCTCACCGGGCTGGATGAGCGCGCCTGGACGTTGTTCCGCCGCCAGAAGGTGGGGTTTATCTTCCAGTTCTTTAACCTCATCCCTACCTTGAGCGTGTGGGAGAACCTGATTCTGCCGCTGGAATTAAACGGCCTGACCACCCCCGGCGATTTTGAGCGCGCCGGGGCGCTGTTAGAAGCGGTGGGCCTGCCCGACCGCAAAACGGCCTTCCCAGACCGGCTTTCTGGCGGAGAGCAACAGCGTGTCGCCATCGCCCGCGCTCTGGTGCATGGCCCGGCGCTGGTGCTGGCCGATGAGCCTACCGGCAACCTCGATGAAGATACCGGCCGCCAGATTCTGGCCCTGCTGGAACAACTGACCCGCCGGGCAGGGAACAGTATGCTTCTGGTGACGCACTCAGCCGAGGCCGCCGCGATTGCCGACCGGGTGCTGGCCCTGCGCGAGGGCCATCTGATAGAGCAAAGCCCCCAACCGCCGGGGGCGGCGCGCGCCGCTCAGCGCAGAACCTGAAAGGGCGCGCCGATGTTTGCCTCAAAAGCCCTGTGGAATGTGGGATGGCGCTACCTGCTGGTTCACCGCCGCCAAAGCCTGATGATGATTTTAGGGGTGGCGCTGGGCGTGGCGGTGGTGGTATCCATTGATTTGGCGAATGCCAGCGCCGGACGCGCTTTTGATCTCTCGACCGAAGCCATCACCGGCAGAGCGACGCACCAGGTGACGGGTGGCCCGCGCGGGGTGGAAGAATCCGTCTATACCCGCCTGCGAATCGAGGTCCCGGCGGTGACGGCGGCGCCGGTGATCAGCGAGATGGTCTCTTCGCCGCGCCTCGGAGGCCGCCCACTACAACTGCTGGGCGTGGACCCGTTCTCCGATGCGCCCTTCCGCAGTTATTGGGGCCGGGCGGGCGCGGCTGGGCCAGACCTGGCGGCGCTGACGGCCTTTCTGACGCGCCCAGGGGCGGTTCTCATTGCGCAGACGCTGGCCGAGCGTTATCACCTGGCCGCCGGTGATGTCTTCTCGCTGGTGGTGGGCGGCAGAGAGCGGAGCGTCTTTGTCGCCGGACTGCTGCGCCCCGCCGATGCGCTCTCCAGGCGCGCGCTCGAGGGGGTGATTTTGGCCGATATTGCCACTGCCCAAGAGTTAATCGGCCAAAGCGGTTATCTGACCCGCATTGACCTGATTTTGCCCGCCGCCGACCCCCAGGCCGCCGCGCGGCTGGAGGCGTGGCTTCCCCCCGACTGCCGCTTAGAGCCAGCCTCGGCGCGCGCTGGCTCTATCCGCGAGATGACCCAGGCGTTTCAACTGAACCTCACGGCCCTCAGTCTGCTGGCCCTGGTGGTGGGCCTGTTCCTCATCTATAACACCATGACCTTCTCGGTCGTACAGCGGCGGGCCTTGTTTGGGATGCTGCGCTGTCTGGGCGTGGCCCGCCGCGAAGTGTTCGCGCTGGTGTTGGGCGAGGCCCTGGCGGTGGGCGTGATCGGCAGTCTGGTGGGGATTGGTCTGGGCCTGCTGTTGGGGCAGGTGACGGTGCGCATGGTCACGCAGACGGTCAACGATCTCTACTTCACCACTACCGTGCAGGCGGTGGGCATAGACCCGGCCAGCCTGCTGAAAGGCGCGGCGTTGGGCCTGCTGGCGACGGCGCTCACCGCCGCTCTGCCGGCCTGGGAGGCGGCCTCTGCCCCGCCGCGCGCGGTGCTGCTGCGCTCTGGCTTAGAGGCGCAGGCCCGCTCGCGCGTCGGCCTGGCGGCGCTGGCCGGTTTGGGGAGCGGTGCGTTGGGTCTGGCGATCTTTAGCGTGCCTTCAAACAGCCTGGCGTTGGGGTTCAGCGGCACGCTGGCGGTGGTGTTGGGCTTTGCGCTGTTGTCTTCGGCCTTTCTGGTGATTTTAGCGCGCATTATTACGCCCCTCAGCGGGCGGTTGTTTGGGCTGATCGGGCGCATGGCCGCGCGGAACCTTGTCAATGCCCTCAGCCGCACCGCGGTGGCGGTGGCGGCGCTGATGGTGGCTGTGGCGGTCATCATCGGCGTAGGGCTGATGATTGACAGCTTTCGCCATACGGTGATCGTGTGGCTAGAGCAGACCCTGCAAGGCGATGTGTACATCAGCGTGCCGAATTTCAATGCCACGCGCTCTTCGGTGGCGCTCGACCCGGCGGTGGTGAAAGCTGTGCGATCCTGGCCGGGGGTGGCGGAGGTGGACAGCCTGCGCGCCGTGACGGCGGACGCGCGCTCTGGCGGGCGGGCCGTTCCGGTAAACCTGGCGGCTACTGAAAACCCGCGCATTGGCCGCGAGCGGCTGTTTGCCCACCTGCAGGGCGCGCCGGACGGCGTGTGGGGGGCACTGCAAGCCGGCGCGGTGATCGTCTCTGAGCCGCTCGCCAACCGCCTGGGGTTAACCGGGCGCTCTGGCGAGCAGGTGGAGTTATGGATGGGCGCCGCCTGGCGCGCTTTTCCGGTGACCGGCATTTACTACGATTACGCTTCCAGCCAGGGAACGGTGATGATGGCCCTGGACGTTTACCGCTCTTACTGGCAGGATGACGCTCTCACCGCCCTATCGCTCCACTTACAGCCGGGAACCGATCCCGACCAACTGGCGCGCGGCCTGCAAGATGCCCTGGGGAGCCGCCAGCACCTGCTCGTCCGCCCCAACGCCGCACTGCGCCGCGACGTGTTGGCGGTCTTTGACCGTACCTTTGCCATCACCGTAGCCCTGCGGATGCTGGCGACCCTGGTGGCGTTCATTGGCATTCTCAACGCTCTGCTTCTGTTGCAGTTTGAAAAACAGCGCGAGGTGGGCATTCTGCGGGCGCTGGGCCTGACCGGGCGGCAGTTGTGGCGGCTGGTGATGATTGAAACCGGGCTGATGGGCCTGGCCGCCGGCCTGCTGGCGATCCCTGCCGGCTACGCGCTGGCGTTGATTCTGGTGTTCGTCATTAACCGGCGTTCCTTCGGCTGGACATTGCAAATGGCGCTCCAGCCGGAGGTTTTCTTACAAGCGGCGGCCATCGCCCTGGCCGCCGCTCTGCTGGCCGGCATTTACCCGGCTATGCGGCTCAGCCGCATGGCGGCGGCGGAGGCGATCCGCTATGAGTAAGCTCCAGAACTTCTCCGCACTGCGCGTGCTGGCGGCGCTGGCGATCATCCTGGCGGCGGCGGGGGGCGCGGCGGCACTGTGGCCGCGCCCGGTGGGGCCGGCCCAGGCCAGCGTGGTGGGTCTGGCCGCTCAGGGGAGCACGGCAGGGTTCGCCCGCGCGGATGGGCCGCGTGAACTGACCTTCCCGCGCGATCACGGCCCGCACCCCGATTTTCAAACCGAGTGGTGGTATTACACCGGCAATTTGCAGGCCGCGGACGGGCGGCGGTTTGGCTTTCAACTCACGTTTTTCCGGCGGGCGGCACTGTCTCCCGGCGAGCGGCAGGCACGCGCCTCGGCCTGGGCCGTAGAGCAGGTCTACCTGGCCCATTTTACCGTCACCGATGCGGCCGCCGGGCGTTTTTGGGCCTTTGAGCGTTTAGAGCGCGGGGCCGCCGGTTTGGCAGGAGCGGAATTGAATGGCGGCCTGCGCGTTTGGCTGCATGACTGGTCGGTCGAGCAGACCGGCGCAGACCGCTACCGCCTGCGCGCCCTTCAGGAAGGGGTCGCCGTTGATCTGGAACTGCTGGACCGCAAAGGCCCCGTCTTGCACGGTGAGCGCGGCTACAGCCGCAAGGGGCCAGAGGCCGGTAACGCTTCTTACTATTACAGCCAGACGCGCCTGGAAACCAGCGGCACGGTGCAGGTAGGGGGTCAGTCCTTCTCCGTGACCGGCCTGAGCTGGATGGACCGCGAATTCAGCACCTCGGCGCTCAGCCAGGGGCAGGTGGGTTGGAACTGGTTTGCTTTACAGCTCGATGACGGCAGTGAGATCATGATGTATACCATCCGGCGGAAGGATGGCTCGCCAGACCCGTTTTCGAGTGGAACCTGGATTGACCCGCAGGGCGTTCCACACCCGCTGAAGCTGGAAGATTACCAGATTACCGAAGAATCCACCTGGACCAGTCCGCACAGTGGGGGCAAATACCCGGCAGGCTGGCGGGTGAGCGTTCCTTCCTTAAATCTTTCTCTGCAGGTGGAGCCGCTGTTGGCCGACCAAGAGCTAAATCTTTCGTACAGCTATTGGGAGGGCGCGGTACGGGTGACGGGAACCCGTGACGGCGGCCCGGTTGCGGGGTACGGGTACGTGGAACTGACTGGGTACGCGCGCAGTATGGAGGGAGGGCTGTAGTTTTGGACTTTTTTTCTCCCCTATGATAAGATAACGGCGCGCGAGGTTGTAGTCATGGGGAAGTTAGCAATCACGCGCCTATCAAGAGATGTACGACCTTTTCATTCTCATTAATCGAGGCTACCGCAAGCATGGAACAACTATTAGACCCGCAAATCTGGATCGCGCTGGTGACATTGGTTGCCCTGGAAATCGTTTTGGGGATCGACAACATCGTCTTTATCTCCATTCTGGCGGGCAGACTGCCGGCAGAGCAGCAGGCCCGCGCCCGGCAGTTGGGCCTGGGCGCCGCCATGTTCACGCGCATTTTGCTGCTGCTTTCGATTTCCTGGGTCATCGGCCTGACGGAGCCGCTGTTCAACATTTGGAATTTTGAAATTTCGGGCCGTGATCTCATCTTGCTGATCGGCGGCATCTTCCTGCTGTGGAAAAGCACACGCGAGATCCACGAGCGGTTAGAAGGCCCCGAAGAACCCGGCCGGGTGGTAAAAGCCGGCCCGACCTTCGCCGGGGTTATCATCCAGATTGCCCTGCTGGATATTGTCTTCTCTCTCGATTCGGTCATCACGGCGGTGGGCATGGCGAACCACTTGTGGGTGATGATCGTGGCGGTGATGGTGGCAGTGGGGATTATGTTGTTCGCTTCGGGCGGCATCAGTGCCTTTGTCAACCGCCACCCGACCGTCAAAATGCTGGCGCTCAGCTTTCTCTTGTTGATCGGCTTCTCGCTGGTAGTCGAGTCACTGCACCTGCACATCCCCAAGGGTTATATTTACTTTGCGATGGGCTTTTCGGTGATGGTGGAGTTCTTTAACCTGCGGGCCAGCAGTAAACACAAGGCCGAGCCGGTTCACCTGCACAGCACGCCCACTCTCGAACAGAAGTAAAACGGTTATCCATCGGCGCGGCGGTACATCCGCCGCGCCGATAGATAAAAACTTATTCCTCCCACTCCAACAAATTGGTTTCGACTACCGGCAGGGCCGGGTCGGCGGGGACGCGGAAGGTTTTGATCTCGCACGGGCCAAACTGCGCCTCAATCACGCGGTTCCAGGCCGTCAGTTGGATGGTCCCGGTGGTGGTCATTCCGGCGGTCTCGTAACAGCGGACGATCAGGTCGTCGTTGTCTTCGGCTTTCTTAAGGGCCGAAACGATCAGGTTGTCGCGGTCCACCGAGAGGAACGAAGCACAGTGAGGCAGTGGGCCAGCGTGCAGGGTCGTTACCAGGGCAACGGGGCGCTGATTAAGTTCCGCCGCGCGGCGGACGGTATTGGCCTCGTCCCAACTGCCGCCGTGCGGCAGGATGGTATAGCGGAAGCGCTGGATGCCGTGATCTATGTACGAATACTGCACGTTGGGATCGGGGACGAGCGGCACGTGGTGGGCGTAGATGGGACTGCGCAAGACGGTCATGCCGATGTCGCGGATGCTTACGTCGAAGCTGTACTTCCCATCGTTCAGGATGCTGATACCCACGCGCTCGCCGGTGGCGCGCGACACGCCAGAGAGGTCAATCCAGCTCTGGCCGGGCTCTTCTTCGCCGTTGGTCATGCGCTCGATGTGTCCGTAGGGGATTTCGTACGTGGCTTTCATCTGGGTGATGTTGACCGGGAAGCGCAGTTTGAGCATTTTTTGCTTTTCGTGCCAGTCGAGGGTGACGTTGACCTCGATGCCGTCCAGGCCGCGGTACAGGGTGAAGTCTTGGGTCAGGCTCGAACTGCCAAACTCACTGGTCACGCGGATAACGGCTTTGACCGGCCCCTGTTCGATCAGTTCCACGCGGCGGGCTTTGAAATAGCCGGCTATCTGGCCGTTGAAGTTAAAGACGTTGTGGCTCCAGGTATCCGAAGGGTCCTCCAAAACCACCGGCACGGCGGCGGCGGAGAGGACCAGTTCTAAGCCGCGCGCCTTATCGAACAGACTGCGGATATAGCCGGTTTCAGGATCGAACTCCACGCGGTAGTGGTCATTTTCCATGCTGGTGGGGCTGGCCGTCAGGGGGGTGAACTCACGGGTGGCGGGCTGGCCCACCAGGCGGTAGAGACGGTAGCCCATGGGGGGCAGGTCGGCGGTAAAACTCAGCCGGGCGCGCCCACCGGCGGCGGCGTGTGAGCGCACCAGTTGGAAGGGAATTTCGCGGTTTTTGTCGTCAACGAGGATTTCGTTACTGCGCGGCGTGCTGATTTCCAGTTCAACGTTGGCCCTGACCGGCCAGGCGTGCGGGTTAAAGACCGCAATGGGAACCAGGAAAGGTTCAGGGTCTACGTTGATCTTCCAGGTGATGGCCTGGATGGCGTGGTTCAGGGCGCGGTCTGCGATGGAGAGGGCCTCGCCGTACTGGTCGCGGGCATCATCGTAGGCTTCTTCCAGGCAGGTTCCGCCCATGATGTCATGGAACTGATTAAAGAGGACGTTCTTCCAGGCGCGGGCGAAATCGGGGGCGGGCCGCCCGGCCACCTGGCGGGCGATTGCCGAGAACTTTTCGGCGGCCAGCAGGCGGTTTTCGGCCATGCGGTTCCAGCGTTTGACGCCGCTGTGCGCGGCGTAGCATCCGCTGGCATGGTGCTGTAAATCTTCGTGAACCACCGGCAGATGGTGGGGCTGTTTTTCGAGGTCGGCAAAAAATTCATCCGGCGACGAAAACACCAGTTCGGGCATCTCCGGCTCGGCCTGCAGGTTGTGAATGCTGTCAATATTCTCTTTGGTGGGCCCGCCGCCGTGATTACCCACCCCATAAAAGCACATGAGGGCGTTGTGCGGCTCTTTCAGTTCAGAAGCCACGATATGAATGTGGCGGCGCAGGTCCTGGCCCCAGGTGCAGTACTCATAGGGGATGCGGAAGGTCAGCACGCGCGAGCCATCGTCTGATTCCCACCAAAACAAGCGGCCCGGCAGACCTTTTTCGTGCGGAGAGGGGCGCATGAAGACGTAGTAGGGCATTCCGCTTTTCTTCAAAATCTGCGGCAGCATGCCATTGTGACCAAAGCTGTCTATGCAGTAGCCCACTTTGGCGGTCACGCCGAATTTGGCTTTGAAGTACCGCTGTCCATACAACCCCTGGCGGGCGAACGACTCGCCGGAAGGGATGTTGCAGTCTGGTTCGACCCACCAGCCGCCCACGACCTTCCAGCGCCCTTCGGCCACGCGCTGTTGGATTTCGGCGAACATCTCCGGGTCGGCTTCTTCGACCCATTCATACACAGCCGCCTGGCTGGCGACGAACACGAAATCGGGATACTCGTTCATGCGGTCGAGGGCCGAGCGAAAGGTGGCTTTGGCCTCGTGAAAGCCATCCTGCCACGGCCACAGCCACACCGGGTCGAGATGGGCATTGCCGATCATGTACAGCTTTTTGGTCTTGCTTTGCATGGCTTCTCCTTCTTCTGCGCAAACAAAGAGGATGAGTTGATGATATGGGGTCATTCAGGGATCGTCTCAATGCCCCAGGCCTTAAACGGCTTGTTCGTGAAAGGATTGAGGTTTTTAGCTGTTCACTCGCCGGGCGTGAGGTGCGTTGGACGTGCGCGCCGCCTGAGAAAAGCATACGACGCCGTATCTGATGGGAGGGCAAATGAATTATATCCTGATCCGTACCTTTTGGTGGTACACTTGGCGGTCATGAAAACACTCCAGACTGCCCTTCCCCTTCAGAGCGCGCCGGCCCGCTCGGCGCAGGTGATCTTCCGCAGTTTGCTGCTTCTGCTATCGGTATTTGCCGGTTCCAGCGCCGTCATTCTGATTAAAGCCAGCACTGAACACCCTTTTCTGGTTGCGTCTTACCGGCTGTTGATCGCCGCGCTGGTGCTAACGCCCTTCTTCGTGCGTGACCTGCGGCGTCTGCGCCGCGAAGGGGGCAGCTACACCTGGCGGCAGGCGGCCTGGTCGGTAGGGCCGGCCCTGGCGCTGGCAGTCCACTTTGCATCTTGGGTGTACGGGGCGCGCATGACGCAAACGGCTAACGCTTCACTGCTGGTGAACATGGTTCCGCTGGCACTGCCGTTTTTCCTATGGATATTCTTCCGCGAGAAGATTACGCGGGCCGAGGTGATCGGCACGGCCTTTGCCCTGGCTGGGGTGGTGCTGCTCTCGGCGGCCAATGTGCGCCTGAGCATGCAGACCTTTGTGGGAGATATGATCTGCCTGGGGTCCATGCTGGCGTTTGCCTGTTATATTGCCCTGGGACGCAAAAATGGGGCCAGAATTAGCCTGTTTCTGTACATCGTGCCGCTGTACTACCTGGCCGGAGTCTTCATCCTGCTGGCGGCGCTGCCGTTGGTTAACCCGCTCAAAACCTATACTTTGTCCAATATCCTGCTCATCCTGGGGCTGGGGATCATCCCCACGGTCATCGGGCATTCGCTGTTGAATTTTTCACTGCAGTTTTTCCGCGGGCAGGTGGTGGGCATTGCCAACCTGGGGCAGGTGGTGTTTGCGGGCATTATGGCAGTGATCTTCTTTGGCGAAATCCCCCGGCCGCCCTATTACCTGGCCGCCGCGTTGATTATCACGGGGATTCTGATCGGGATTTTAGGAAGCCGCGATTAGATTTTGCAGAGCCGCAAACAGCACCTGCACAGATTTCAGGTATTCGGCAATGGAAATATGCTCGTCGGGGGTGTGGTCGAGCTTTGAATCACCGGGGCCATACGCCAGGATGGGACAGCGCCAGGCCGGGCCGACGATGTTCATGTCGGAAGTGCCGGTTTTGAGCAAAAAGCCGGGCTGGCCCCCGCGCGTGCGGATGGCCGACAGCAGGGCGCGCACCAGGGGCGTGTTTTTATCGGCGCGGTAGCACTCGATGCCATCCACCAGGCGCAGGGCGGCCTCGCCGGCCAGCGGGCGGATGAGCGCATCGGCCTGTGCGGGAGATAGGTCGGGCGGCAGGCGCAGGTTGAAGTGCAGTTGGGCCGCATCGTAAAAGCCATCCTGGCTCGATTCCATTTTGCGTAACGAAGCGCCCAACTGCTCAAAGGCGCGCTCGCGGCCGGCATTGAAGGCGGCGCGGGCGGCCTGAAAGCGGTTCCAAAAGCTCACGGCGGCGTCGCAGGCGCTCTCTGCGGCGGCGGCGGTGTGCGCCAGCGGCAGGCGCAGGGTGTATTCAAACCAGGCACTGCCTTTGTAGGCCAGGGTGATTTTATCCCATCCGGAAGGCTCGCCGATGATACAGGCGTAGGGCGGGCGGCGGTCTTTCACAAATAAAGCTCCACGTGAGTCGCCTTCCTCGGCCAGCGCGCCAATCACGGTGATGCGCCAGCCAGGGGCCAGGCCGGCCTGCCCGGCCAGGGCCGCCGCGGCGGTGAAGCAGGCCAGCGGGCCTTTGGCATCCACCGCGCCGCGCCCCCACAGGGTATCACCCGCGCGGCGCACGGGGATGGCTCCGGGGACGGTGTCAATGTGACCCAGCAGGAGAATCTCGCGCTCACCCGCGCCCCACGTTCCTACCGCGTTGCCTATGGCATCGGCGCGCGCATCGCCGCCGAGCGCGCGCATTTGGGCTACGAGGTAATCAACCGCCGCGCCTTCCTGCCCGGTGGGGCTGTAGTGCGTCAGCAGGCCCTCTAACAGCGCAACCTGGGCGGCTTCATCCATCCGAGCGATTCTCCGCAAGTACATCGCGGACGGCCAGGACCACCTTTTCGAGATCGGATTTTTCGATCACCAAAGGCGGCAGGAAGCGCATCACCGTCAGGCCGGCGGGCAGTGCCAGCACGCCGCGCGCCATGAGCGCCTGCAAATAGGGGGTGACTTTTTGCTTCAGCTCGATCCCGACCATCAGCCCTAACCCGCGCACCTCGCGGATGAGGGGCGAGCGGATGCCTCTTAACTGCGCCAGGAACCAGTCTCCCAGCTCGGCGGCGCGTTCCACCAGGTCATTTTGCTCGATCACGTCCAGGGCTGCCAGGGCGGCGGCGCAGGCCAGCGGGTTGCCGCCAAAGGTCGAACCATGAACCTGCGGCGGGAGTTTGCCGACCTTCTCGCCCAATAAGACCGCTCCCATGGGCAGTCCTCCGGCAATGGACTTTGCCAGGCAGACCAGGTCGGGCTGTAAGCCGTAATGCTGGTAGGCGAACATTTGGCCGGTGCGTCCAAAGCCAGTTTGGATTTCATCCACCACCAGCAGCGCCCCCGCGGCCTGGCAGGCGGCCTGTGCACCGCGCAGAAAATCGGCCTGGCCGGGGTGAACGCCGCCTTCGCCCTGCACCACTTCGAGAATCACGGCGGCGGTGGCGTCTGTGACGGCGCTTTGCAGGGCTTCGAGGTTGTTATAGGCCACGTGCGTAAAACCGGGGACGAGCGGCTCGAAAGGCTCGCGGTATTTCTTCTCCCAGGTGGCCGAGAGCGACCCCATGGTGCGCCCGTGAAAGGCGCGCATGGCGGCGACGATCTGACTGCGCCCGGTTGTCAGGCGGGCGAACTTGAGGGCGGCTTCTACCGCTTCGGTGCCAGAGTTTGCCAGGTACACGCGCGGGTAGCCAGAGAGCGCGCACAGGCGTTGTTCCAGGGCGGCGCGGCGGTCATTGTAGAACATTTCGGGGCAAGAGATCAGCCGGGCGGCCTGTTCGGCAACGGCCTGGGCCACCTGGGGGTTGGCATGGCCGATGTTGGCGGCCCCCTGCCCCCCTACGCAGTCAATGTACTCTTTTCCGTCGGCGTCCCACAGGCGCGCGCCCTGCCCGCGCACAATGGCGACCGGGCGCTTGGCGTACAGCCCAGAAGTATGTTGATCTTCGATTTCTTGAATGGCAAGCGTCGAGAGGGTCACGAGATCACCGTTCCTTTCCCTGCTAAAGCGCCTGAGAGCGGGTGTTCCACGCGCCCATCGGCAAAGATGACTTTTCCCACGCCGCGTTCCAGGGCTTCGATAGCGCCCAATACTTTCTTTTTCATGCGGCCTTCGGCCAGTTCCAGCGCGGCGTTGACGGCACTGCGGTCAATGTGAGGGATGAGGCTGGTTTCGTCGGGAAAATTGCGCAGCAGGCCGGGGACGTTGGTGAGCAAAATGAGCTGTTCTGCGCCCATCGCCCCGGCGACCATAGCGGCGGCCCGGTCGGCATCTACGTTGAGCGCATCGCCGCTTTCTGAGATCGCCAGCGGCTGGATGACGGGGGTCAGCCCGGCGGAGAGAAGCGCGTGAAGCAGACCGGCGTTGACCGTCTCGATCCTGCCGGTGTAATCATCGCGGATCACCAGGCGCTTGCCGTTCTCGACGATCTTAATGGCGTCGTTGCGTTTGGCGCACAGCAGGCGGCCATCTACGCCAGAGATGCCAATGGCGTTGACTCCGGCCTTCTGAAGCTGTTCTACCAGGATCAGGTTCACTTTGGCCGTTGCCATGGCGAAGATTTCGAGGGTTTTGCGGTCGGTGTAGCGGCTGGTAAAGCCGGTGACGGTGGTGATAAAGCGCGCCGTCAGCCCCAACTGGGCCGTCAGTTCATTGGTTTCGTTCGAGCCGCCATGCACGAACACCACCGGCTTGCCAGCGTTGACCAGTTCGGCCACATCCGCGCATACGGCGGGCAGGTTGACGCCCTGCGCGCCGCCCATTTTTACAACGATCATCTTGCCTCCACATAACAATAAAAAGGGTTGGTAGGTGCGCGTGGTTGTGCTACCGCGCGCACTTGCCAACTTTAGATGGGGTGCAGGCCGCTGAATTCCAGGCCGGCGGTCTCGGCGAAGCCGAACATCAGGTTCATGGCCTGTACGGCAGAACCCGATGCGCCCTTCATCAGGTTATCAATGGCGGCCATCAACACCACCCGCCCGCTGGACGGGTCCAGCTCGAAGCCGACGTCGGCGTAATTGGTTCCGGCCAGGATTTTTGGCTCTGGGACGCGGTAAATGCCGCGTTTGTCTTTCACCACGCGGATAAACGGCTCTGCCTCGGCCCAGGCGCGGAAGGCGCGCCACAGGTCTTTCTCGGCCACGCCCGGCTTCACGAAGGCGTGGGCCGCCGCCAGCGCGCCGCGCACCAGGTCTACCGAGGTCATGGTCAGGTGGACGGATGGCAGGCCAAGTTCCTGCATCACCTCGGCGGTGTGGCGGTGGCCGTAAGCCGAAAAGGTGCGAATGACGCTGGAGCGCTCGGGGTGGTGGGTTCCGGGGTTGGGCGACTGCCCCGCCTCGGACGAACCGACTTTGATGTCTACGATCACGGGTTTATCCAGGTCGAGCAGGCCCGCGCGCAGGGGGGCCAGCAGGGCCAGGTTGGCGGCGGTGGCGTTACAGCCCACCCCGCTGATGTACGAGGCTGTTTTCATTTCTTCGCGGTGCAGTTCGGGCAGGCCGTAGACAAAGCGGCCCAGCCAATCGGGCGCGGCGTGATCTTCTTCGTAGAACTTTTTATACAGCTTGGGGTCGCGCAGGCGGAAATCTGCGGCCAGGTCTACAATTTTGGGGGCCAGGGAGGCGTACTTCTCAATGTGTTTCTGGCTTTCGCCGTGCGGCAGGGCCAGAAAGAGCACGTCGCACGGTTCCAGCACCTCGCGCGAGGTGAACTTGAGGGTGGTGCGCTTTCTGAGATTGGGGTGCTGTTGGTAGACGAACTCTCCGAGGTGACTTTCTGAGGTGGCCTGGAAAACTTCAACTTCTGGGTGGTCGAGCAGCAGGCGGAGCAGTTCGCCGCCCGCATAGCCCGAAGCGCCAACGATGGAAGCCCTAATCACAATGTCACCTCCACGTGGCCGTTTTTGCCGTTGGGGCTGTTGGGGGCGGCGTGAGCAAAGGCCGGCAGGCCAAAGCCAAAGAACCCATTGGGCAGGGTGGGCGCGGTTGGAGTGGGCAACTGCGGCGTAATCTTGCCGGAGCCGACTGCCAGGGTGTAATCAACGATGATGCCGGGAACGTCCACGCCGGTCATCGGGGCGAGGGTATGAAATTCCATGGTGTGATTCACTTCGTTGACCAGGTAGCCGCGGTGGGGGTCTTCGAGCAGGTCAATCGCCAATACGCCGCCGCCGACGGCCTTCGCCACTGCCACACACAGGTCGTTGAGTGCCGGCGTCACCGGACAGCTTTCGCCCTGCCCGCCGCGTGCGGTATTGGTGATCCAGTGCGAGGCCGAGCGGTAGATGGCGCAGACGGTCATATCACCGACGACCATAGCGCGGATGTCGCGGCCCGGTTTTTGGATAAATTCCTGGATGTAAAAGACGGAATGCTGGTAAGAGCCAAGCGTATCTTTGTGTTCGAGGATGGCTTCGGCGGCGTCGCGGTCGTTGATTTTTGCCAGCAGACGGCCCCACGAGCCAACGGTGGGTTTTAGCACCACCGGGTAGCCCATTTCTTCAATCGCTTCGATGGCGGCTTCAGGAGTGAAGGCTACCTTCACGCGCGGCTGTGGGATGCCCGCGCGGGTGAGCGCGGTAGAGGTCGCCAGCTTGTCGCCGCAGGTGGCGGCCACGTGCGACATGTTGACCGTCGGGATCCCCCAGGCGTTCAGGATTTGGGTAGAATACAGCCCGCGCATAAACGACAGGCTGCGCTCCAAAACGACATCGAAACGCTTCCACTTTTCCGCCTGGTCGAGGTCGAAGTTGGCCTCACGGTCGTCAATGCGCTCAAATTCCACGCCGCGCTTTTCCATGGCTTCTAGAAGCCACTTTTCTTCGACCCGCACCCGCGATAACAACATGCCTGCTTTCATATAGCGCCTCCGCTAGACCATCAACAATTTACTCGCCCCAATCCTCTTCTTCCATAGGAGCCAACTCCAGGGTGGGCGGGTCCAGGCTGACGACTTCGAGGTCAACGCCGCAGTCTGAGCAAACCACAATTTCGCCTTCAACCACGTCGGTTAAGGTCAGTTCAGCGTCACATTCCGCGCAGTGGGCTACGATTGTTTTCGACATGTTTTCCTCCACAAAATGAACAAATCACAGATAATCAAAAAGCCCTCCGGGAGAGAGGGCTTTGTTTACACACTGGCCTGATCGGTTCCGCCATGCGGCTGGCGTTGGCTACTCAAGCACGAAAGACCCACATCCCGGTAGGTGCTGGTTGGGTGGGTCGTCGCTTAGGCAGAAAGGATAATGAGATGTGCTTCATAGACCTTGAAGAATTATAAGGTATTTTTCGGGTAAGTCAATAGGTGATTTTTCAAAATTCATAGGCTTTTTTCAACCTGCTCATCTATAATAAAAGTCCAGGGAGGGGGGCGTCTGCAATCCTGTCTGCGAGGAGATCCAAGACTTGTGAACTGGTTAAAAGAAACGCTGGTTATCCGCACGAGCGGCAAGGGGATGTATCCATTCACTCACCTGGTGGAGAATCAGATTCGCGCGTGGGGCGTGCGGGAAGGGTTGTGCTACCTGTTCATTCAACACACCAGCGCATCGCTGGCCGTCAACGAAAGTTACGACCCTACGGCGCGGGTAGATATGGAAGCGTTTCTGGAGAGGCTCGCGCCCGAAAATCAGCCCTGGTATACCCATACGGTGGAGGGGCCGGATGACTCTTCTTCGCACCTGCGCGCGCTGTTACTGCCGGTCAGCCTGACGATTCCCATTGACGAGGGCCGGCTCAGTTTGGGGACCTGGCAGGGAATTTATCTCTGCGAACACCGCTCGGAACACCAACACAGGAGGGTACTACTACGATGTCTGCAAACAGCTTGAAACGCCCGGCAGAGCGGCCCATTTTGGCAATCACCCTGGGTGACCCGGCGGGCGTGGGGCCGGAAATTGTGGTGAAGGCTCTGACCCATCACCCAGAGGTGTATGAAGTCTGTCGTCCGCTGGTGATCGGCGACCGGCGCATTTTAGAGCGGGCCGGGGAGTTCGTGGGCCGTGAGATGCTGACCTTTGAAGACATCACCGACCCGGCGCGCGGCTGTTACGCGCCAGAGACACTGCCGCTGTTGGACCTGGCAAATGCCAGCCCCGCAGACTGCCCGGTTGGGCAGGTGAGCGCGGCCAGCGGACGGGCGGCGGTGGAATACGTTTTTCGCGCCTGCGACCTGGCCCTGGCGGGGGCGGTGGATGCGGTCGTCACGGCTCCGCTGAATAAGGCGGCGATGAACCTGGCCGGGTATGCCTATGCCGGTCATACCGAACTGCTGGCCGAGCGTACCGGGGCGGGCAGGGTGACGATGCTGTTGGCGGCCCCCAATTTGCGCGTGGTGCATGTGAGCACACACGTTTCTTTAGAGGAAGCCATCCGGCGGGTGACGCGCGAGCGCGTCGAAGCCGTCATTGACCTGGCGCACCGTTCCTGCCGGGCGTTGGGGGTGGAGCGCCCGCGCATTGCCGTGGCCGGCCTGAACCCCCATGCCTCGGAGGGCGGTCTGTTTGGCGACCAGGAAGATCGAGAAATTCTCCCGGCGGTGCAGGCGGCGCGCGCGCGTGGATGGCAGGTGAGCGGCCCTCTGCCTCCGGATACCGTCTTTCTGCGCGCCGTGAAGGGCGAGTTTGACATCGTTGTGGCGATGTACCATGACCAGGGGCATATCCCCATGAAACTGTTGGGTTTTGAGGAAGGGGTTAACGTGAGCATTGGACTGCCCATCGTGCGCACATCGGTGGATCACGGTACGGCGTTTGACATTGCCGGGAGCGGGCGGGCCAGCGAGCGCAGTCTGCTGGCGGCTATGGACGTGGCGATTAAGATGGTCCTCTACGGTGAAAAATGAGAGCAATTTCCATCCCTTACGGCGATAGTGAGCGGGTCGTGCGCGTGCCAGAGGCCAATCTGCTGGCAGTCGTTGCGCCTAACCCGGTAGCCCCTTGCGGTGACCCGTCTGGCGAGGTGCGCCGCGCCCTGGAACACCCCATCGGGAGCGCGCGGTTGCAGGATGCAGTAGCGGGCGCGGAGCGCGTTGTCATCCTGGCGGATGACCTCACCCGCCAGACCCCGGTGGAGATCATCCTGCCGGCGCTGTTGGATGCGATCAACGCGGGCGGGGTGCGCGATGAGCAGGTGACGGTGGTCATCGCTCTGGGGACGCACCGCCCGATGACTCCAGCGGAGATTGAGGCTCATTTTGGCCCAGAGGTGACCGCGCGGGTGAAAATCATCAATAACCCCTGGCAGGACCCTGCCGCCATGGTGGACCTGGGGGTGACGGCCAACGGCACGCCCATTACCGTCAGCCGGGTGGCGCTGGAGGCCGATTTTCTGTTGGGGGTGGGCAGTATTACGCCGCATCACATCCCAGGGTATTCGGGTGGGGCCAAGATCGTCCAGCCGGGCATTACCGGGGCGGCGACCACGGGTGCGACGCATTATTTAAGCACGCGCTCCAGCCGTTCTTACCTGGGGGTGGTTGAAAACCCGGTGCGCGCCGAGATGGAAACCATCGCGGCGCGGGTGGGCCTGAAGGCGATCTTAAACGGGGTGCTGAATGCATCCGGCGAGCTGGTGCAGGCATTTTACGGCGACCCGGTGCAGGCTCACCGGGCGGGGGTGGAAGTCGCGCGGCAGGTGTACGGCGTTCCCGTGCCGGGAGCGGCGGATATTGTGGTGGCGGGGTCGCACCCGTGTGATCTGGAATTCTGGCAGGCGCATAAATCGCTGTACCCGGCGGATCGGGTGGTGAAAGAGGGTGGGACGATTATTGTGGTGACGCCCTGCCCCGAAGGGGTTTCGGTCACCCATGCGCCGATGCTGGAATTTACCGCTCAGGATGCGGCCCGCATTCAACGCTTTATCGAGGAAGGGACGATCACGGACCTGGTTTCTGGGGCGCTGGCGCTGGCCTGGGCTAAGGTGCGCGAGCGGGCAGGGGTCAGCCTGGTTTCGGATGGGATCACGCCGGAAGAAACCCGCGCTCTGGGGTTTACGCCGTATGCCACCGTTGACGCGGCTCTATCTGCCGCGCTGGAAAAGCACGGGCCCGATGCGAAGATCCTGGTGCTGACGCACGCGCCCGATACCCTGCCTCTGCCGGGCGGCCGCGGCGCGGAAGGATGAGATGCTCTCTGGGTTAATCCTTGCAGATGACCTGACCGGCGCGTGTGATACCGGGGCCGTCTTTGCGCGGCGCGGGTTGAATACGGTGGTGCGGTTAGACCCTGCCGCGCCTGTTCCAGCAGACGGGGTGGTGGTGATCTCCACAGACAGCCGCTACCTGCCTGAAGTGCAGGCCGCTGAGGTTGTACGGCAGGTCCTGCGCGGCCTGGCGGTGGGCGGCGCTGTGCTGGTGTATAAAAAGATCGATTCGACCCTGCGGGGCAATGCCGGGGCCGAACTGCGCGCGGTGATGGCGGCATTGGGGCATCCGCGCGCGCTGGTCTGCCCGGCGTTCCCAGGACAGGGGCGCGTGGTGCGCGCCGGGCGGGTGTGGGTGAACGGCGTGCCTCTGGAAGATACCGCTTTTGCCCGTGAAGCGCCCGGTGGAGAGGTGGCGCGGGCGTTGGGCCTGCTGTCAGACTGCCGCCTGCTCGCGCTGGAGCAGGTGCGCGCCGGGGAAGAGGCCCTGACTGCGCTGTTATCTCAGGGGGGCGGCGTGGTAGTTGCTGACGCCGAAACCGATGCAGACCTGGCGGCTCTGGCGCGCGCCGGGCGCAGGGCAGGGGTTGCCCTGTGGTGCGGCTCGGCGGGGCTGGCGCGGGCGCTGGCCGCCGGGTTCAAAAGCGCAGATGCGCCCCAAGCCGGGAAGTTCCCACAGGGGCCGGCGCTGGTGGTGGCTGGAAGCCGCAGTATGGAAACACTGGAGCAGGTGGCCGCTCTGGAAGCGTGCGGCGCGGTGGTGCTTTCGCTGACCGGCGTACTGCCCGGCGACAGCGAATTGATCGCCCGCGCCGCGGCGGATGGCCTCCGCGCCGGGCAAACGGTGGTGATCTGCGCGCGCGGCCTGCCTCATCTGCCCGGATCGGCGGCGCAGGTGGCCGGCGCGCTGGCATGGGCGGCGAGCGCGGCTCTGCGGGCGGTCGAGCGCCTGCCGGCTCTGTTGATTCTCACCGGCGGCGAGACCGCCGCGGCGGTCTGCCGCCGGTTGGAGTGTACGCACATCCGGCTGGTGGATGAAGTAGAGGCGGGCCTGGCCCTGGGCGTGATGCGCGATGGCCGCGCCGCCGGGCTGTGGGTGATCACCAAGGCCGGAGGGTTTGGCCGCCGCGATACCCTGACCCGTATTATTCTTCCAGAGTCGTCAGGTCGCCTTCGGGCAGACCCTGGGCGCGAGCCTTGAGAACGCGGCGCATGATCTTGCCGGAGCGGGTCTTGGGGAGCGAAGGGACAATGGTGATCTTCTCTGGGCGGGCGATGGGGCCGATTTCGTGGCCTACATGCTGGCGGAGTTCCTCGACCAGTGTCTCAGACGCTTCTTGCCCGGCCTTCAAGATCACGTAAGCGTGGATGGCATTGCCCTTCACTTCGTGGGGCAGGCCGATCACCGCGGCTTCGGCCACCGCCGGGTGGCTCACCAGCGCGCTTTCGATTTCCGCCGTCCCTAAACGATAACCGGAGACTTTGATCACGTCATCAACGCGTCCAATCACCCAAAAGTATCCATCCGCGTCGCGGCGGGCGCTGTCGCCGGTGAAGTAAACCCCAGGGTACTTGCTCCAATACTGCTGTACGTAGCGGTCGGGGTCTTTGTAGATGGTGCGCAGCATGGCCGGCCAGGGTTTCTTTAACACCAGGTAGCCTTCTTCGCCCGGCGCGACCGGGCTGCCGTTCTCGTCCAGCACATCGGCTTCGATGCCGGGGAAGGGGAAGGAAGCACTGCCGGGCTTAAGCGGCGTACACGGCAGGGGGGTGATCATAAACATGCCGGTTTCGGTCTGCCACCAGGTATCCATGATTGGACAGCGGTTCTTGCCGATCACGTCATAATACCAGCGCCAGGCTTCGGGGTTGATCGGCTCGCCCACCGACCCCAAGAGGCGCAGTGAAGACAGGTCGTGGCGGTTGGGCCAGGCTTCGCCGAAGCGCATCAGCCCGCGGATGGCCGTAGGGGCGGTGTAGAAGATGGTTACGCCGTATTTTTCGATCATGCTCCACCAGCGGTTAGGGTAGGGGAAGGTCGGCGCGCCCTCGTAGATAAAGCTGGTGGCCCCCAATAACAGCGGCCCGTAGACCACATAACTGTGGCCGGTGATCCATCCGGGATCGGCTGTACACCAGTAGCGATCCTCTTCTTTAACATCAAACACCCATTTGAGGGTCGTGGCGATGCCGACCATATAGCCGCCGTGCGTATGCAGGATGGCTTTGGGCCGGCCTGTTGTGCCGGAGGTGTAGAGCATGAAAAGCGGGTCTTCGGCGTCCATCACTTCGGTTTCGCAGCGCGAGCCGCCGTTCATCGAGCGGGCGACCGGCAGGCCCATCAGGTCGTGCCACCAGTAATCGCGCCCCGATTCCATATTGACGGTATGGCCGGTGCGCCGGTAAACGATGACGTGTTCAACCGTTGGACTGCGCTTCAGAGCCTCATCAACGATTTGCTTTAATTCTACGATCTTGCCGTTCATATAGCCGCCGTCACAGGTGATCACCACCCGCGACTGGCTGTCTTCGATGCGCCCATGCAGGGCTTCGACCGAGAACCCCCCGTAAACCACCGAATGGACGGCTCCGATTTTGGCGCAGGCCAGCATGGCAATGGGCAGTTCTGGAACGCGCCCCATATAGATCGTCACCCGGTCGCCTTTGCGCACCCCCATACTGCGTAAGACGTTGGCAAACATGCACACTTCGCGGTTCAGGGCGTGGTAAGAGAATGTGCGCACTTCGCCCTGTTCGCTTTCCCAAATCAGGGCCAGCTTGTTGCGCTTCCAGCTCTGCACGTGGCGGTCGAGGCAGTTGTATACGATGTTGACCTTGCCGCCCACAAACCACTGATAAAAAGGTGCATTGGAATCATCTAACACCTGATCCCAGGGCTTGAACCACTCGAATTCGCGGGCCCGGTCTTCCCAAAAAGCGGTCAGGTCTCGCTCGGCCTCACGCGTTACCGCGTCTCGGTCTTTGATGTAGGCGGCTTCTAAAACGCCTGGCGGTGGTTGGTAGAGTTCTTTTTCTTTGGTTGCCTCTGTTGTCATACGCTCCATCCTTATCCGGTTGAATTTTCAGGCAGTGCGGGTGCGAAACGCCTGCGATATTCTGGATAAATCCGATTAAATACAGATTATAGATAATTTAGATGGAGAAAACAAATACAATTTTACCGGCGATTAAGGTTAAAGCCGGATTTAATGCATTTGCCAATGGCCCTGTGGAGCGGCGCGGGCCGGGTGGGGGTATTCTGAAGCCGGACCAGGCTGGCGCGTTCCTGGTGTATAATTCACCGCAAGCACATAAACCCCACCCGCCTGAGATGAACCGATGAATCCGCTCTCTGACCAACCGAAAGTCTCGATTATCACCCCATCTTATAACCAGGGGCGCTTTCTAGAGGCCACCATCCAATCGGTGCTGGCGCAGGATTACCCCAACATCGAATACATCATCGTGGATGGGGCTTCGAAAGACAACAGCGTCGAGATCATCCGCAAATACCAGGACCGGCTGGCCTGGTGGGTGTCTGAAAAAGACCGGGGCCATGCCGATGCGCTCAACAAGGGCTTTGCGCGCGCTACCGGCGAAATCCTGGCCTGGTTGAACTCGGATGATACTTACTTCCCCGGCGCGGTGGCCGAGGCGGTCGCTTACCTTAAAGCCCACCCCGACGTGGGCATGGTTTATGCCGACGCCAATTGGATTGATGAAGAGGGCCGCTTTATTGACAAATTCGCCGCCAAACAGACCGATTACCGTGCCATGCTGCGCGGCTCGGTGCATATTCCCCAGGCGACGACCTTCTTTCGCGCCGATTTGTGGCGGCAGCTCGGCCCGCTGGACCTGAACCTCTTCTTTGCCTTTGATTATGACTTTTGGGTGAAGGTGGCGAAGGTCTCGCGGGTGGCCTATACGCCGCGCCTGTGGGCCAACTTCAGGATGCACGACCTGGGGAAGAGCGTGAAGAACGATGACCGCTGTTACCCGGATATGATTAAGGTGTATGAGCGCGAGATGGGCAAGGGCATCTCGTGGCTGCACCTGCGGGCGTTAGGGCGGCGGCTGTTCTATGCCTGGCTGCCCTGGCGTCTGCGGCTGTGGTTGAGAAGGGCGCTGACCTTTTGAGGCCGCCGTTTCGTTTCCTTTTGTTCCCCCTTTTTTTGCCTGCCAACGGAGAAAATACCATGAACCCCAATACTGCACTGCCCCGCTCTACTCCTGAAGCCCAGGGCGTTTCGAGCCAGGCCCTATTGAACTTTATTGACGCGGTCGAAAGCGGCGTGCGCGAACTACACAGCGTGATGCTGGTGCGTCACGGCCAGGTGGTGGCCGAAGGCTGGTGGGCTCCGTACCGCGCGGAGTATCCGCACGTGTTGTTTTCACTCAGCAAGAGCTTCACTTCCACGGCCATCGGCATGGCGGTGGCCGAAGGACTGCTGACGGTCAACGACCGGGTGATTGACTTTTTCCCGGAATTCAAGCCCCGAAAGGTCAGTGAAAACCTGGCCCAGATGCGGGTGCGTCAGTTGTTAGCCATGTGCACCGGCCATGACCACGACACAACCCTGCATCTCTTCCAGGCCAAGGACGGCAATTGGGTGCGGGCGTTCCTGGCGCGCCCGGTCAAGTTCAAACCCGGCACGCACTTCCTCTACAACACCGGGGCCACGTATATGCTCTCGGCCATCCTGCAGAAGATCACCGGCATAACCCTGCTGGAATACCTGACGCCGCGCCTGTTCGAACCCCTGGGCATTGAAGGGGCTGCGTGGGATTCCTGCCCGCGCGGGATCAACACCGGCGGGTTTGGACTGCGCCTCAAGACCGAAGATATTGCCAAGTTTGGTCAGCTCTACCTGCAAAAAGGCGTCTGGAACGGTCAGCGCCTGCTGGCTGAGGAATGGATTGCGGAGGCCAGCGCGCGGCAGGTCTCGAACGGCTGTATTCCCGAAAGTGATTGGGATCAGGGCTACGGCTATCAGTTCTGGCGCTGCCGCCACAACATCTACCGGGGTGACGGTGCTTTCGGCCAGTACTGCATCATCATGCCCGAACAAGACGCGGTGCTGGCGATTACCGCCGGGGTGGCGAACATGCAGCAGGTTTTAGACCTGGTTTGGGATCATCTACTGCCGGGGATGCGGCCCGGCGCGCTGCCCGCAAACCCCGCTCTGGCTGAAAAACTGCGCGCGCGCCTGGCGTCGCTGGCTTTGCCTCTGCCGGCAGGGCAGGTGTCCTCGCCGCTGGCAAAGCCGGGGATGAGCCGCGCTTACGCGCTGGCCGAAAATGAGCAGAAGCTGACCGGCCTGAGCTACGATTTTACAGATGACGCCTGCCGTCTGACGGTGACCGGCCCGTTTGGCGCGGTCACGACTACCTTTGGCCTGGGTTCCTGGCTGAAGGGGTCGAGCCGCCTGTTCGCGGACCGCGAAGAAGCCGCCGAGACCTGCGCCGTTTGGAAGGCCGAAGACGTGTTGGAACTGACGGTGCGTTACGTCCACACTCCGTTTTATTGGACGATCACCAACTGCTTTGCCGGCAGTGAGGTCAAGGTACAGGTCAACGTCAATGTGGCCTTTGGGCCAACGAAATTCCCAGAGTTGAGCGGACACGCCGTATAGCAGTGGTTTGGCAGGTCGGGTTCAGGGCGGCGCACGGGCGGGGGGTGGAGATTGTGAACAGCCGCGGCGATTTCTTCAGCCCTGAACCCGACCTACAAGAGCTGAAAGCATTGGGGTGGGGGAAAGATCGCATCCTGTAGGGAAATCCTGGTAGGCGTAGAAAATCTTATCTCGATATAATGCTGCTCTCTGGCGCTTCTCAGCCAGGGCGGGAACTTTTAAAGGCTGAGAGCGTCTAACAAAAAGGGAGGACGGAAGAACTGCGGCGCGGACGGTTCCGCCCCTGCGGTGCAGTCTCAAGCCGCATGTTTTGGAAAGTCCTTAATGCGTATAGAGAGGATAGGAGTAACGTAACGATGAAACGCCAGTTATGGGTTTGGATCGCCCTGATTGTTGTGATGATCGCCGCGGCCTGTACCCCCGCCGCGCCAGCACAGCCTACGTCAACCACGCCCCCTCAGGGCGGCCCCGCGACGCCAACAGCGGAGACAGGCAAGGAGACCGAAGCAATGGAACAGGCGAGAATGAGCGCCGTGAAGGCATTGGCCGAAAAATTGGGCCTATCGGAAGGTGAAATTGAGGTGCAGGCCGTTGAAGCCGTTGATTTTAACGATAGCTGTCTGGGGTTGGGCGGCCCGGCGGAATCGTGCTTGCAGGTCATCACCCCCGGCTACCGCTTAACGCTCACCGCCGGCGGGCAGACGTATGAAGTGCGCGTAGCGGCCGATGGCTCGACCGCGCGCGTGGCCGAACCCGCTCAGACGGGCGGCCAGGGCGAAGCCGCCGCGTTGGCGCAGGCCGCCGCGGCCCTGGCCCAGCGATTGGGAGCCCTGCCCGCCCAGGTGAAGCTGGTGAAGACCGAGGCCGTGGATTGGCCCGATAGTTGTCTGGGATTGGGCGGCCCGGATGAAATGTGCGCTCAGGCGGTTACGCCGGGGTACCGCTTTACCCTGGAAGTGGATGGCAAGCAGTACGAAGTCCGTACCGATGCGGCAGGGACCTATGCCCGCGTGAACGAACAAAGCTTGGGGAATGTGACCCCTGGTCCGCTGGCCGGGCCGTTTGCCAAAGCCATCGAGGTCCTGGCACAGCAGGCAGGCGTTAGCCCGCGCGAAGTGAGACTGGTGGATGCGAGCGCCGAAGAATGGCCCGATGGCTGTTTGGGGTTAGGCCGGCCCGATGAGGGCTGTCTGCTGGCGATTACCCCCGGCTACCGCCTGGTATTGGAAGTGGATGGCAAGCAGTACGAAGTCCGCACCGACCAGAAAGGCAGTCAGGTGCGCGTGGCCGGGCCGAACTTGGGGGGTGGGGGCAGTATGCCGCAGGATCACCCCACTGATCTGATCCTGCTCACCTGGCGGCGCGAGGGAGGCATTGCCGGGCTGTGCGACGAATTGACGGTCTACGCCGGGGGCGACGTGGAAGCCGCCTCTTGCAAGGGCGGCGCGCCCGCCGCGGTGGGGAGCTTTCAGATGAGCGCCGAACAGCAGGAGAAGCTCTTTGGTTGGGTGCGCAGTTTTGCCAGCTTTGAGTATATCGAAAAAGACCCCGCTACCGCCGACGCCATGACCCAAACCCTGGTCTTCACCGGCAGTGGGACGCAACCCCCCACCCAGGCCCAACAGCAGGAAATCGCCGCGTTTGCCGCTGAATTGTTTGCCCAGGCCGGTAAGCCGTAATCAGATGGCAGGGTATTTTCGGCGCTTTGAGCTGAAAATACCCTGCAATTTTCTTGTTTTTAAGCGTTGAACGGGTATTTTGCCAGTTCATCCAGCAGGTCGGCCAGGCGCACCTTCGCCAGAGCCGTCACCCGGTCGGCGGCCCCATACGAGATGTACACATCGCCGTGATAGATATATCCCCCCACCGGAAAGACCACGTTGTTCACATCGCCCACGCGCTCATAGTCTTCCTCTGGCTCCAAAATGGGGTAGGGCAGGCGGGCAATTACCTTGGAAGGATTTTCCAGGTCTAAGAGGGCGGCTCCGGCGCGGTAGACAAAATCCAGCGGCGCCGGCGAGAGCTTTTCTACGGCGTGGTAGATCACCAGCCAGCCCTTAGGGGTGCGGATGGGCGGCACACTGCCTCCCACCTTTCCGCATTCCCACGGGTAGGCGGCCCGCAGTACGGTGGAGCTTTCTACCCGCTGAGCATAGTTCTGCCAGCTCTGCGGGTCGAGCAGTTCTTCGATGGAATCAAAATAATCAATCTGGATATTCGGCTCTACCCGGTGCATGTAAGCCACGCGCCCGCCGATTCGCTCTGGGAACAGGAAGGCGTCTTTATCCCAATGATCGTGGTTGATAATGCCAAGCTTCTCGATGGTCTTAAAATCTTCGGTGCGCGCCACGCCCACCCGGGCCCGGTCTTGCCCAAGAGGGGCCGAGTCCTTATCCCAGGCGGTGTAGGTGATGTAAAAGGCGTCTTCAAACTTGACCACGCGCGCATCCTCACAGCCCGAAGCCTCCCAGACATGGGTAGGGGCGATCAGGGCGCGCTGTGATTCTTCCAACAGCCGGCCGGTGGGCGTCAGCCGGGCGTAGCGGATTTCGTTGACGGCGTAATTCGACTGACGGGCCGGGTCGAACCCCTGGCGCCATTCGCAGTACCGGAAAACCATGTGAACAACACTGCCGTCCAGCACCATGCCGGCGTTGAACTTGGCGATGGTTTTGATGTCCGGCTTCTCTGGCGCCAACACGACTCCTAACCGTTCCAGCTTAATCATGGATACCTCCTGAACAACGATGGGTTTTGTTTTTGTGTGTAGGGTGGGTTGTTTCGAGCCGCCGGATTGGGGGAGCGAGCCGCCAGATCGGGGGACCCGACCTGTACATTATATCGCAGGCTCTGCCGCTGAGGTACTTGTATCTCGATGTAACTCGTGGTAACATGGATGCACGGCAGTCCATCCGATGAATACATCCAAGTCCGAATCCAATCGCCAGGTTGGCAAGCATCAGTTGGAGGAACAGCGCGAGAGCATCCTCGATGCCGCCGCACAGCTTTTCCTTAAAAACGGTCTGGAAAATACCCGCATGATTGACATTGCCGCGCAGGCCGGCATTACCAAAGTGACGCTCTACCGCTATTTCCCCAACCGCGACGTGATCGCGCTGGAAGTCCATGCGCGCATGTGGAACCGGATCGCGGCGCAGGTGGGGGAGGAGGCGCAGGAGCTTTCGCCGGCGGGCGCCCGCCGCCTGGCCCGCGCCATGATCCGTAATTTTCCAGCCCTGCGCGATGCCTACCGCTACATGGGTATGTTTGACCGTATCTATCTGGATAATCCGTTGGATGCGGCCCGCGCCCAATGGACGAAAGACCGGTTTCTCTCTATCGCACAGCGCGGCACTGCCGCCGAAACCCTGGCGCACAAAGACCCGCAGGCCCACCGCCTGCTCACCGTCCTGAGCGCCGTGCTCTGGTTCCTCGAAAAGCTGGCGTTACGCGGCGAACTCACCTGGAGCGACCAGGCCATCCCGCTGGAAGCGCACCTACAGGTATTTGAAGAGATGATTATGGGGTATCTGGACCGGCTGTCTGAAGTTGAGGCGATCAATCAACACCGATAAGGAGAAACGATGGCTACCAACGTAAGTGTATCGGACTTTCCTGAGATTCGCTGGAAGGGTCATTGGGTTTGGGTTCCCGAAGACAAGGTGGAATTAGGGATGGCTCTGCCGGGGATGGCCGGAGAGGCGCGCAAAGAGTCGCACGGGCTGTTCCGCAAGCGCTTCACCCTGGCGGCGGTTCCAGAGCGCGCCCCGGCGCGCATCACCGCCGATTCGCGCTACGCCCTGTACGTAAACGGGCGCGAAGTGTCGCGCGGGCCGGTGCGCAGTCAGCCGCGCCGCATGATGTACGATCTGATGGACCTGGCCCCCTACCTGCAAGCGGGCGAAAACCTCATTGCCGTGTACGTGCGCTATTACGGGCGTCCCAACTCGTTCTACATTCCGGCGGTTCCCAACAGTGGGTTGGGCAAGACCGGCGCGCTGGTGTTCGAGGCCAACCTGGGGGCGGCTGGCTGGCTGGTTTCGGATGAGACCTGGCAGGCCGCCCGCTGTGACGCCTGGGAGCCGGTTGGCGTTACCGATAATATTGTAGGCGGGGGCGTGCCGGTAGAAATGCTCGACGCGCGCAAACTGCCCGTCGGCTGGCGGGAGCTGGGCTTTGATGACAGCGCCTGGGGACGCGCCCAAGTACTGCGCGCCATTCACATCGGCGGTTTTGCCCATTCACAACCCCCCACCGATCCCTACGGCCCGCTTTACCCCCGCCCGATTGCCCAACTGGGCGGTGAGGTGGTTGCCCCCGCTGTGATACAGGCCGAGGCGCTTCAGGCCGCGCCCGATGCGGCCATCCACCTGCCGGCCGCCCGCGTGACAGCTTCTATCCATCTGCCGGCTGGCCCGGCCACCGAGGTAGCTCTGCCCATCGCCGTGGAGCCTGGTCCTGGTGGGGCACGCCTGCGCTTTGATTTCGGGCGCATCGTGGCCGGCCTGGTGCAGTTAGAAGTTAACGCCCCGGCGGGGACGGTCTTTGACCTGTGCTATGTGGAAGACCCGATCACCGGGCGCGAGCAGGGCTTCTCTGCCCCCCACAACGGCAGTCGTTACATCGCGCGCGGCACGGCGGATGCCTTCGAGGTCTTCGACATCAACGGCCTGCGCTATATTTACCTGCTCATCCACCCCACCAGCGGCGCGGTGACGGTGAAGCGCGCGGCCGTCCGCGAGAGGATTTACCCCTGGTCGCCGGGCGCGGAATTTGAATGCTCTGACCCTGAACTCAACGCCCTGTACCGCGCGGGCATCCGCACCGTCAACCTCAACTCGTTTGACGCCTTTACCGACTGCCCCACGCGCGAACAGCGCGCCTGGGTGGGTGACAGCGTCGTCCACCAGATGGTCCACCTGGCGACCAATACCGATTGGCGGCTGGCCTGGCAGTACCTGAACCTGGGCAACTCGCCGCGCTCCGATGGCATCTTGCCGATGAGCGTGGCGGGCGAAATCGAAGCTTCTGGCGGCATGACCATCCCCGATTGGGGCCTGCACTGGGTGCATGGGGTTTACAATCTCTACCGCTTCAAGGGCGATAAAGACGCGGTGAAGTCCTTCATGCCCACCATCGAGCGCATCCTGCGCTGGTATGTGCCATTTCAGACCTCTGCCGGGGTGTTGAAAGACGTGACCGAGTGGAACCTGGTGGATTGGGCCGCCCTGTTTGTGGAAGATACCAGTTCCATCCTCACGGCCATCTGGGCGCGCGGGCTGAAAGAGTTCGCCGAAATGGCCGCCTGGCTGGAAGAGAACGCCAGCCGCCGCTGGGCGGAGGGCCTGTACGCCAAAGCCAAAGCCGGGTTTGAGATGTTCTGGGATGAAGCGCGCGGGACCTATGTGGATCATATTAAAGACGGGGTCCGTCAGCCGGCGGCCAGTCAGGTAGCGGGGGCGCTGGCGGTGGTTTCGGGGCTGGCTCCGCAAGAACGCTGGGCACGCATTATGGAAACTGTTACCGACCCGGCCCGGCTGGTGGTGCGCTCGTGGACGGGCGGCGGCGAGGGCGAGTATTCTGTTGAGAAGATGCGCAAGCAGTTCATGGGCATCTACGAGGCCGATTGGGACGTAGAACGCGAGATCGTCATTGGCGAGCCGTTTATCAGTTACGTGGTGCATGATGCCGTGGCCCAGGCCGGGCTGGCGAACAAACTGCCCGACCTCTACCGCCGCTGGAGCCAGTTCCTGGTGAACGGCTACGATACGATCGGCGAGTGCTGGGGCTGGGGGACGCACGTGCACGGCTGGAGCAGTACACCCACCAAAGACCTGGTCTTTTACACGCTGGGCGTCACCCCTGCCGAGCCGGGCTACGCTACCGCGCGCGTAGCTCCGCGGTTGGGCAGGCTGGAATGGGCCAGGGGCAAAGTGCCGACCCCCTACGGCCTGCTGGCGGTGGAAGTAACCGCCGGTAAGGTGGTGGTTGATTCGCCCGTGCCGTTCATCTTAGACCTGGAAGGCCGCCCCGCGCAGAAATTCGAGGCCGGGCGGCGTGAAATAACCGTGTAGGGCCGCAGTCCCCTGCGTAAAACGTGCAAGCCCCTACAGGGTTTTGTTTTCAACCCCGCAGGGGCTTGTGAGCGCTGAGGTGGGGTTTTTAACCCTCTACGAGAGGCCAGAGCAAGCGTTATAGGTAATTCGCCGAAAGAATTTTAACAACAAAACTTACATGCCCGGCGAATTACTGGGGCAAAACGCCTGGCAGTATTACCTGGTTGATTAAAGTACTTTCGGCGTTTTGCTTAACGCGCGATTATTTTCAAGAGGATAAGATGCTGCGCAATTCATCTGCTCCGATCACTGTACAGAAACTGCGCGCCGAGTATCTCGAGAACCCGCTCGGCATTGACGAGCGCAAGCCGCGCCTGAGCTGGCAGATTGCCTCGCCGGAGCGCGGCGTAACCCAGAGCGCCTACCAAGTGCAGACTGCCCTGCTGCTCGATAACCTGACACAGGGAATTTACCTGCTGTGGGATTCTGGGAAGGTGGTTTCGGACCGGCAGACGGCCATCCCCTATGGCGGGCCGGCCCCGCAAAGCCGCATGCGCGTTTACTGGCGCGTGCGCGTGTGGGATGGCCTGGGCCGCCCTTCGCCCTGGAGCGAGCCGGCCTGGTGGGAGATGGGCCTGTTGGAAGAAAAAGATTGGACGGCGGACTGGATTGAGGTTGGTTGGGATGAAGATCCCCAGGCGTTTAAACCCTGTCCGCACTTCCGGCGTGCCTTTACCCTCGACGCGCCGCCCATCTCGGCACGGTTGTACATCACCGCGCGCGGGCTGTACGAAGCCTGGATCAACGGCGCGCGCGTGGGCGACCAGGTCTTTACCCCTGGCTACACCGCTTACGACCAGCGATTGCAGTACCAGGTCTATGATGTGACGGCTCTGCTGAGGCAGGGCGAGAACGTCTTGGGCGCCATTTTGGGCGACGGCTGGTTTCGGGGCCGGGTGTATGGCTCTGGCGATCGCAACGTTTACGGTGATCGGTTGGGGCTGTTAGCGCTGTTGATTATCAAAACGGATGTCAGCCGTCAGGTGGTCGTCTCCACTGGCGACGGCTGGCAGTGCGCTACCGGCCCGATTCTCAAATCGGACATGAAAGACGGCGAGATCTACGACGCCCGCCTGGAGATGCCCGGCTGGTGCAGTCCTGGCTTTGACGCCGCCGCGTGGCAGGGGGTGCGCATCGCCGCCCACCCGAAGAATCACCTCATTGCTTCGCTGAGCGTGCCGGTGCGCCGCAAAGAAACGTTTGCCCCCCAGGCTGTCTTAAAAACCCCCAAGGGTGAGACGGTGTTGGACTTTGGTCAGAACCTGGCCGGGGTGGTGCGGATGAAAGTCAGCGGTCCACGGGGGACCACCGTTACCCTGCTGCACGGCGAAGCTTTAGACCAACACGGCAACTTCACCCAGGCTCATCTGGCAATTGGGAAACCCTACGACCCAGAGAAAAACCCCTTCCAGGTGGTGCGCTACACCCTTAAGGGCGAAGGCGTCGAGGAATACGAGCCGCGTTTTACCGTTCATGGTTTTCGCTACGTCAAAGTAGAGGGCTACCCCGGCGAGGTGATCCCCGAAAACTTCCGCGCCGCTGCCACTTACAGCGATATGGAACCGACCGGGACCTTCCAATGTTCAGACCCGCTGATCACCCGGCTGCATCAGAACGTCGAATGGAGCATGAAGAGCAACTTCCTCGAAATCCCCACCGACTGCCCCACCCGCGAGCGGGCCGGTTGGACGGGCGACGCACAGATTTTCGCCCCTTCAGCCGCATTTTTGATGGACACCCGCGCTTTCTTCCGCAAGTGGCTGGGCGACCTGCGCATCGAGCAGTTCTCAGATGGCAAGGTGGGCAATTTTGTGCCGAACCCGTACCGGTTGAAGCAGGGGGGGAGCGCCCGCTTTTTGAAAGGCTTAGACGGCTCTGCTGGCTGGGGCGATGCCGCGGTGCTGATCCCCTGGGCGCTGTATTGGGCCTACGGCGACGCGCGCTTTCTGGAAGAACAGTATGCCAGCATGAAAGCCTGGGTGGAGTATATGCGCAGGCGGGCCGCCCGGGTGCGGTGGACTACTAAACTGCGCCCCCTTTACTGGTTAGACTTCACCTACCGCCAGCGCCAGCGGTTGATCTGGGAGCATGATTATCACTGGGGTGAGTGGCTGGAGCCGAACGGCGGCGGCATGGGGGCGCTGATGCTGGACACGCTCAAGCGCGTTCTGTTTGGCTGTGCCGTGGTTGCTACAGCCTACTTTGCCTACTCCACGCGCCTTCTGGCCGAGGCGGCGCAAATTTTAGGCAAAAAGGATGACGCTCAGACCTACCGCCGCCTGGCTGAGCAGATCAAAGCCGCTTACGCCGCCGAGATGATCGGCCCTGATGGGCGCATCCGTCCTGACCGTCAGGCCTCATATGTGCGCGCGCTGGCCTTTGACCTGGCCCCCGCAAAGCTGAAGCCTGCCCTGGTGGAGCATCTCGTCCGCCTGGTGCGCGCCGCTGGCAATCACATTGGCACGGGCTTTCTTTCCACGGTGTTTCTGTGCGAAGTACTGGCTGAACACGGTCACCTGGATGCGGCCTATGATCTGCTCACCCAAAAGACGATCCCTTCGTGGCTGTATGCCGTCACCAAAGGCGCGACGACCATTTGGGAAACCTGGGAAGGGATCAAAGAAGACGGTACGCCGCAGATGTCGCTTAACCATTACAGTCCTGGGGCGGTGGTCAACTTCTTACACCGCGTGGTCGCCGGCATCAACGCCGCCGAGCCGGGCTACCGCACCATCCGCATTCAACCGCGCCCTGGCGGCGGGCTGACGTGGGCGCAGGCGGGCTACGAGTCTGTATATGGGCGGGTGGCTGTGGATTGGCGGCTGGAAGATGGCCGCATGCGTCTGAACGTGACCATCCCGGCCAACGCGCGGGCGGTGGTGTACCTGCCGGGAGCCGCGCTGGAGCAGGTGACGGAGAGCGGCGTGCCGCTTTTGCAGATGGTGGGCGCGGCCAACCCCACGCAGGCCGGCTCTGATACGCGCGTAGAGGTGGGGTCGGGAATGTATTGTTTTGAATATTCGGTCGCGGAGCGGGGCTTTTCGCAAAGTGCCTGACGTTTTGAAAGCCGCTCGTCTTGCATGAGGGCTAAATCTTTGGTTCCCCGTCTCCTCGAAGGGGGCGGGGATGATTTTGAGAAGGCCCGGATCACCGTTTTCACCTATATTGCATTAATACAGGTGTTGGTGTAAAATGCAAAGGGTTCTTTCCCAGAATACGCGCAGATAGAAGTAGCATCCATTTTTAATTCCTTCCGTTACACTGCTAGGAGGCACCATGGACTTACTTGGCTTGGCCCGGCATGGCTTGAATAGTTTCGAGCAAATTGCCATCTTGGGCGTAGTGGTTACAGCGTTTATTAGCCTGCTGTACGCGTGGCTGCTGCGGGGCACCGTCTTGAACAAGGACAAAGGCTCGCAGAAAATGCAGGAAGTTTGGAACGCGATCCGCATCGGCGCGGAAGGTTATTTGGGGACCCAACTGCGGTCAATCATCCCCGCGCTTTTACTGCTGACCGTTGCAATGTTCTTGTCGGTTTACGTGGTACAGGTCTCGCCTGAAGCCCTTGAAGAGTTCCCGCAGAACACGCAGATCATCATTGCCATTGGCCGCACGGTGGCTTTTATCATGGGCGCGAGCTTCTCGCTGTTGGTCGGTCAGTTGGGCATGCGCATGGCGATTCAGGCGAGCGTGCGGTCTTCTTCCGCCGCCCGGCGTGACTTCACCGAGGCGCTTTCCATCGCCTACTACGCGGGTACGATCACCGGCATGCTCACCGACGGCCTGGGGCTGTTCGGCGGCACGATCATCTTCATCATCTTTGGTAAGGCCGCGCCCGATGCCCTGCTGGGCTTTGGCTTCGGCGGTACGCTGATCGCGCTGTTCATGCGCGTGGGCGGAGGTATCTACACCAAGGCCGCCGATGTAGGTGCTGACCTGGTTGGTAAAGTGGAAAAAGACATCCCCGAAGATGACCCGCGCAACGCCGCAGTGGTGGCCGACCTGGTGGGCGACAACGTGGGTGACTGCGCCGGCATGGCCGCCGACATCTTCGAGAGCTACGAAGTGACCATCGTCTCCGGCCTGATCCTGGGCCTGGCTCTGGTGAACGCTACCGGCGGCGAACTGAAGTGGATCGTTTACCCCCTCATCATCCGCGCGGTTGGCGTGATCAGCTCGATCCTGGGGACCTTCACCGTCCCGATTTGGGAAAAGTTCCCCATCAAGTTCCTGCGCGCGCATGACGCCGAAGAGGCCATGTTCCGCTCGTATGAAGTTTCGAGCGTCAACACCATCCTGTGGGCCTTCGTTCTCGCCATTGCCTACGCGGGTGACTGGCGGCTGGGCCTGCTGACGACCGTCGGCGTGGGCTTGGCGGTGGCCTTCAACCCCCTCACTTCTTACTTCACCTCCACCAAGAAGCCTCCGGTGATGGATATCGTCAAGGCCACGCGCACCGGCCCGGCTACGACCATCCTCTCTGGCCTCTCGGTGGGCATGGAATCGTCGGTTTGGGCGCTGATCGTTATCGTCGTCAGCTTTGTGGCCGCGCTGTTGATCTACGGCGGCGAATCGGACCCGCTGTACGTGCTGTATGCCGTCGCCATGATCGGCATTGGTATGCTCAGCCACACCGGCAACAACGTGGCGATGGACTCGTATGGCCCCATCTCTGACAACGCCAACGGCATCGGCGAGATGTCCTGGCACGATATGGACGATCCTGAAACCCTCCGGGCCCGCCAGATTATGGCCGACCTGGACGCGGTGGGCAACACTACCAAAGCCATCACCAAGGGCGTGGCGATTGCCTCCGCGGTGATCGCGGCCGTATCGCTGTTTGCCTCCTACATTACCGATATTGGCCGTGTGCAGGCTCAGTTGGGCGTCGCCAAGCTCGACGCCATCCGCATCTCTGACGTAACGGTGTTCATTGGCTTCCTGGTGGGTGGGGCACTGCCCTGGCTGTTCAGCTCGCTCTCCATCCGTGCCGTCAGCCGCGCCGCCGGTCAGATTGTTGAGGAAGTCCGCAATCAGTTCCGCATCCCTGGCATTATGGAAGGGACGCGCACGCCAGACTACGCCCGCGTGGTGTCAATCTCGACCACTTCGGCGCAGAAAGAGCTGATCCCCCTGGCGACGATCTCGGTGCTGACTCCGCTGGTGGTAGGCCTGCTGTTGGGCGTGGAAGCCCTGGGCGGGTTCCTGGCGGGCGTCATCCTGTGCGGGCAGTTGCTGGCGGTGTTCATGTCGAACGCCGGCGGCGCGTGGGATAACGCCAAGAAAGCGATCGAGGATGAGCCGCGCAACCCCGCCGCCAACACCGGCAAGGGCTCTGAGCGCCACAAGGCCGGCGTGGTAGGCGATACGGTGGGCGATCCGTTGAAAGATACGGCTGGCCCGGCCCTCAACCCGATGATTAAAGTGGTCAACCTGGTCTCGCTGATCGCCGCGCCGATTATCGTACAGCAGCAGCCGATCATCAAGATGGGGCTGAGCAACCTCAATATCGTCATCGTGCTGGTGACGGTGGTACTGCTTGGCGGCATCATCTGGGCCATCGGCCAGAGCAAGCGCAAGACCGCCGACCTCGCTGAAGAAGTGGCTGCGGTCCCCGGCGACTAAGAATTGATCTAAAAAACGATTGACAAGTTGGCTGTGAGCGGTGGATAGCCGCCCACAGCCAACTTTTTTTAAAAATTTCATTTTCCTGTCATCTTCTTTTGATATAGTTCAGGTCGAAAAGAAGAAAGTTTTGTTTTTATACATGGAGGTAGAGAAACATGAAACGCGCCAAGTTTCTTGTCATATTCGTACTGCTGTTTGCCCTGCTGGCGGCAGGGTGTGTACCCGTGGTGAGCATGGGGATGCAGACGGTACGCGAGTTGGCCCGGCAGGGGCGGGAGATTGCGGCGGCTCAACGGGCTACTGCGACGCCGACCGCGGTGGTGATGGGGGAAGCGCAAGACGCCGCCAATGCCGCGCCCCCGGTGAACGCTCCGGGCGCGCTGGCCGCCCTGGAAAGCACGTTTGAAGAGGTGTATACCCGCGTCAACCCTTCGGTGGTCAACATTCAGGTAGAGATGGACCTGGGCGGGCCGACCTCGCGCTTCAGCCCTTCGTTTGGCGGCCTGGTGGCCGAGGGATCGGGCTTCGTGTGGGATAAGGAAGGCCATATCGTCACCAATAATCACGTGGTAGAGGGCGCGGGGCGCATTTTGGTGACTTTCTCCGATGAAACCATCGTAGAGGCCAAGCTGGTGGGTTCCGACCCCGAAAGCGACCTGGCGGTACTGCGCGTTGACCGCCCTGCGGATGAACTCACCCCGGTAGTACTGGCCGATTCCTCGAAGGTGCGCGTTGGGCAGATCGCCATTGCCATCGGCAACCCCTTTGGCCTGGCGGGGACCATGACCAGCGGGATCGTCAGCGCCCTGTCGCGCTCCCTGCCCGTCAGTGGAGGGATCACGACCGGCGGGACCTACACCATCCCTGATATTATCCAGACCGATGCGGCCATCAACCCCGGCAATTCCGGCGGCGTGCTGGTCAACGCCCAGGGTGAGGTGATCGGCGTAACGACGGCTATCCGCTCGGCGGTCGAGTCGAACTCTGGGGTTGGGTTTGTGATCCCATCCAACATCGTCCGGCGGGTTGTGCCCGTGTTGATTAAAGAAGGTTCTTACCAGCACCCGCGCCTGGGCATCGCCGGGACGACCCTCACCCCCGACCTGGCGGAAGCTTTGGGACTGCCGGCCAACCAGCGCGGCGTGGTGGTGATGGACGTGACGGCCGGCGGGCCGGCGGATCGCGCCGGACTGCGCGGCGCACAGGGCAGAAACCGGGGCGGTGACGTGATCATCGCCATTGACGGCCAGCCCATCCGCGACTTTGAAGAGCTGTCTACCTATCTGTTCTACAACACCGAGGTCGGGCAGAAGGTGGAACTCACCATCCTGCGCGGCGGCAAGGAACAGACCGTTCAACTGACGCTGGGGGTGATTGACAACTCCGAATAAGGCGCGCCGGAACGCGCAAAATTCCAGTCAGCAGTGGACTTTCTCCTCCCCCTGACTGCTGTTTTACCGAAACCATTACGGGTAGAAAGGGATTGGGGCCGCCTCTCGTAAGCAGAGGCGGCCCACCGTTTTAAAAATAAACACGCCCCACCCAATTGGGGTGGAGCGTGCGGTTCCCAAAAGTATAACCCATTTCCTCACCATATTCCTGAGTCCGGGCTTTTCCGAAAAAAACTCATCCGAAAAAACGCGCCGGGGTTTTTGAGAAGGCCGGTTTTGCCAGCGTGGGGCAGTTTATTCACCCAACCGCTTTTTGCAAAACGCCGCTTTCGATCACAAACTGCATTCCCGCGGAAGCCGGTTTGGGCAAATTACGCGCCTGTGGGGTCATTTAATCTCCCACAAGGACAGCGCGGCGCGGCTGGGGAAAAATCCCCGTGGAATTTTGGCGTAATGAATGCCAATTTCCACCTGGCGGGCAGTCTGCAAGCTGTTGAAGGGCAGTAACACGGCCCTCGCACTGCCTATGGAGCTTCCATTCCGCTTGAGCAATACGCATTTGCGGAAAAATTACTGCATGGGCAGTGGGCAAGCCTGTCAACAGCTTTGCGCGCGTCTGAAGGCCTTCTGGCCTGACGAGCAGTGCCAATCTATTGTTAAAGATCGAAGGTTGGCGGGTTTGCGATAGCGCCGGGGCGCATGGAACGCCCTATGCGCGGCGACGATACCAACCCGGTGATGATCTCTGGGCGGGCGGGAACCGATTGCCCGCCCAGAAACCCTCACCTCGAAGTCCTGATCTGCGGCGGCTAGACCGCCATGCCATACTGGCCGCGGGGGTGCTGTGCGTCAGCGCGGGCACGGATGGCTTTGAGGGCGCGGCACTTATGCTGGCGCACCAGGGCTTCGCTCAACTGCATCTGCCGGGCGATCTCTTCGGTGCTTTCGCCGTTGAGGAAGCGGACCAACACCTGCCGGCGCGTGCCGTGGAGTTCTTCCAACCCCGCGCGGAACAATTGGTCTTGCTCGCGGCGCTCCAGCCATTCTTCCGGCTGGCGGGGCAGGTCTCCACTGGGGTGATAAGGGATCTCATCCAGGTGTACCAGATAGCGGCGGCGGCGGCGGGCTTCGCGGATCTTGTTGCGGGCGATCCCTTTGACGTAAGCGGAGAAGGGCGCTCCCGCGCGCGGCTGGTACTGACCCCTTTCCACTCCCAGGTAGGCCGTCAGCAGTGCATCCTGGACCAAATCATCATCTGGCTCGCCGGTGTTGTTGTGAGCGCGGATGAAGCGGTAGAGGATGGATTCGGCGATGCTGTGCCATTCGGCCCAGGCCCGCGCGCGGTCTTCGCGGTCGGGGTTGGTGCTGGGGAGCAGGCGGTCAATCAGGGCTTCGTCGGACTGTGGTCGTGAGTACATGGGCTACCTCCTGTCTGAACAGGGATGGCGGCCTCTCCCACGCCTGGCCCTCCCTGCAAGTTCTCAAGCGAGCAACTGGCAGGGGAAGCGAGAGGAAACAACGCTATTCAGTTGTTAAGGTGGTTGAGGCCGCCGCTTCGTGACAATCTGCCCGTGAGGTGTATGGGCGTGAAGCGACAGGCCCTTGCGCAAGGACTCATCGAGTATATCTGCTTTTGAACAGATTTTCAAGGGCGAATTTTCGCGGCTTTTTGCCGAGCTGGCCCTGCCGCGCGCGGGAGTCCCTTCCCAGCGGTGAAAAACTCGCCGCCGGGAAGGGGCTTATCTTTATTCCACTTTCATCCCTTCCGGCCACTGGAAGAAGTCGTTGATGTGTTCCCCAAAATACTCGGTGTAATCCTGGTGAAATTCCATCTGGAGCGTCTCGTTCAGCAGGTCTACGGCCTGGCGGTACGAGCAGGTCTGGTGATTTTGGAGCAGGTCATACAGCAAGAAGGCGCGGTCGCCGGTGAGGAAGGTATACAGGTCGCGTTCCATATCCAGCCATTCGGGCAGTACATGGCCGAGCATCACCTTTTCAGGCAGTGGGTCCACGCGCACCGGCTGGATGCCCTTGATGTTGACGATGGCCGGCACTTCGACCACCACGTCATCGGGGATGCCCGGCAGTGCCCCATGATTGGGGACGTTGACCTGGAAGTACCCTTCGTTGTTGTTCATCAGCCCGTCAATGATCGGCACAATTTGCTCGCGGGTTTTGGTAGTGCCGGCGTATTCAGACACGCTGGCCGATGGGTCGTTGGCAATGCGGGCGTACTCGGCCAGGCGTTGTTCAAGGTTCTTGACGAAATAGGGCCGGGCGATGTGCGTATCGGGGCCGCCGAATGGCTCGCCGAACCAGTACTTTTTCGTCTCGATATTGGTGTGATACCACCACCCCCCCCGGCGCACCGTGTCGCCGATGGGCATGAGGCCGTACAGGTGGTATTGGTGAATGGCCCCGCGCGACATCTGCGCGTCGTGGGTGGAGCGGGCTACGTGCGTGCGCCAGTATTCTTCGCCCTTGGTTGCAATCCACTCATCCAGCAGGGGGTAAGCGTCTTTCCCTTCATAGATAAAATGGGTCAGCCAGATGTTGTGATTCAGCCCTGGGGCCTGCCAGGCCACCTGATCGGGGTCAATGCCAATGGTGGCGGCAATTTCGCGGTAGCCGTAATGCCCATGACACAACCCGCACACCTTAATGCTGGTCTGGCGGGTCATTAACGTACAGCCCGAAAAGACCGGGTTGCCCACCTGGATCAGCCAGGCATCGGGGCAGATTTCTTCCATGTCGCGGGCGACGGAGAGCATGAGCGCATACTGGTAAAACTGGGGGATGCCAACGCTCTGATGATAGTAGCCGTGGCGGGTTGCCAGGTCGCGCATTTCGGCCTCATGTTCGTGGCCCAGCACGTAGGCCGTGTTGATGACGAAATCGGCGTCTTGCAATGATTCGGCGCGGTTCGTGGTCTTATCGAAGGTCAGGTCTGCGCCCATTTCCTGGGCGTAGCGGGTCCCCAGCTTGTAGATCGTATCCAGGCGGCCTTCGTGGATATCCATGAAGGAAATATGGGTTCCCTTGAGGCCCTCGGTGAGACACAAGTCTTTCACCAGCCCCAAAGAAAACTGGGCACTGCCTGCCCCAATCACACTGATTTTTACCGACTTAGCCATGGTTACACCTCTCTGAATGAAGTATAGGGTCTTGCCTTTTATCGAGAAGGGTTGATTGCTTCGTGATAGACGCACGGCTCGCCGCGCAGGCCCACTGCGTCCACAGAGAGCTGGCCGGCCTGCCAGACGATTACGCCGGTGAGCATTTGCTTAATCTCCACGCGCGTGCCGGGCATCCGCAGGGTAACGGGGGCGGGGGCCTCGCCGTTAAAGCCGGCGGCCCACACCTGGCGCTGGGGGCAGGCGTACAGCCAGCCCGCGCCGGGGCCAAAACTCAGGCTGGCGCCGCCCACTTCCACCCGTCCGGCGCGGCTCTGGCGCGCCACGCCCGACTCTAACATCGGCCAGCCGATTTCGCCGGTCTCCGTCCAGCGGCGCTGGAGCTTCCAGGCCATGCGGTCAACTTCCAGGCCCAAAATATGGCCGTCGCGGGAGGCTTCTATGCGCCAGCGGCGCTCGCCGGCCCCGGTATAGACAAAGGGCGGGTCGCTCTCGTCGCGAAAGGTTGTGCGCGCCACCTCGCGGGCCAGCGCGCGGCCATCGGGGTACGCGGAACGCTCGGCCATCTCCAGGTAAAAGCCGCACTGCGGGCGGCCCTGGTAAAACGCGCCGGGCCAGTTCAGCTCCCAGAAGGGTTTGGCCGGGCCTTGGTAGTTATACAGCTCCAGCACCAGGTCGCCCTCTTTTTCCACCAGACGGGCGGGGGCCTCGCGGCCCAGGGGGGTACGCGCCAGCGGACGCACGGCAAACCAGGCCAGCCCACTGCCCACGACCACCACCGCTCCAGCGGGGACTGCGGCGGGCAGGTCTGCAACCCGCTCTTCGCCGACCCAGATTTCATCTACCAGCGCCCGCCCCACCCAAATGAGTGCCGCTTTGGCGCTGGAGATTACCCCTGGGCTGTTGGGCAGGGTGTACATCCCCAGGGCGCGCGGGCCAGACTGCACGCCGTAAAAATTGCCCTCTTCAATTAAATTGCGCGATTTGGTGCGGTCGGTCTGATGATAAAAATCGCCCAGCCACTTGTCGTTGAGCAGGTAGCGGGTATAGAACGACCCGGCCCGCTCGGCCCCCGGGCGGACGTAGTGGGCCATGACCACGTCTGACTGGCCGCCGTACTCACGCGCCGAGACGCCCAGGGCAAAAGAAGGGCTGTGGTAGGTGTAAATGCCGTAGCCGCTCTCGCGGAAAGCGGTTTCGGCCACTTCCAGTTCGGCGGGACGGGCGCTCAGGGCGGTTTCGACCCAGGCCGGCAGGGCGCCAGTGGCTACCCATTCGCGCAGCAGGTTGATCTCTGGGGGCGTTTCGCACAACACCGAGGGGTGATAGACGCGGCTGTGCGGTCCGGCCCACCGCCCGGTGGCCGGGTGGATGTGCAGTGCCGCGCTGAGGCCCAGGCGCGCCGCCGCCGCGCGGGCCCGCGCCGCCACGGTCCGGTCCTGCACGTGTTCTACCAGGCGGTGCAAGGCGCGGATGACTACGGCGGTGTAGGTGGGGCTGTTATATTCGTAGGGTGTGCCGTGCTGATCGGTCAGGGCCATCCAGGCTTGCAGTTTATCACAGCCGCGCCGGAAGACCGCCTCATCGCCGAGCAGTTCTCCGCCTAAAATGGTGTTGACCACGTCCAGCACGGCGATATTCGAATAAGCGATCAGCACATCCAGCCGCGCAATCTCCGCCAGACCCAGGCGGATGGCTTCCAGCACCCGCTCTTGCAGGGCGGGGGGCAGGCGGTCGCGGTGGCGGATCATCATGGGGATGAGGTGTTCGAGGTTAAACTCAACGGCGTTCAGGTCGAAGACCACGTCATCCTCAATCATCCAGAAGAAGTTGCCGTAGTGGGGGTCGGGGGTTCCATCGGGGCCGCGGCGGCGCTCCTGGCAGTTGAGGACCACGTTCAGTACCTTTTCGGCCAGTTCCAGGTCGGGCGGCGTGCCGTTGGCAACCAGGCGGGCGGCCAGACCGGCTCCGGCGCGCGTCTCGTGAAAGACCCCGTTCTCCGTCACCTTCGCCAGCATGAAGGTCTGTGGGTTGAAGTTTTCGGGTAAAGGAAGCGGTTGTTTTTCCATAAAAGAACCTTGTGGTGAACTGCCGTCTGATTCAGCCGATTCATCCATCGCGCAGTCTGGCCGGGGGCGGGTTGTGCTGACTTGTCCGCCTCACGACCTGAAAACCCCTGCGGGGCTTGCGATGGTCACCCCGCAGGGGTTTCTGTGTTCCAATCCAGGGCTTCAGCCCCACCGGGGCCGCTGTGCTATAACGCGATGGATTTTTTTTAAAGTGCCTCAGCCCAACCCTGGCTTATTCTTCTTCATTTTCCTTTTCAAAAAGCAGCCGCAGGATCTGGTCTTCTTTGCGGATTTCCATGAACGGCGCGCCCAGGGCGGCGACGCAGTAGGGATTGTCGAAGTGCTCAAACCCGGTGATGGGTTGTTCGACCCCGTCCAGGGTCAAGGGCCCTTCCCAGCCGAAGCGCAGTGCCTGGCCGCGGACCGTCTGCCAGCGCAGTTCGAGATCGGTAAAGGTTGGGGCCTGAGCCAAAACGCGTTCCTGGAAGGCGGCAAAACTGCCGTCTACGGCGGCGCGGCCCATCTGACAGACCCAGGCGTTGGGCGTGCCGTCTGAGCGCAGTTCGTGGAAGGCGCTGTCGCCGCGCTCTACCCTGCGCAGGCCGTTGGCCGCCCACAGCGCCAGATAGCCATCGCCCTTGCGGGCGAAGGCCCAGCCAGAATGCAGGGCCGTTTCGTCGAAGGCGTAGGTTGGAAAATACGCGTGGGTAAAGCCCATCCAGTCATCTTTTGAGAAGTTGTGAATGGCAACCAATACGTCTTTCCATTGGGCCACGCGCGGCAAAATGGCGTTGCCATGCCAGAAATTGGGGCGGTGCGAGCCTTCCTCGCTGGCGCAGGTGGGATGGGTGACGAATACCACCGCGTCGGGGCTGAGGGTGGCCTGCCAGATGTGCTGTTGGTAGCCGGGCTGTCCGGGAAGCCAGTCTTGCGCGGAGCAGAGCATATAGTCGGGCGTTTTGTACGTCACCTTATTAACTTCTGAGCCGCGCGAGCCAGAACTGCGAAAATCGTCCTCATCGGCGGTGATGCGCTCGCGGTTCCACAGCTCGTCGGGTGTGTCGGCGGCGATGGCGGCGATGATTTCCGGCACTTCGTACTGAGCGCACGCCAGGCTGACACTGCCCATAATCCGGTCGTTAAAGACCCCCATGCCAAAGGCAATCCGCTGCATTCCAGAGGTACATTCAAACTGCCCGCCCTTGATAAAGGGGGTGTAGGTGCGCCCGTGGGTCGAGCCAAACGTGCCTTTGAAGCTGTTAACGGCCATGATGAAAAAGAGCTTATCCAGCACCACGGCGGCCAACTCGTACACGTCTTCGCTGTCGGCCAGGTCGGCCAGGTGGGTGAGGGCCAGCACGTCTTCTTCGAAATAGGTGTTTGAGTCCCACTCTAAAAAGCCAAAGCGGGCGCGCTGGCTCAGCCAGGCCAGGGCGCGGGCCTCGCCGGTCTGCCGATGCCATACCCCCGTCTGGCCGTTGTTTGAGAAAACGCGGTCGGGGTAGCGCTGTCCGGCCAGCACCTGACAGGTATGGAAGAGGATGCTGTGGTTCTCGGTGGTATAGCACATGGCATCGGAACCCGGCTCATCGTGCCAGTATTTAAAGTTCAAGATGCAGTCTTCCAGCGGGGCGCGCAGTTCGGCGGGGAAGTTAGGGTCGTCGCCGAAGCGGTAGAGCATGCCCAGCAGGCCGCACAGGTAAAAGTCGGAGCAGTCGGCGCGCTGGTTGATGCTGTCAATCTGCTTGAGGATGGTTTTCGTCTCTACCTGGTGCCAGCGGCCCAGGGCCATTTTAGCGATCTCAGCAAAGATACTGCCTTCGCGCGGGGCGGCGTCGAGCAGGGCTTCTTGGCGGCGCTGTTCGGGCGTGCCGTAGGGCGCGGCGGAATAGGCGGCGCGGATGATGCGCACGGGCAGGGTGCGGGTGATGCCCATATTGCCTTCATAATACTCTTTAGGGCGGGGCATCAGCACAACGCGGTATTCGCCGTCGGGGTACTGCACGGCGTGGCCGAGGGGGGCCTCGTTGTTGGCCCGGCCTAACTTGCTGGTCTCGCAGTAGATGCGGTTGGAGAGGCTTTGCAACCGCGCTGTCACGCTGGCCGCCGGGATCAGGTCTGCCGCCCAACGCACGGTGATCGCCTCCATGCGGTGATATACGTCTTGGGTGAGGTAAGCGGCGGCGAAGATTTTTTCAAAATCCATGCGGCGTTGGACGCGGTCAATGGTGGTGGGCAGGCGGACGGCCCCATTCTGCCCATCGGGGACGTCGTTGGAGAGGCCGTCAATGCGCAGAGCCATGGCAAAGGGGCATTCGCGCGCGGCTACTTCCTCGACCCGCACCAAAATCTCGTTGAACCCGGCGCGCAGGGGAGCCTGGAAGGGAACGCTGAAGGGGATCTGATGGTAAAAGTGTTCCTGGCGGTGGACGTGCTGTCCGTTAATCCACACATCGGCCGGGCCGTTGGTGGTGAGGGTAAAGGGGACGGCGCCGCGGTCGGTAGGGCAGTAGACCTGGGCGTAGGCCCAGGCGCGCAGGTAGTGGGTGATGTGGTAAAAGGCAGTCAGGTCAACAAAGTGGTCATCGCGGCAGGCGGTGTAGCGCCATTGGGCCTGGTAGGCGCCGGCCTGACCTGGGGCGTTTTCGGCGGGTGGGAAATCGGGCGAGAGGCCGGGGCCGCTCTGCGTATAGGCGCGGACGATTTGGAGCTTGAAGTCCGCGCCGGTGAAGCGGTCGAGGTCAGCCACACGCACTGCTTCTGGCCCCAGCACCAACCAGTTGTGAATGTAGCCGTTTTCTAATGGGTAGCGCAAATAGGTGGACATGAATGCTGTCGTTTCCTTTTCTTGAGACCGTTATTGATTAAACCACCACTCTTCCTGCTCATCCTCATAGCGCACGACTAGCTCGCCAGAGCCAAAGGCAGACTCGGCCCAGCCGCCGCCCATCAGCGGGTAGCCGTGCAGGGCAATGGGAACCCCGCCCAGAGTGGGTTTGACATCCCAGCCGGTGGTGAATTTGCCCAGCGAGGGGGAATCGTAGGTGACGGCTCCGTTGGCGACGGTCAGCGGGGCGGCGGTGACAGCCTGGACAAAAGCATCTAACGAGCCCCAGGCCGGCTGTAAGCCGCACTCCACCAGCCAGGTATGCTCGCGCGCCGGGCACTGCAGTTCGCGCCCGGCATACTGCCCGAACCCGCCCAATTCTGCCGCCAGCGCGCCGGTGGCATGATCCACGGCCGTGATGGCAACGTACCCTTCGCCCACTCTGGCGAAGAACCAGCCGCCGGCGGCGCGGGCCTCGTCGAACTTTTCCTGCTCGTAAAAGCAGTGGCTCATCCATGCGAAGCGCGACAGCCGCCAGGTGAGCGCCATCACATTGCGCACCTGCACCACGCGCGGCAGGGTGGTACTGCCCGACCAGTAGTCGGGGCGCAGGCCCGAACCCTCACCTGTGGTATGCGGGCAAGACCAGAAGATGACGTTCTTGTTGCCCAGCGTCACCTGGGCCACGTGAGTCGAAGATTCAAACTCGCCCTTGCGGTGATCTTGCAGACCAGAGAGCAGGTAGGCGGGCGTGCGGTAGACGACGAAATCGGCGTGACGGGCCGAAGTGCGCAGAATGCCCTGGCGGCGCTTCATTTCCACCGTGGCGGCGGCGTCGTTGGCGATGCGGTCAAAGAGGCGCGGCGGGCGGTAGGTGCTGGTGGCGGCGCACACCGGAGCCATGCCGCTGGTCCCTTTGGTCAGCGAGCCGGTGGCGTAGTACAGCCAGTTGAGGGCGGTTGTGCCTTCAAAGTCGGGGTATTTGACGTAAATGCCGTAACTGCGCCCGTGCGTTGTGCCGAAGATGCCCTGGTAGCTGTCGGCGGCCAGGTAGAAGAACATCTGATCGAGGATGGCATCGGTCATCTGGCGCAGTTTATAGTAGCCCTCGTGGGTGGCAAAGTCGCGCAGGTTAATCAGCGGGGCGATGCAAATGGGGTAGTACGAATTGGAATGCCATTCGTCGAAACCAAAGCGCCCGCGCTGGCGCAGCCATTCGGTGATGTACACGTAGGCTTTTTGGGTGTGGTACAGCCCATTTTGCCCGCTGTTGGTGAAGGTATCCACCGGGAAGAGATGCCCGGCCAGCCATTCGGCCACGTGGAACAGCAGGCGGTGATTTTCGGAGCCCATGTACATCACTGTGTCGCCGGGTTCATCCACCCAATACTTAAAGTTCAGCACGGTATCCTTCATCAGGGCGTTGATTTCGGCGCTCAGGTGGCGCTCTTCGCGCTCCCAGTACATCAGGCGCAGAATGCCCTGGATGACGAAGTCCGAGCAGTCTTTGCGGGCGTTGATAAACTCGCAGGTGGCGCGGATGACGCTGACATCCACGCGCTCATACTGGCCGAGGGCATAGCGGGCCACTTCCGTCCAGATGCCGTGAATTTCGCGCTCGCGGTTGTTGGCGTAATGCTCTAACACCAGGCGCTTGCGCTCTTCCAGGCGCTCATAACCGGGCGGGGGGGCGATAGGGGTCACTTTGTGGATATTAAACGTCACGCCGGTCAGGGGGGCGTCGTCTGGCCCATGCCAGACGGCGCGCAGGGTGTAATGCCCGTCTTCCAGCTCGGCTCCCTGGCACAAAACGGCCTTGCCCCCCTGCTGGGGGTGAATTTCGCGCAGTACGTCGCCCTGTTCTGAGAGGATCTGGAGCATCAGGCGCGCGCCGCCGGCCCCGGCACTGCCCAGGGTGACGGCAACCTCGTGTTCGGGGTAGAACACGTCGCGCGCCAGGCGCAGGCTGGTCACTTCTTCTTCCAGAGCGGCGCGCGCCGCTGTGGAGAGGCTTTGGGCCGGGCCTGCCGAAACGAGCGCGGCGCTGTCGGGCATTTCTAACCGCAGACCCACCTGGGCCATGCGCGCCATGCGGAACAGCCCCACGCTGAGGTGGTTCTCGCCGGGGCGCAGGTCGGCCTCGAAGACATACGTATAGACGCCCTCCACGCTTTTCACCGGCTGGCGGGCGCTGTCGAAGACTTCGACGCCGTTCAGGTAGACCAGGGCCCGCAGGCTGATGCGGCTGATGAGGCGCAGTTCGCGCCGGCCCGGCTTTTCGGGAATGAGACGGGTAGCGAGGAAGGCCGCGCCGAGGTGATTGGAGATGTTGTACGTCCCCCACGATAAATACTGCTCTGGACTGCGCACCAGGCTCCAGCGCGCGCTTCTGCCGCGGAAGGAACCGGCCTGTCCTTCGCAGGGAGGCGCGCCAGTCAGCACCGGACGGGCGTCTTCGATCACTTCCAGCATGGCCGACTGGCCCACCGGCGCCCCGGGGCGCTCGAAGAAGGTCAGTCCCTGCACCCGCGCCGACCAATCTTCGTAAAATGGCCCCAGGATGAGCCAGGGCTGGATGATCTCACCGGCAGGGACGTTCCGCACCAGGTTGGGGTGAGATGGGGTCATGTTTTTTCCTCCTTGGGTCGTATTTCGTCGGCGAACAACCCCTACTAATGAGAATGAGGCGCGCCCCAGGGCTTGCGCAGGGCCGCTAGAAGCGCAATTCCGCCCACCAGCGCGGCGGCGGCGGCAGCGGTCAGCGCCCAATTGACCTGCTGATCTGCTTTGAGGGCCGCCAGAATGAGGGCGAAGAACAGCGCGATTAACTCAACGGCGATCACTTTAAGAAAACGAGGCCACAGCTCGCCTTTGGGCAGTCCGGCGCGCACGTAGCCGTCAATCCAGAGCCATGCCATCAGCCAGGATAGGCCAAAGACGATCAGATAGACACGGTCAATGAAGCGAAACAGCCACGCCATCCGCATGGAAGAAGCCAACAGCACGCTCGCCGTCGTCAGCGAGGCGCGCCCGGCTACCAGGATCAGGCCCAGGAACAGGCCGGCGGTGGTGGAGAGGGCCGTTGCCAGGGCCGATAGGCCGTAAGAGCGTAGTTTGAGATGCATACCATCGGTTCCTTGTTGGCGGGCCACAGTTGGGCGGCCGTGCTGGCCGCCGGTCTGCGGCGGGCCGCGGACCGCCCTATGTGGCCGTGGATGTTTCTGGCACGAGCCAGGGAGGGAGCTTTTTCCCCTGGCGCTTCAAATAGCTGGCGTAGAGCAGCTTGTAGGCGTCTATGATGTAATACTGCCCAAACTGTTTTTCGGGCAGTACGCTCACCAGGTGCGAAACGACCGTCTCGGCCATTTCTTCATCCATGCCCTGCGCCACCTCGTAGTCAAAATAGATTGCCAGGTCCTTTTCGGGCTTTTCGATCACCCGGGTGACGCCGAACTTCGCCGGTTGGAGGTGAACGGGCGAGTAGCGTTCTAATAAAAAGGTTCCGGGCGAGGCCGAATGGACGTATTCCTGGTGGGCGTAAAGGAAATTGACGGTATCCTGGGCGTTTTCGATGGTTTCGCCGGGGAAGCCGAAGAAGAAAAAGGTGTGGTTCCAGATACCCGCCGCAGTTCCACTGCGCAGAATGCGGCTGATGGTCTCTAACTGCGTGCCTTTCTCCATCGCGGAGACGATGGGGCTGGAGGCCGTTTCCAGGCCAAAGAGCAGCATCCGGCAACCATCCTGGCCCAAAGAAGCGAGGATGTCATCGGAGAGGGATTTTTCAAAGCGGGTACAGCCCGTCCAGTCAATCGGGCTGCCCTTTTCGATCAACAGGGCCGACATATGTTTGAGGTTACGCGGGGTGATGGCCTCATCCGCAAAGAAGATGTGGCGCGTGCCGTACCTGCGCTGGAGTTCGAGCATCTGGCCCACGATTTGCTCGGCCTGGAGCTGGCGGTAAGAGTTATCCCAGCCGTAACCGACGTTGCAGAAGGCGCACACGCCGTGATAACAGCCGTGCGCCGTCAGCAGGGGCAAAACGACTTCGGGAGCCAGGTAGCGCTTCAGGTCCAGCCCGTCAAAGTCGGGGAGCAGTTCCTGGGGTTCAGCGCCGCCCTGGCGCGGCCCGCCCACGCGGTGATCGAAGCGGTGATCGGGTGGGGTGGAGCGGATGGTCGGGCGGGCATTGGGGGCGGAGGCGTCGCGGTAGATCAGGTTGGGGACGACGCTCAGGCTGGTTCCAGCTTCCAGGGCCTGGGCCAGCGCCAACAGCGGGTATTCGCCCGCGCCGACTACGGCGCTGTCTATCAGGTTAAACAACTGCGGCGCGGCGGCGATCTGCTCGCGCAGCATGGTCACGTGCGGCCCGCCCACCGTGACGTGGCACTTCAGCCCGGCCTTTTTGACCAGATAGGCGATGGTCATCGCGGCGAGCATCTGGCCCATGGTGGGGACGGAAATGCCCACGATGTCGGGCGGGTCGCGCCGCAGGTCGGCGATGACCCCGGCGCGGTAGACTTCGAGGAAGGGGTTCAGTTCGGGGTCGCGCACGGCCTGAAGCAGGCGCGAGCTTTCGTCTACGGGGTAAGCCGAGGTGAAGGAATTGAAGTCTAAGCTGGAAGGATAAAACGGCAATGAAGCCAGGCGCAGGGAATCCACCAGGGTGAGGAAGGCATCGCGGCAGTGCGGGCCGTCATAAAACGCTTCAGAGCGGATGACGGCCTTGGCGCTCTCTACCCGGCGGGCCAGGGCCGGCCCTTCGGCGAAGGCCCACTGCACGGTTTGGGGGTCGGCGGCGGCGCGGCGCGGCACTTTCAGGCGGCCGTTGGGGTGATACACCTGGCGCAGCCGTTCTAACGCGCCCTCTAAAAAGCGGCGCGATAAAAACACGTCGTAAGTTTCAATGTTGAGGTCGCGCTGCGTCACCTGCAAGCCTTCCTGGCGCAAGAAAGCCGTCAGGGTAGGCAGCGCCAGGTGCGGCATTGCAGGCGTCCACTGAGGTGGGAAAAGGAGCGCTATTTTTGTCATTTGGTGTACAACACACAGCGTACTTCGTGACCCGGTTCGGCCTCTACAAAGGGCGGTTCGCCGACATCGCAGATGCCGGGGCGGAACGAGTCACAGCGCGGGTGGTAAGGACAACCTTTGGGAAGAGAGTAGGGGTCTGGAACCATGCCGCGGATCGAAGCCAGACGCTTGCCGCGGCGCTTTTCGCCCAGGCGGGGGATGGATTGGAGCAGGGCGCGGGTGTAGGGGTGCAGAGGGTTGTGGAAGATCGAGTCTACATCGGCCTCTTCGACCACTTTGCCCATGTACATCACCACCACGCTCTCGGCCATTTGCGCCACCACGCCCAGGTTGTGGGTGATGAACATAATCGCCATGCCCAGTTCTTTTTGCAGGCGGCGCATCAGGGTTAAGATTTGGGCCTCGGTGGTTACGTCGAGAGCGGTAGTCGGCTCATCGGCGATGAGCAGGCTGGGATGGCATGACAGGGCCATGGCGATCATCGTGCGCTGGCGCATGCCGCCCGAAAGCTCATGAGGGTAGCGGTCAATGGTGCGGCTTGGGTAGGGCATGCCGACCATATCGAGCATTTCGATGGCGCGCTTGCGGGCTTCGCTCTCTGAAACTTTCTGATGCAGGGTGATGACCTCGCAAATCTGGTTGCCGATGGTATGCACCGGGCTGAGCGAAGTCATCGGCTCTTGAAAGACCATTGAAATTTCGGCCCCGCGAATACTGCGGATCTTGTCGCCGTAGGGGTCGAGCGTAGCGAGGTCAATGAGCGATGCCGACCCTCCATTGGCGGATGAGCCTTTGGGCCGCTGTTGGAACCAGATGGAACCCCCGACGATTTTACCGGGTTTCGCTACAATGCGCATAATCGAGCGGGCGGTGATGCTCTTGCCACAGCCGCTTTCGCCTACTACGGCCATGGTGCGGCCGCGTTTGATCTCAAAATCGGCCCCGTCAACGGCCCGCACCGTCCCTTCGTTGAGGAAGAAGTAGGTCTTCAGGTTTTCAACTTTAATCAAAACGTCGTCATTTAGCACGGCTTCACTCCTATCTGGCGTTCCGTACAAACCTGCCCCTAACGGGCATAGGGGTCGGCGGCGTCGCGCAGGCCATCGCCCAAGAAGTTAAAGGTCAGCACCGTCGCAATGACGGCAATGGCAGGGGCGAACACCCAGGGGGCCAGCACAACCGATTGCAGGTTTTGGGCTTCTTGCAGCAGGACGCCCCAACTGATGGCCGGCGAGCGCAGGCCTAACCCCAAGAAGCTGAGGCCGGTTTCGCTGATAATCATGTTGGGGATAGCCAGGGTAAGATTGGCGATGATGTAGCTGAGGAAGCCGGGGACCATGTGGCGCAGGATGATGCGCATTTCACTGGAACCGCACAGGCGCGCCGCCATGATGAAGTCTTCCTCGCGCATGGCTAAGAAGCGCCCGCGCACCACCCGGGCCAGGCCCGTCCAACTGATCAGCGAGAGGATGATAGTAATGCCGAAGTAAACGCGCACCACCGGCCAATCCACCGGCAGAGCCGCCGAGAGCGACATCCACAGCGGGATCTGCGGGATGGAGCGGATGAACTCGATGACGCGCTGGATGATAATATCCACCTGGCCGCCGTAAAAGCCCGAAATGCCGCCGATGACGATGCCGAAGACGAGGCTGAGGACCACCCCGATCAGGCCGATGGAAAGGGAAATGCGCGCGCCGTAGACAATGCGCGAGAACAGATCACGCCCCAGCCGGTCGGCTCCGACCACAAAGAGGCCCTGTTCAGAGTGGGGCACATTGGGCAGGCCGAACAGATGAATATCCATATCGAACAGCCCCCACATCTTATAGGGCGTGCCTTTGACGAACAGGCCGATGGGGTAGGCGGTGGTAGTGTCTTCGGTGTAAATACTGCGCAGGGTCTTAGGGTCGCGCGTGCGCACGATCTTATAAACAAACGGCGCGCGGAAGTTGCCTTGCGCGTCGCGCAGGTGGATGCGCGTAGGCGGGGCCAGTTTGTATTGGGCGAAATACTCGTCGGGGTCGTAAGGGGCCACAAACTCGCAGAAAATCATGGCGATGTACAGGATAATGATAAACACGCCGCTGAACAACGCCAGTTTATGCCGCTTGAACTTCCACCACATCATTTTTAACGGTGGAGCAACGTATACCTGCTCCTCCAGGTTTTTTCCAGGTAACTTGGCTGCCTGAGCCTCGGTTGCCATGCTTGCTCCTCCTTACATGCGGATGCGCGGGTCTACCCACGCCAGCAGGATGTCTGAAATCAGCGTGCCGATCACCGTTAGCGAACTGAGCAGCAGTAAGAAACTGCCGGCCAGGTACATGTCTTGCGAAGTGAGAGCGCGCAGCATGAGGGGGCCAGTGGTTTGCAGGCTGAGAACGACGGAAATCAGCGTTGCGCCCGAAACCAGGTTTGCCAGTTCCCACCCGACGGTGGAAAAGAAGGGGTTAAGAGCCACGCGCACCGGATATTTCCAGATCAGCTTGCTCTCGCGGATGCCCTTGGAGCGCGCCGTTTCGACGTAGGGTTTATTCAGCTCATCCAGCAGGTTGGCGCGGGTGGTGCGCAGTCCCCCCGCCGTGCCGTTGAGGGCCAGGATGAGAATGGGAATCCAGATATGCTTGAGCATATCCAGCACTTTGTCCCAACTCCAGGGCGCATTGATGTACTGCTCTGAAAACAGGCCGCCCACGTTCAGCCCAAAGGTGTTGAGGGCGAACCACATCACCAGCAGGGCCAGCACGAATCCCGGCGTGCCAACCCCCACAAAGCTGATGAACGTCAGGATGTAGTCGAGAACGGAATATTGGTGGGTGGCGGAGTATACGCCTAAGGGGATCGCCACAAACCACCCCACTAGCAGGGCCGCAAAAGACAGCACGACCGTCAGCGCCATGCGCTCCCAGATTAAATCCTTCACCGGCTTACCCCACTCCAGAGACTGCCCAAAATCGCCGCGCAAGAGGATGCCGCCGATCCACTTAAAATACTGCTGGTAAACTGGCATCCCCAGGCCGTACCGCTCACGCAGGCCCTGAAGCTGGGCTTCGTCAATGACGTCGCCCTGCTGGCGCAGTGTGGCGGCGTAGGAAGTTAAGAAGTCCCCAGGGGGCAGTTGAATGACCGTGAACGAAATAATCGAGATCACGAACAGGGTGGGGATCATAATGGCAATGCGCCGCAAAATATAACCTAACATTCAAAACCTCCGCTCCCGCCGGTCAAGGGATGAAGTGGTTGGGGCCGGCTTGCAGGGCCGCGGGGCCTTTAGCCGGCCCCAACCGCCGCTTGCGGGTGATGGAGCGCCCGACAGGATGGCCCGGCGGGCGCTCTGGTAAGTTATTCAGCCAGCACGTGCTTTTCAGGCTCGTCCCATGAGTACGTTTCGGTGTTGTAGACGTTCTCATCACCGGTCGTATCGTCCATCGGGAAGCCTTCCACGAAGTTCATGAAGCCGTTCTTGACGATTGCCGGCGCGGGCATTTCGCCTAACACGCCGACCATCGGCACTTCTTCGGCCCAGATATCGAGGATCTGCCGGAAGAGGGCGTTCTGTTTTTCGAAATCGGGTTCAACCGAGATCTGATCCCAGAGTTCCCAAATCTTCCAGATGAAGTGATCCTTGGGCGGCTCCACCGCGTTGGGATCATCCTTGCCGCGGTTATAGTAGTGGGCGAAGCCGGCCGCCCAGGGGCGGTCTGGCTGTACGCCGCGGAAGATGATGGCCTCGGGAACCAGCGGCAGTACGGTGCGGTCGCCGCCCCAGAAGCCAGCGTCAATCTCATTGGCCTCAAAGTGTTCGGAATACAGCGAGCGCTCGATGGACTTGGCCGATGCCTTGATGCCAATGGCGTTGAGATGCTCGACGACCATATTGACGGTATCGTCTTCGCGCGTGCCAGTGGGGTTGATGTGTTCGATGGTGAATGCGATCGGAGTGCCATCTTCAAAGGTGCGCACGCCGTCGGGGCCTTTCTTGTAGCCTTCGGCGTCCAGCAGTTCTTCGGCCTTGACCGGGTCGTATTCGATATAGGCTTTGGCGGCCTTTTCATAATACTGCGGCGAGAAGGGCAGGGGGCTGTACTGGCGCGGAACGAGCATGCCATCCCAGATCACGTCGTTGATTTCCTGGCGGTTGATGGCGAGGTTCATGGCGATGCGGCAGTTGCGGTTCTGGAAGAACTTCGCCAGGAGCGGCTTCTTGGAGGAGTGGTTGGGGTTCATGCCCAGGTGACCCGCAGAGATGCCCAGCAGTACGCGGTAATCGCCCTTGGCCTCGTTTTCCTTGTGGAGCGTGAAGTCGCCGAAGGAAACATGGCGGGCCTGGAAGTCAATCTCGCCGTTGGCGATCCACAGGTTGAAAACGTCGTTGGTCTCGAACAGGCGGTGCTGGATCTTATCAATATAAGGTAGCTGGTTGCCTTCTGGGTCGGTGGCGAAGAAGTAGGGGTTGCGCTCCATGATGAAGAGCTCGCCCGACATGGTGCTGGTCTGGACCCAGGGGCTGAGGGTGGGGCATTCAGCGTTGAAGAGCTGCACTTCGCGGTCGAGGTAGTATTTATCCCACGAGTCGAAGCCCTTTTCTTTCATTTCGGCTTCCAGCGCGGCCTTATCGTCGGTGAGATCAATGTGGAAGCGCTTGAGGTAGTGACCCGGAGAGGCGGGCGTGTTGCGCGTGAGGCCGTAGATGAACATGGGCTTGGGGTCTTTGAAGATGAACTTCACCGTAAAGTCATCTACGACTTCGAGGGTGGCGGGGGTGCGGTCTTTGCCTGAAGTATAGACCGTGGGGAAGCCCGGCTGTAAGACCTTGTTGCTGACGCGGTAATCATAGTGCCATTTAACATCGGCGGCGGTGTGCGGCGTGCCGTCGGACCATTTGATGCCCTTGCGCAGGTAGAAGGTCCATTCGCGGGCGTCACTGCTGACTTCCCACGATTCGACCAGGCGGGGCTGGAGCGCCAGGGTTTTGTCGAACCAGGCCCAGGCGCGGTCGCCCAACTTGGTGGGGCCCCAGCGGTCTGAAACGCCCTTAAAGCCGCGGCGGATAGCACCGCCATACTTGCCGATGCTTTCCAGCGGGACCATTACGCCCGGGTTGGCGGGCAGACGCTCGGCAACGGGCGGGAGCTTGCCCGCTTTGACGAGTTCGGCCAGCATGGGGGCTTCGTTAAATTTGCTTACCGGCGTGGCCGTGGGGCCTGTGGTAGCGGTAGCCGCAATATTCACGGGCGGCTTGGTAGCGGTTGCCTGCACCTCAACCGGTTTGGGGGTTGCGGTGGAGGCGGCGGGTTCCTGCGGCGCGGTGGTAGGCTGGGCGGGCGCGGTGCAGGCCGTCAACAGGCCAGCGGCCCCCACAGCCGAAAGGCGGAAAAATTCACGCCGGGTGATCTTACGCTTTTGCATCATTGGTTTATTCCTCCTCAAACAGAGCGTACTAACATGGCGGTTAAGCCAGTGAGACCATGGCACACGAAAGAAGCTTGTTTTTTGGCTGTTCCACCTCCTTTCCAACCGGGGCTGGCGGCTCCGGCTGAGGCCAACGGTTGGTTCAGGCCGCCGCGCGCGCGGCCAGGCCTGTGATGCCCATTAACGAAAGTTCCTCGGCCCGGTGACAACTGACAAAATGCTCAGGCGAAATTTCGCGCAGGACCGGGGTTTCGGTTTTACACGCTTCTTTGGCGTAGCGGCAGCGCGGGTGGAAGTAACACCCGCTGGGCGGGTTGGCGGGGTCGGCCACTTCGCCCTGCAAGACCAGCGGCTCGGTGCGCAGGCGCGGGTCGGGCCGGGGGACGGCGGAGAGCAGGGCCTCGGTGTAAGGGTGGCGCGGATCGGCAAAGAGTTCTTCGGTTTTGGCGCTCTCCACCAGTTTGCCCACGTACATCACCGCGACCCGGTCCGAGATGTGCTCCACCACGCTGAGGTCGTGCGAGATGAACAGGTAGGTCAGGCCAAAGTCTTGCTGTAAGTCTTGCAGCAAGTTGAGGGTTTGGGCCTGGATAGACACATCCAGCGCCGAGACGGGCTCGTCGCAGACCACCAGTTGAGGGTGCAGGGCCAGGGCGCGGGCCACCCCGATGCGCTGGCGCTGTCCGCCGGAGAAGGCGTGAGGGTAGCGGGTCATATATTCGGGGCGCAGTCCTACCACGCGCAGCAGCTCGGCCACACGGTCTTGCAGTTCTTGCCCTTTGGCAATACCGTTGACCAGCAGGGGTTCGCCCACAATTTCAAGCAGGGTCATGCGCGGGTTGAGGGACGAGTAGGGATCTTGAAAGATCATCTGAATGTTCTGGCGCAACTGCTTGAGCTGTTGAGGGTTCAGGTCTGGCACGTTGACCCGGCCCATCTTTTTATCGTCAAACCAGATTTCGCCGGCGGTGGGGTTGTAGGCCCGCAGGATGAGTCGCCCGGTGGTGGATTTACCGCAGCCGCTTTCGCCGACCAGGCCGAGCGTTTCGCCCTCGCGGATAAAGAAGCTGACGTCGTCCACCGCCTTCACGTTACCCACCAGCCGGGTGAACACAAAACCTTTGTGGATGGGAAAATGCTTTTTCAGGTTTTTGACTTCCAGCAAGATGGGTTTGGGTTCAGAAACCTCGGTCATGGTCATCGTCCTCTCGGTCAGAGATTAAAAATTTAAAAATAAGTCCACACCCAGGCTGTACAGCCGGGCAGAGCATACCGCTAAAGGGGAATGGGGTTACACCAGTATTTTCGGGCGCGCGCACGACTCGCGCTGAGTCAGGCTGGCGCGCAGGGTAATCTGACAGCCTAAGATCAGCGGATGGCGGATTTGATCCATCAGCACGCGTACAGCCCAGAAGCCTTCTTGAAATAACGGTAAAGAAACCGACGTAAGCGGTGGATTAAAACTGCGTGAGATTTCGGTATCATCAAATGTGATTACGGATAAATCATCTGGCACTTTGCGTCCGGCGGCCTGTACCAGTGAGATGACTTGAGTGGTGAATAGTTCATTGATGATCACCACGCCGGTGATGGTGGGCGAGTCGAGCAGCAAGCGGGCGGCGGCTTGTTCATCGTAGCCCAGCAAGATGTTGCATTCGCGCAGGGGCAGTTGGGCTTCTTCGATGGCTTTGCGGAAGCCGGCCAGGCGCTCGAAGGTGTAGGCGTACTTGGTACTGCCGCCCAGAAAGGCCAGGTAGCGGTGGCCTAATTGGATCAGGTGGCGGGTGGCCTCATAAGAGACGAGTTCTTCGTCACGTCCGACGGAGCTGACGCCGCGCTGGGTGACGCGCCGCCCCACCAGCACAATGGGGATGCCCAACTGGCAGAAGCGGTCAACCACCGGTTCTTGAATGCGCGCGCCAATGACGATCACCCCTTTGGGGTGGAGGAGCGGATCGGCCAGGTAGAGGTTTTCGAGGTGATCGCCGAACAGGCTGGGGTCGTTGAGGGCCAGGGTAAGCTGTAAACGGTAGAGGGCCGCGCCGGCCTGCACGCCGCGGATGATCTCGTGGAAGACCTTGGAGGTGCGCAGGTTTTGGGGGTGCAGTACCAGGATGGTCTGCGGCTGGCTGTCATCTTCGGCAGACTGGGCGGCCCCGCTCAACGCTCCGGCGGCGGCTTCGGCCATTTCTTGAGCGGCGCGCGCTTCTTCCAGCAGGGTCAGGCTGTCAATCGCGTCGCGGACGCGCTTGCGCGTGGCCTCAGAGACCCCCGTCCGGTTGTTGAGAACCATAGAAACGGTGGTTTTGGATACGCCCGCCTGTCTCGCAATTTCTCGTACGGTCGCCACAGCATCCATCCCGAAGAATAAAGATTCAAATCCCTCAGAATCGACAAACTGCAAAACCTGTTGCAATTTGTCTGCGATCCACAATTTTTGCGTTACCGATATTGCGGTCCGGACGGACAAACGGACACTAGGACATGCATACAGATAAAGGAGATATGTCCAGTGTAACAGCTTTTTCTGAGTTCGTCAATAATGATTTTCGTCCAAAACGATCTGTGTCACTTGTTCCGCGGCCGGCGGCAGATTTCATGAATGCCGAAGGTCGTTTTGGCCTGAGCTTCCTGCTTTGCCGCACGAGCATTTCTAAAAAAACGCGCCTGCCCGTCTTGACATTAACAGGGTAATCAATGTAGATTTAGTATACAAACTATCTACTCATCACTGCCTTCACTGCAACTGGTCTATGAGGAGGAACTATGAAGCTTTTCTCGCGTGTGCTGTTGGTTTTGGCTCTTTTGGCAGCGGCCATGTTGGGTGGGTATGCGGCCAGCCGCGTTGGCGCGGTGCAGGCCGCCGCGGCGGCTTTTGGCCCGCCCATTAAAGTCACCCTGATGGATGTTCCCAATGCCAGCACCACCCCAGACGTCTTTGGAACCACGGCCGTTAAAATCGCGGATGCAGGCACGTTTACCGTCGAAGACGGCGCCTCGCTGATCGAAGTGACGCATCAGGGCCGGCTGTACGTGGAGTCGTTCACCGGCTCGACAGGCGCGTACTTTGAACTGCGCGTTGATGATACTTTGGGCCAGGAGGTCCGCGCCGGCCAGCCCTCTGGGTTGGGGCTGGTGCGCTCAACGGAGGCCGGCACGTATGTCTCGAATACGTTTACGGGATACTGGCAGGGCCTGACTCCCGGAGAGCATACCGTCAGCATTTGGGTACGCGCGGCCAATGGTACCGCTAATAATGCCATTATCGACCCAGGCGGGTGGAACTCGAACATCGTCGTCGTCAAAGAATACCTGCCGTTTGGCACGACCTTTGCGCCGCTGGTGAATCGCTAGATAAAAACGGCTTCAAAATCGGTTGCGTCTCTCGCTCGCCGTGGATATACTTAAGCACAATGAGCGTCACGACGAGCGAGGACCAACCCTACGATAAAATCTCCCTGCTGCGCCTGGCTTTTGAGGGTCTGGAAGACGCCGAACTGCGCGAATTGGCCGCGCTGACGCGCCTGTGCTCTTATCCGCCAGGCCATATCCTCTGCCTGGAAGGGGCCAATGAGGAGATTTTTTACATCATCGCCGACGGCCAGTTGGAGGTCACCAAGCAAATTGGCGAACAGGAGGGCGAGCGCCTGCTGCGCGTGGTGGAGCGGGGAGATTTCGTCGGCGAGATGGCGCTGATCCAAAACGCGCCGCGCGCGGCTACGGTGCGCGCGATCACCGCATGCACCGTATTAGAGATGGACAAGGACGACTTTGAAGCCATGCTCATCCGCAGTCCACGCATGGCGATTAACATCATCCGTACTACCCTCGACCGGATGCGCCAAAACGACCAGATGGCGATCCGCGATTTGCAGAAATCGAACAAAGTACTGCGTCAGTTAGACCGCAACAAGCTGGAATTTATTCAGGTGGCGGCCCACGAACTGCGCACTCCGCTGACGGTGTTGAAGGGTTACGTCTCTCTGCTGATGACTTTCCCCGGCCTGAAGGGTGACGCCGCACTGCAAGAAGTGTTGGAAGGGATCGGCAAGGGCGCTGACCGGATGCACGAAGTGGTCAATATGATGCTGGATGTGTCGCGGATTGACAGCGACGCGCTTAAGCTGATCCTCGCGCCGGTGATGGTCAAGCAGACGGTGAGCGATGTGGTGCGCGGTTTCGCCAAAGCCGCCGAGGAGCGGCGCATTGCCCTGGTGGTGGAACAGGAACCCGGCGCGCCCTACATCAATGCCGACCCGGCGTTACTGCACAAGGCTTTGTATCACCTGGTGGTGAATGCCATCAAATACACGCCCGATGGCGGCAGGGTGACGGTGCGCATCCGCCCGGTGGAACTGGATGAGAAGGGGCCGGGGGTGGAAATTGCAGTGAAAGATACGGGCATTGGGCTGGACCCGGAGCATCACGAACTGGTCTTTGAGAAGTTTTACCAGGTGGGTTCGGTGGCCTTGCACTCATCTGGCAAGACGACCTATAAAGGGGGCGGTCCCGGTCTGGGTCTGGCGATTGTGCGCGGCGTGGCGCGCGCGCACGGCGGCAGGGTCTGGGTGGAGAGCGCCGGCCACGATGAAGTCAACTTCCCTGGCTGTACGTTTTACTTGCAACTGCCCGTCAACCCGCCCGTGAATGAGAAGGGGGATTAGGGGGTATGGGCAGTGTGAGGGGTCGTCAAAAGCGCCTGTAAGATTTCCCGCGCCAGCGTTATTTCTTCCTCATTAATTGTATGCCCCAGGTTGGGGTAGACTTTTAAGGTAACATCGGCCCCCAGGGTTGTGAACACCTGGGCCGTTTCTTCGACGCGCGCGCGGGGGATGTAGGGGTCTGGGTCAGAACAGCCGACCAGCACGCGGGTTCCTTCCAATCGGCCAGAGTAGCGGCGCGGCGTGCCGGGCGGGCCGATCAGCCCGCCGGAAAAGGCCAGCACGCCCCCCCAGGGGCGCTCCAGACCATCGGCATGACGGGCGGCGAACTCGGAGGTCAGACAGGCCCCCTGCGAGAAGCCCCCCAATACTACCCGCTCTGGGCCCAAACCGGCCTGGGCCGCCTGAGCTACCAGGCCGGCCAGCTTTTGGAGCGAGCGCGACAGCCAGGGTTCGTTGGCCTCTAGGGCGGCCATAAAGGGCTGTGGATACCAAGCATTGCCCTCGGCCTGCGGTAAGAGAAAGGCCGCGCCGGGCACAGCCAGGGCGCGGGCGAGTTCCAAAATATCCTGGGCGGTTGCGCCGCGCCCATGCGCCAGGATAACGACCAGGCGCGCCTGTGACAGCGGTTCTCCGTAGGTTAAATCCATGTTCTGATCCTTATGTGGGCAGGTGATTTTTAAACAGCGTCCAGAGTGACGGGCGGCAGGATGCGCTCGATGGTCTCGCGGCGGGGTTCGAGCCAGGGGGGCAGTTTCAGGGCACTGCCCAGGGCCTGCACGGGTTCATCCAGGGCGAAGCCGGGCGGGTCGGTCGCCAGCTCAAAAAGGATGCCGGCCGGCTCGCGGAAGTAGATGGAGGTGAAGTATTGGCGGTCCATCACCGGCGTGACCTGAAAGCCCAGTTCGATCAGGCGGTCGCGCCAGCGCAGTTGGGTTTCGCCATCGGGGACGCGGAAGGCAATGTGGTGGATCACTCCCGCGCCCATGCGCCCGCGCGCCAGGTCGGGGCGGGCTTCTACGTCCACCACCCGGCCCGGCGCGAAGGCGCTTTCGCCCGCCGCCGCCAGACGCACGCGGTGCGGGCCTTCTTGGCGCGGCTGGAAGCCAAAAACGCGGGTGAGCAGGTCGAGGGTGGGCGAGCCTTCGCTGACCATCAGGGTGGGAGCGGCAAAGCCGCGGATGGCATAGGCCGCCGGTACGGGCCCGCCCTTCCAGGCGGGGAGGGGAGCCGCGCCTTCCTCGGCTACCAGTTCGAGCGGCAGGCCATCGGGGTCGCGGGCGGGCAGTACTTCCTGGTCAAAGCGGGTCAGGGGCGCGCCGGGCGAAGCGCCATACTGCGCCAGGCGCTCGGCCCAATAGCCCAGCGAGCCGGGCGGGACGGCGAAGCCCACCGCCGTCACCTGGCCGGCTCCCTGAGCGCCGGGGCGGGCATCGCTCCAGGGGAAAAAGGTCAGGATGGTTCCGGGCGCGCCGGCGGCGTCGCCAAAGTAGAAGTGATAGGTTCCGGGGTCATCGAAATTGACGGTTTTTTTAACCAGCCGGAGGCCCAGGGCGGTGGTGTAGAAGGTCAGGTTGCGCTGTGGGCCGCTGGCAATGCCGGTGATGTGATGTACGCCGGCAATGGGTTCGAGTTGGGGGGTCAGCATCTTATCTCCCGATAATTTTCATAAAAAATATCGGGATTATTGTAACACAAAACAGGTTCAATTCGGGTTTTTCACTGAACCGCGTGGAAACCGCCCCGGCTGTAAAGACGGCGGGAGGCCGTCATGTTCTTACAGGGTCGTTCATTGAATTGTGTGTAACCTGCGGGGTAGTCTGCAAGTTACATACTATTTGAAATACTGTTCCTTACAGGCGGTAGAGTTCTTCTAAGAACGCTTGGCCCTCTTCCACCGTCATGGGGTCGTTGACGATGTGCATCAAGAAGCCATGCCCGCCCAACGCGCGCGCCACCTGCAGCGCGCCCGCGCGGGTGACGTAAATCTGACAGCGTTTGCCGGCATCGCGGATTTTCTTAATCAGCGGCAGCCAGCCTTCGGCCATCGGTTGACCATCGCCGGGCTGCCATTGGATGCCCCTCAGCCGCTCCAGGCTGAGAAGCTGGTCCAGGTGAGGGATTTCACCCTTGCCATCCAGGTGGTAAAAAGCGTATTCCAGGTGATCGCAGAGGGCTTTCAGGTCTGGCATGACAAAGCGCTGGAACATGCGCGGCGAGATCATGTAAGAAAAATCGCATTGGAGCATGTAGCCCGGCCCCGGCGACCAGACCGGCCCCCAGCAGGCATTGCCGCGCCCGGCGGCGCGGGTGATGGCTTCCAGTTCGTCGTAATAGCGTATCCACAACGCCGTAATTTCGCCCACCAGCCGGTCCACGTTGGCGGGGTCGTCGGTGAGGTCCATGAGCAGTTTTTCAGTTCCGCGCAGAGAGGCGAGGATGTCTAGGTTGCCGCCCAGGTCGGTGATGCCCACTAACACCTCACGGCCCCAGCGTTCCACCGCCCGCCGGGTGATGGCCTGTACGCGCCGCCACCAGGGGTTAGCGGGGTCGTAAGTGGGGTGGATGTCAGACAGCGACTCTACGCCCTCCAGGGGCCAAAACCAGGTGGTGTCGGGCGTCCAGGTGACGCGCGAACCCAAAAAGGCCGCCATTACGCCGGGGCCAAAGTTCACCCACCACTTGGGGTAGGCGTCGCCGAGGAAGTGGGTGGCTTCGAGGATGCGCTGCCAGTTGTCAATGATTGCGTCAATGGGGGTATCTAATCCAAATTTGGTAAACTGCGACCAGTCGGCCCCGGGGACGGGGTCGTGAATTTCTAAGACGACCAGGGGGCGGTCTAGTTCGCCGGCCCACCAGGCGTTCCAATCGCGCTCGATGCGCTGCCAGTCGGAATCGGTAAAGCGAAGGTGGATGGTCATGGATTTGGCTCGTGGTTTAAGGTGAGATGAAGGAATTGTAACAGCGATTGGCTTTCAGCAGATAGCTTTCTCGCCAAGCTGAACAGGGCCTTCTCAAATCCCCCCACCCCTAGCCCCGCCCCCCTCAAGGGGGGCGGGGAACCAAAGATTCGTGGGGCTTGGCGGCGCACTCGCGCCGCCAAGCCCCACACCCCTATTACAAGACGAGAGATTTTCAAACAGTCAAGCGGCTTTGAGAAGCCCTATCGAGCTGAAAGCCAATCACCGCCTAACGGAATCCCACTTCATCCAGCACCACCGAACCGCGCGGGGTGCGGTCAAACACAAATCGAATGGCGGCGATGCGGGCGGGGTCGAAAGCGGGGTTGGCGGCGGTAAAGTGGGCCAGCGGCAGGCTGTAGCTTTGCAGAACCGGCTCGGATGGTCCGCGGCGCTCGAAGAGAGCGGCCTTGAAGACAGGGGCCGGAAGCTGCGGCTGGATGGGGCGGTAGGCGCTGAGGGGCAGTGCGGCCTCGTTCCCGGCGGCGTCAACCAGCGTTACAGTGAGGTCTATGGGCTGGCGGGGACCGGCGGGCGGCGCGGGGGTCTGGCCCTGGGGGGTGGGGTCTTGCAGGGCATCGGCCAGAGCGAAGATGATCGCTTCGGCAGGAGCGGGCGTGCCGGGCGGCAGGGTGAGGGTGTAGGCGGCCGGGGCTTCTTCCGTCCAACCGAGGTAAACGCCTGCGTTGAACTGCGCGTCGCCTTTGGCGTGAATGCGCTGTTCGCGCCAGAGCTTTAAGTTTTCGCCCGTCAGGCGGCCGCCGGGCAGGCTGGCGGTGAGCAGGTCTACGTCTTCCTCAAAATCCGCCAGCAGGCGGTCTCCGGCGCGGTTAAAGCGGTGGATGTAGAGGGTATCGGGCAGCCAGCCGGCAGGGGCGGCGCGCGCGTCGGCAAAGAGAGGCAGGTAGCCGGTCTGGCCCTTCAGCGCGGCCTCGAAGAAGGCGCTCAGGTAAACGCTGGCGATCTGGCGCTGCTGTTCGGGGGGCAGGAGCGCCCCCCGGTTTAAAAACCCGGCGGCCACCAGCATGCCCAGGTCGTTATCGCCCCAGGTGGTGTTGAACTGGCCGTGATTGGCGCGGTAAATGTACAGGGCGCTTTTAAACCCGTCAAAACCATCTGAGAACCGCACCCGCTCGTACTGATTGATGCCGTCGTCCGCCTGATTCCCGGCGTGATCGGCGACGGGGAGTCGCTGCTCACCGATTCGTTTCAGCAGGGCCTTCTTGATGCGCCGTACTACACCAAGCCGGAGGTGTTTCGCGGAATGCGGGTGCCCGAGGTGTTGCTGTCGGGCAACCACAAGGAGATTGCCGCGTGGCGTGCCGAGCAGCAGCGCAAGCGCACGGCGCAACGCAGGCGGGACTTACTGGCGGCGGAATCGGCGCCGCACACCACCGATGACCCTGCGGCAGGGCTTTCGGACGACAACGGTTGAGAACGATTCATTGAACAGAACACTATCACGGAGTATACACTCATGGAAAAGCTGAAGCTTGTTGAAGCTACACAAATGAAAAGCGACATTCCGGCGTTTGCACCGGGGGATACGGTCAACGTGCACGTGCGTGTCATCGAAGGAGACAAGGAACGCGTGCAGCAGTTCCAGGGCGTGGTGATTGCGCGACACGGATCGGGCATGAACGCCACCTTCACCGTGCGCAAGGTGTCGGACGGCGTCGGTGTTGAACGCATCTTTCCGCTGCACTCGCCGCGCATAGCCAAGATCGAGAAAGTGAAGGAAGGCTCCGTGCGCCGCGCAAAACTCTACTACCTGCGGAAGCTCGCCAGCAAACAGATACGACAGAAGACATCCGCATAGGTACGTGCCGAGCACCGTGCGGCGGTATGCATGGTAGAGCACCGAACCACATGAACGAGCGTCTTCATAGGTCCAAGCGCTTAGGTATCCCTTCGCAGCTCATCACCCGGCCGCTGACG
>Ga0101944_10000920_pt1 | contig 73639 bp, 40 predicted proteins | sample DewCreD2012metaG_FD_75245 | JGI IMG/M metagenome (GOLD analysis project Ga0101944, IMG submission 75245) | Hot spring sediment bacterial and archeal communities from British Columbia, Canada, to study Microbial Dark Matter (Phase II) - Dewar... ... | reverse complement strand
TGCTACCGGAAACAGGCGAAAGAGCCGGGAAATCCCGCAGCGAAATCGCAACCACAGGCCGAAATTGTTAAACTGAGGAGACCACGTGGGAATCCAGGCTAGCACCTCGGCGGCCCGGCTGAGCTTGGCCGCGAAAGCTTGTTCCACCCCCACCCACCCGCTAAGATGGGTCGGCGTGGCAGCAGGGTTCCGCGTTCGGTGGAAGCGGCTTGTGGCGACGCTGGTTCGCGGCAGCCGTTCACACGGCGGGGTTTGGCAAACTTGTGGACCTCGCCGCGAGACTCAGTACAGTTTCCATGAACGACCGCGGTTCGCGGCAGCCGCGGCGGCAGGAAGCCTCGGGGCCACCGTTTTCATGAGCGACACGTTCATGGCTCGGCACAATGCGGCATCGTTGATGGTTGTTTGCCGGCTCCTTGCCTTGGGGGTCTTGGCATTCGGGGGCGTTGCATCGGCGATGGCCCAAGGGCTTTCGGCTTTGCCTGAGGCATCGGCCGACGGCTTTCCCCGAGACTGCAACGAACTGAGGTCCATGCTGGGATGTGGTCCAGGGGTGGCCTCGCAGCCAGCCGGAAGGCCGTTGCAGTCATCCGTTTCTGTGCAATGGACGGATCCTTCCACGGGCCTGGCCGTTACGCAGCAACGCCGATGGATCCCGCAGGCGGGGTGCGTTTGCTTGACCACGACGATCGCCAACCGCGGGGCTGCGCCAGTCAATCTGTCGCGGGTGCAACTGGCCGACTGGTCATTCCGCGTCGCGGAGGGCAGCGACGCCCTGCGTTATCCCGCGCTGACCCACCGGAATGAAACCTGGTACGGTTCCACGTTCTGGAGCGGCCCGGACTGGACCCGGGTGGGCAGGGATTGGCAACACCCCGGCGAGAACACGGCGAGCATCCGCCGATTCACCGCGCCGCGCGATGGGCAGGTGACCATCCGCGGCCGCGCGTACAAGGCCCACGTGGACCGGGCGACGGACGGGGTGCGTTTGACGGTGCGGCACGGTTCGCGCGATGTCTGGCAGGCGGAAATCAACGGCGACGACGCCCAAGGGGTCGAGCCGCATCTGACGCTGGAGGTTCGCCAAGGCGACGCCATCCGCTTCATCGTCCACAAGCGAGGCGCGATCTCCTGCGATACCACCCACTGGGATCCCGTGATTGCCTATGGCAACGGTCCGTCGTTCAAGGCCTCGGAGGGATTCTCGCCCCAGAAGGAGGCCGGGTGTCCGTGGTCGTATGAAATGGAGGCCCACGGCCCGACCGAGCTCCATGTGGCCAAGGTGCACGGGTTTGGCGGCGACGGATGGCTGCTCGAAGGCGCGCCCACGGGGGATCGTCCGGTCTGGCTGTCGGAGGCCGAGTCGCTTCCGTTGGCCGTGGTCGCCGACGGCCGCGACGATCGCGGGGTGGCCGTGGCGATCGAACGCGGTGCGAATTGGCGGCTTCAGGCATCGCTGGAGGCCGACGGAAGGCTCCGCCTGAGGGTTTTCGTCGGCGACGACAACAAGGCCCCGGCGACCCTCAAGCCGAATGAGACGTTGCGGCTGCCCGAGATGGTGGCGGCGTCTTATCGCGGAACCTGGATCCAGGGGCTCGCGTTGCTTGGCGCGATGGCGTCTTGCGAAGCGCTGGAGGCGTCGGACGGCCTGAGCGAAGGGCTCAGGCGCGTGGTATCCGACCTGCGCTCTGCCCCGTGGCGCCGAGGGAGCGTTGCCGGCGGGGCTTCGTTGGCTGCGGACTATTGGGCCATGATTCAGCTCGATTGGCGGCGCCAAGATGGGCCCTTGGAGACCGCCGAGGCATTGGCCTCGGCCACGGCCAGGCATTTGGAGAAGGCTCGCGGCCTGTTGGCCGAACTGCGCCGCGGTCAGCCGGGCGGTTTTTTGGCGCGCGAGTCGCAGCACCTGGAATCGCTGGCCAAACAGGCCGCTCGCCAGGAGCTGACCTTGGCCGATCGGCGGGCGTTGTACCTCGAGGTCCGAACACTCAAGCGAGAGATCGCCCTGGCCAACCCCCTCATGCGGTTCGGCAGGCTGCTGTTCTGCAAACGCGTGCCGACGTCGTACAGCCATCTGGTGATGCAGTACTTCGGTTGGCGCGCCCGGCCTGGCGGCGGGTTGTTCATTCTCGACCAGCCCGGTCGGTCCCTGGCTTGCCGCGAAATCGTGAGCCACGAGGCGGTCTGCAAGACAGCCTCTGCCGGCCGTGAGGATGGCCCCCAGGGCAGGAGCCACGGCGGCAGCGTGTTGGAGCCGCGTCTGAGCTGGGATGGCCAGCGGATCGTGTTTTCGTTCGTGAAGACGCTCCCAGGCCAGCCGGACCCCGCATCGCTCGGCAATATCCACGACGAGGGGTTCTATCACATCTACGAGGTGAACGCCGACGGGACGGGCCTGCGGCAGCTTACGTTCGGCCCGTACGACGATCTCATGCCAGCCTATCTGCCCGACGGAGGAATCGTTTTCTGCTCCACGCGGCGGCGCGGCTACGCCCGATGTTTCGGGCCGCAGTTCAGCCCGCGCTGGCACGTTTACACGCTGCACCGCATGGACGGCGACGGAAAGAATCTCCGCACCCTCTCGTATCACGACACGAACGAATGGTTCCCCGCCGTCTCCCACGAAGGGCTGATCCTCTATAGCCGCTGGGACTACATCGATCGGGACGCGGTGACGCACCAAAACCTCTGGTGCACCCGGCCCGACGGTTCGAATCCCCAGGCCCTTTGGGGCAACGCCACGGCTTCGCCCCACTGCACGTTTCAGATCCAGCCGATTCCCGGTTCGAGCAAGATCGTGTTCACGGCCTCGGCGCACCATTCGATTACGGCGGGTTCGATTGCGACGGTCGATCCGCTGGTCGGCCGCGACGGCCACGCGGCCGTGACCCGTCTCACGCCGGAAGTGCCGTTCCCTGAAGCCGAGAGCATGAATATCCCCGAGTACTACGAGGCGCCGTGGCCGCTTTCGGAAGACTATTTTCTGGTCGGATACAGTCCCACGCCGCTGGTCTGGGAGCCTGGAGCGAACCCGCCGAACGCGGTGGGGATTTACCTTTTGGACCGCTGGGGCAATCGCGAATTGATCTATCGCGACCCGGAAATCAGCAGCACGAATCCCTGTCCGCTGAAGCCTCGCCCTCGACCGCCCGTCTTGCCCAGTCTGCCGCCCGACGTCCCGGCCATGGGCGAGATGGTCGTGGCGGACGTTTATCAAGGGCTGGGCGACATCCCGCGGGGCAGCATCAAGGAGCTTCGCATTGTCCAGATCTTTCCCAAGACGACGGTGGTGGCCAACACGCCGCCGATCGGGCTGGCAGGGGAGGAGAACGGCCGGGCGATCCTGGGCACCGTGCCGGTCCATGCCGACGGCTCGGCGCGGTTCACGGTTCCTGCCAAAAAGCCCATCCTCTTTCAAGCCCTTGACGCCAACGGGATGGCCTACCAGACCATGCGGTCGGTGACGTATGTCCAGTCGGGCGAGCGCGTGGCGTGCATCGGGTGCCACGAGCCGCGGATGTCGGCCCCAGTTCGGACCGCGGTCTCGGTGTCCGCCATGGCCCACAAGCCGGCCCCCATCGAGCCGGGGCCCCTGGGCGGCCGGCCGTTCTCGTTCGTGGAGATCGTCCAGCCGGTGCTCGACCAGCACTGCGTGCGTTGTCACGGCGGCGAGAAAACGGAGGGAAAGATCGACCTGACCCGGACGCCCAGCGGCAGCTTCACCCGCTCTTACCTCGCCCTGTGCGGCGACCGGAATTTCTGGCACTTGGGCACCAACCCCCAAAATGCGGCAGAGGCCCTCGTGCCTCGTTTCGGCGCCCGCAACCAGATTCAAGTCACCCCGCCCGGCGGCATGTACGGCGCCCGGGGCAGCCGACTCCTCCGTCTCTTGCACAACGGCCATTACGAGGTCAAACTGACGGCCGACGAGTTCCGCCGCCTGGCGGCGTGGATCGACCTGAACGCGATCTTTTACGGAGTCAACAATCCCGAGGACCAGGCCCGCCAATTCCGCGGGGAACCCGTGGCCATGCCGGACATCCAATAATCAACTAAGGGGTAGTCGGTCACAGGCCGTGGACTAGCGCGTTTTTCGGGCCGTTTCGCGCCGAAAAATGCGACCATTCCCTGACCGGCCAGGGGGATAGTCCCATTTTCGCGGACTTCGCCGCGAGAATCGGGACAATCCCAGTGAACGGTTACATCCAAGGGGGACATCGCGGGGCCTGGTGTCCGCCGAAGGCCGTCGACTCGAAAACACGAAAGGGCGAGCCACCGAGGGGGAAGCGAACTCATGAAGCCGTTGTAACGCGACGCCGAGGAAGCATGGTCCTGGCATCGACCCTGTGTCACACCCATTGAAGGAGGAGAATGCGATGAGAAAGATCCTGACTGTTTCGGTTTGCACCGTTTTCGCTGCCCTGCTGCTGGCGCTGGCCGCGGCCTGGAACCAGGCGACGGCCGCCGATTCGCCGAGCGGCAAGGGAAAGATCTTCGAGTTGCGGACGTACGTGACCCACCCGGGCAAGCTCGAAGCCCTGCACAAACGATTCCGGGAGCATACTTGCGCGTTGTTCAAGAAGCACGGCATTGAACTCGTGGGCTTCTGGACGCCCGCCGAGGGCCCGGAGTCCCAAAACACGCTGATCTACATCGTGGCCTTCCCAAGCAAGGAGGCCCAGGCCAAGGCGTGGGCCGATTTCAAGGCCGATCCGGTTTGGCAAAAGGTCTTCAAGGAATCGCACAAGGACGGCGTGATTGTCGACAAGGTGATCAGCCAGACCATCCTTGCCACCGACTATTCGCCCATCCGATGACGACCGCCGCCGCGCATGGACGGCGGCCTTGGGCCCAAGACGGGCCGGCGCACGGCGGCAAGAGCGAGCCATGCCCGGCCTTAAGCGCCAAGCGTGAAAACCCGGACCGCCAGCGGCTCGATTCGCCGGGCTGCTAGGGGCTCGACGCCGGGGTTCGGGCGTCGAGCCACTCCGCGGCGTCGTTCACCACGCTTTGCCACTGCGGCTCGTGGAGCAGGTCGTGGTACAGGCCCGGGTAGAGGCGAAGGGTTTTGTCGTTGGAAGCGGCTCGGGCATGAAGCTGGCGGCTGCCGTCGGGGTCCGTCACCAGGTCCGCGGTCCCGTGAAGGAGCAACAGCGGCGTCTGGACCGACTCCATGCCCCGCCGGACCCTTCGGACGGCGCGGAGCAACTCGGCTCCCGTTCGGACCGGAAACCGGCCGTGGAAATTCAGTGGATCGGATTCAAAGTCGGCGACGACTTGCGGATCGCGCGACAGGTAGCGGGTCCCTACCCTCACCACGCGCAGCCCCGGCACAAGCCGCCCCAAAGCGATCGCCAAATAGCGGATGATCGGAAAAAGGTGATCGGGCATCTTCAGGAAGGGCGCGCTCAACACGAGACCGTCCAGCGCGGGTTTCCGCTCGATGGCCAACAGCGCGGCGATCGTCCCGCCCATGCTGTTTCCCCAGAGGAAGAGAGGCCGCCGCGACGAGCCCTCGCGCACGTGTGCGATGAACCGCTCGACGTCGTCCAGGTATTCGTCGAAGGACCGGATCCAGACGCGGGCTCCTCCCGACTCGCCGTGCCCACGCAGGTCGATGGCGTGGACCGCGTAGCCGCGGTCGGCGAGGGCCTCGGCCGCCGGAGCGTGGCGCAGGCTGTGCTCGCTGAAACCGTGGATGAAAACCACGGCGGCCCGCGGTGACCGCCCCGGAAGCCAGCAGCGTTGCCGCAAGCGCAAGCCGTCCGCGGCCGTGAACCATGATTCTTGGTAAGGCATGGCCTTTCGGTTTCCCCACGAAAGCAGGCGACCTGCGCCCCGATCGGCGCGCGTCAGCGCGGTTCGAGCGAGACTCCCATCCTCATCCGCTTGCCGCGTCTTGCGACAACCAGGGGCTTGCTTCTCGCGTCCCCTTGGGATGCCCGTGGCCGGGTCCAGGTAATCTCGTGGCGGTTTCGGCCCGCCGCCGCATTCGGCCGCCCGCATCCGCCGTCGGGATGTTGCGGTGCATGCTGGTCGCGCGTACCCCAACTCCCTGACGCTCTCCGACCTTGCCGCCTGAACGATCGCCAAGAGCGGGTCAAGAAATCACCATCGCCCCCCGAAACGGCAGGGCGATGGCAGGAGAGATCTGTCTTGACGCAAGGCGGCTCAAGGCGGCTCAAGGCGGCTACTTGGCGCAAGCGGGGGCTGCCGCCGGGGCGCAAGGCGGGCAGCACGGTTGCTTCTTCGGCACGTAGCAGGTGTAGGTGACCGGGATCTTCTCCTCGACGATCCGCGTGACCTCCATCGGCTTCTTGATGGGCACGGCCCGATAGACCGTCACCGGCACCTTGCGGATGCCCTGCTCCTGGCAGCAGCAGACGCACGGTTCGCCGCATTGGGCCTTGTCGCAACAGCCGGCGGCGGGGCCGCACGGCGGCGCGGCCACCGGCTTGCAGACGGTACAAGGAATGTCCCTCAGTTCGGTCTCGGGGACGTACTTGACGGCGTCGATTTCCTTGACTTCCTTGATTTCCTTATAGACGGTCTTGTACGTGGTCACCTGATGCGGCTCGTATTGAATCTCGACGCCGCAGCACGGCTCCGCGCAGCACGTCGGGCAGCCTGAGCACTTCGCCTTGCCGCACTTGCCCGCCTCGGCCGCAGTGGCCGCCCCAACCACGAAAAGCCCCGCCAACACAAGCCTCGCCAGGCAACGCATGGAACGATCCTTTCCGAGGTAACCAGTCATGTTGAGTCCACCTCTGTTATCGACCTTCAACGCTACGTCCGCCCACGCTGTCAAGTGAGAACAACTCCAAACTTGAGCCCACGCGGTTCCGAGGATACCCAATGCATCGGTCATTCCGCAAGGGCGCCCGCCCGTTGGGGGACGCACGCGAAGGCGCGAGAGGGCACGGGACCGCGGGCAGCATCCGGGATGGTCATCGCATAGGCAGGTCCACCTGAGCCGGTTTTTCCGTCACGGTCACGGTGACGGAACCTTCGACCTGGCGGTTGGCGCCGATGCCGGTGGCTTGCAGGGTGTAGGTGCCGGGCGGGACGTCGGGAAACTCGAATCGGCCGTCGGACCCGCCCGTCGTCGTGCGGTTCAATTCCTTCAGCGTCACTTTCAGGCCAATCCAGTCGATCCGCGCGTCCGGGCTCCCCCAAATCGCGCGGCCGGAAATGGAACTCATGGCCGCGGGCTTTTCCTTGTCCATCGGTTTGGGAGGCGGGGGAGGTTCCGCGATCTCGATCGTCGCCAACGCCGCCGTCGTCTGCCACCCCACCTGGTCCGTCGCCCGAACCACGAGCACGTATTTGCCGGGTTTCAACTGCTTGGTGGGCATGGGCGGCAGCTTCAATTGCCGCTGGATGTTGGGCGGGAGGAGCTGGGCCGGTTTGTCCTTTTCGTCGAAGTCGGCAAGGTCGCCGTCGCGCAGCGCGTATTCCACCTTGGCCACGCCGCTGCCCGGCTCGGGATCGTTGACCTCGATCGTCGTGACCACGTCGTTTCCTTGGGGGACCGGGGCGAGGGGGGCCTCAACGAGTTTGACCGTCGGCCTCGCGCCGTCGAAGATCACCCGGACGCTGGCGGTTTTCACGTCGCGGCCGGTCGGCGACAGGCCCTCCAGGGCGTTCAACTTCATCGTCACGCGCACGGCGACCTCGGCGTTCTTCAAGTCGCCGGCGTTGAGCGGCGTCTTGAAGTCGTGGACCCGGGCGTCGATCTTCAACATCCCCCCAGGCTCGACGGCGACCACGCGGGCCTCGAATTGGCGGTCGCTGTAGAATCGCAGCGGCTCGGGCATGACGAGGCCGCGGTCGCCGGGCGACTCCAGCGTCACCTCGATCACGTCGCGAGGCCTGTCCGCGCCGAAGATGCGGAAGGCGTCGGCCGGGGCGTCGACCTGAAACTCGGTGAAAAGCGGGGCCGCCAAGGGGACGCGGAACGGCTGGCCGGGCCGCGGCGCGACGATCCGAACGTCGCGCAGGTCGCGGAGTTCCTCGATCCGCAACGGCCGGTCCGTGGGCACGCGGAAAACGAATGCCCGCGGATACCCGTCCACCGTAAGCCGCACCGGAATCTCCTGGCCGGGCTTGGGCGGCACGTCGGCAAACAGCTCCCGCTTCTGGTTCGGCGAGCGGATCTCGGCGTGGGTCAACATGCGGGTTTCGGGATCGAGCACGCCCTGAACGTCCCAATCCACGGTGATGGGCGAGTCCTCGGAGAGTCGGGGGAGCGAAGCGAGTTCCAAGGGCCTGACCTCGACGGAAATCCGCCCCTGCTCATACCGCACCGAAGGCTGGAGGTATTGCCGGGGCGCGACCGGCCGGAACCGGAGCCAGCGGACGTGCGGCGAGGCTTTCGGCTCCTTGGCCGACAGGTCATAGATCACGCACGCCAGGCCGCGCGACACGAGCGGCCCTCCGGCCCCCGACTTTTCCTTCTTTTCCGGTTTCTCGGGCGGCTTCTCGCCCGCATCGGCGGTTTCCTTTTTCGCATCGGGCGAATCAGACTTGGGCGGGGCGAAGGGAATCGGCACCGGCGTGTCGGTCGTGTCCAACGCCGCCTCGGCCGCCGAGGCCAGCAAGCGGTAGCGGGGCAGGGGCTTGCCCCAGCGGTCCAGCGGGCCGGCCAGGGGGGCGAGCGGGTCGGGCGGGTCGGGCGGCGGGGCATACAGCTCCACCGCCACCTTCTTCGCCTTGCCCGAACGATTCCTCAACGACACGATGTATTCGGTGGTCCGGTTCGGAAAGACGTCGCACAGCGCCTCGTTTTCTTGTCCCGGCGCTCCGCCCTGCAATCGGCTGATCCGGTCGGCCGCCGTCTTGGTCCCGGCGACCAGGTCGAGGACGCGCTCCACCACGACGTCGACCACGTCGGGCGGCGGCAAGACGCAACGGATTTCGCCCGTGGCGCTCGCCTTTTCCGCGGCGGCGCGCACGGTGACCAGACAGTCGCTCCACGCGAGGCTTCCCTTCGGACGCACGCTCAAACGCCACGCCACGCCCTGCTCGGTCTTGTTTCGATCCAGCCGGACGGGGCGCAACTCCTCCGACCGGACGGGAACGGGCGGTTGGGCGTCCCGGTCCACGATTTCCAGCCGGCTGGCGTCGTACCCAATCCCCAACCGGCCCTGATCGCCGCACGGGCCCGAAAGACGCATCTCGATGTCGATCGGCGTCCACGATTGGTCGCGGGCAAGCGCCACCTGGTCGGGAACCGCGAGGTGAATCTTGAGGATCCCAGACCGCGGCGGCGGGACGAGGGCGATGCGCGTTGCCTGCTCGATCCACTCGCCGCTCACGTCGCGGGCATCGACGAGCCGCAGCATTCGCGCCGCCGCTTGGACGTCCCTCGCTTCCGTTTTGTCGGGGCTCGGCTCGATCCGATCGGCCATGTTCCGGTAGAAATCCCCAAGCCCGCGCCCAAGCTTGCGGTATTCCTCCCAAAGCTCGCCGCTGGTTTTGGCCAGATGGGGCGTGAAGGCGGCGGCGGGCTCGACGGCCGGTTTGAAAGCGCGGTCGGCCAGCCGCGCCAGGGCCAGTTCCAATCGCAACTGCTCCGCGAACCGTTCCCATGCGTGGCGCGGTGGGCCCGCCTCCGCGAGCGAGCGGGCCCGCCGGGCGAGCGAACCGTCCAGCGGCGGATCCAGCGACGCCAGCCGCTGGATGAGCCGTGCGCGGAGGTCGGCGTCCAATAGCGGCGTCGCCAACAGGCCCTCGATCGCGCGAAGTTCGATGGGGCGTTGGGCCGAGGCCCCCAGCAATTCCTTGGCCATGCGGCGAAACCCGAACGCGCCCTCCTCGAGTTCGGCGCGGACCTCTTCCACCTCTCGCCGGACTGCGCGAAGTTCGGCAAGAGCCCGCCCGTGTTCCGCGCTGTCGCTCGGCGATAGCCGTTCCATCTGTTCCAGGATCCGCACCAGGTTGGGCAGGTGGTCGTCGTCCAGCAGCCTGGCGACCCGTTGGTAGAGCGGGCTGGGGGCCGAAGACGCCAGGGCCGCCAGGGCGTGCCAGCGAACGTAGTACGGCGCGGCAAACATCAGGTCGTTGCGGAGCTTGATCGCTTCCTCGATCTCGCCCCATCCTTCCGCGCGGGCCAGCTCGAACTGGCGGAGCTTTTCGGCGTCGGCCAAGAAGTCTTGCCGCGCGCGGCGGAGACGCCCCAGGATGGTCGCCTCGGTGAATCCCGATCCCCCCTCGCGCCCTTCGGCGAGATCGGCCAGCGCGCGGAGACGTTCCTTCGAGAAATCCACGCCAAATCGATGCCGAAGTTCGAGGCCCAGAAGGATTTCGTTGTATTCGCGCCACAGGTGCGGGGCGTAGTCGACGGGGGACCAGCCGTGGGATGCGTCGCGACGTTGCTCCTGGTCCCTCCGCTCCCACGCCTTGCGGAGCAGGTCCGCGACCGCGTCGGACGCGGCGGCCTTCGGCGCCTCGGCCGGCGCCGGCTTTTCGGCCGGCCTGGCTGGCGGCGCCGGCGGCTTCTCCGCGACCGCCTCGGCCTTGCCTGGCTGGGCGGCGGCGGGCTTTTCCGCTTTCGCGCTGGCGGCCTCCTTGATTTCGTTCTTGGCCGGGGGGGGCGATTTTTCCGTGGGCTCGGCCTTGGGGTTCGGCGGCGGGGCCTTAGGGGCCTGGGAGTCGGAAGAAGAGGCGATGGGTTTGGGCTCCGCCGGATCGGCGACCGGCGCCCCGCCCTGGGACCCGCCTTGAACCACGTCGGCTTGCGCGGGCCGGCCCGTTTCCACCCCGGGCCCCGCCTGGTCTTTTTCCTTCGCCGCCGGATCGCCGGAGGGTGATTTCGGGGCCTTGTCCGCCGGACGGTCGCCCTTGGACGCGTCGGCCTTGGCATCGCCCTGGCCTTTCTCGGGAGCGTCTTCGCCCTTGCGGTTCGGCTGGGGCGGGGCCTTCACCAAAGCCAGTCCCTTGGGGACCTCCTGGCAAACCCCTTCGCCTCCGCGAAGCAAGAGCGGGGTTTGCGTCTGACGCTCGTCGGTCAATTGGGCGGAGCGGGCCGCCACGCCGATCCGCACAAAGTCGTACAGCTCGGCCAGATCGACGACGTAATCGTTGTTCTCCGCGCGATTGGCCGCCCCGCGCAGCCCCTCGGTCACGAAATAATTGAACACCGACCGACGCGCCGCATGGGCCAGGTGGGATGATTCCAGGGGGGAATGGCTTAAGAGCACGTAGAGGTTGGGATCGGCCGTGTCGCGAACCGCCGCCTCGGCCAGCCGCGGAAACTCGTTGACCACGAACCCCAGCCGCGGGTCGACGACGAGGCTGGCCAGGTCCAGGATCAGCAGCTTGAGCCGCGCGGGGCACGCGCGAATCTGTTCCAGCAACTCGCCCAGTTCGATCCGGCCGTCCGGATGGCTGCGCGGCTGGTAATCGCCGCAAAGAAGATAGGCCCGGCCGTTGTCGGAGACGCCGTGGGCGGCAACGTAGACCACCAGCGGCGTTTGAGGCCTGCAAAGCGGCTGCAACCGATTGCCCAGCGACGCGAGGCTCTTCGACGTCTGGAAGTCATCCCAAACGTTCACCTTGCAGTCGGGCCCTGCCAGGCGCGCGGCCAGTTCCTCGGCATTGCGAACCGCGTAAGGGACGGGAGGGACCGTCACCTCGTAGTCGCGGATCGGCAGGCACACGAGTTGCGGCTCGGGGCCGCACCCCGGGATCAACAACACCACCAACCAGACCGCCAGGCCGGCCAAAAGCAGCGAGAAGAAGAACCGCCGAAAGTACCGCCACCCGGCCGCGTCTTCCTCGCGGGGCGGTCTCGCCCGCCAATCCTTCTTGGGCCCGGACGAAGCACCTGGAGACCTGGCCATGATCGCAATGCTCCTCGAGACGCCGGCGCGGCCGCGGAACGAGACGCTTCTAGCGATTCATTCTATCCAGCCGGGCGATTTGCCGACAGGGGCAAGCCTGCCGCGGCGCGTTTGCGGGCAGGGGGCGCTTTCGCGTCAGGGGCCCGCGCCGCGGCGCGTATCCCCTCCCGCGAACGCGAAGACAAGGGCGGTCTCAGGGCATGTCGAAATACTTCTTTCGAATCCAATCGGGCTGCCAGGGGTCGGGCTCTCGCTTCATGCCGGTCAGGTCGATCTTTTCCGGCGGCCTGTTCTTCGTCGGGACCTCGAGCGTGTCGCCGACGCGGGCTTGCCACTGCTTCATGAGCTTCAACAGACGCGCGACGTGCGCCTCGTGGTTCGGACGGTCGATGAGGTTGTGGATCTCGTTCGGATCCTCTTGCAGGTCGAACAACTGCATGTGCCCGATCTTGGGATAGCAGATCAGCTTCCAGCGTTCGTCGCGGACCGCGCGTTGAATCTCGAGGAACGGCAAGAACACCGAATCGCGGAGCCGGTCCTTCTTTCTCTCCCACAAGGGGCGCAGGCTTTCGCCGTCCAAATCCTCGGGCGTGGGAATCCCGGCCACGTCGCAGAGCGTGGGAAACAGGTCGAAGAGATAGGTGAAGGCGTGGGTGGACTGGTTGCGGGGGATTCCGGGCCCGGCGATGATCAACGGCACGCGCATGCTGTGCTCGAAGACGCTTTGCTTGCCCAGCAAGCCGTGGCTGCCCAGGGCGAGGCCGTTGTCGGCCGCGTAGACGATCACGGTGTTGTCGGCCTGGCCCGTTTCCCGAAGGACCGCCAAAATCCGCCCGATCTGCTCGTCCAAATGCGTGATCAGGCCGTAGTATTCGGCCAACTGGTCGCGGATCATCGCCTCGGTTCGGGGCCAGGCGCCGAGGTTCTCGTCGCGTCCTCCCTTCATCATGCCGTTGTCAAACGGGAATTGCGGCAGAAAGTTCGCCGGCAAGGGCGGCAAGTTGCGGTAGTAGGCCTCGCGATAGGGCAAGGGCGGCATCCGGGGGTCGTGGGGCGCCGTGAAGGCCACATAGGCGAAGAAGGGCTTGTTGGCGTCATGCTGCCGAAGGAACTCGATCACCGCGTCGGCGAACAATTCGCTGGAAAACTTCTCGCCCGTTCGCACTTTGGTCAACTTCCCGTCCGCCCCAAGGTCCTGGACGGGCACCTTGGTATGGTCCGACATGCCCCCAAAAAAGACGTTCCGGCCGCGTTGAAAGGCCCGAAGCCACGAGGCGGGACCGTTGTGCCACTTGCCGGTGGCGAAGGTGACGTAGCCGTGCTCTTGGAGGAGTTCGGGCAGGAGTCTGGCCCCTTTCAGCGAGACTGTATCGACGCGGAACCAGCTTTTCCCGCTCATGAGCATCGCCCGGCTGGGCACGCACACAGCCCCGCTGTTGCCGCCGAAACAGTAGTTGCCGCGGAAGCTGAACCCGGCGGCGGCCAGCCTGTCGAGGTTGGGGGTCTTGATGTGCGGGTTGCCGTGGGCGGCGATCGTGTCGGCCCGCTGATCGTCGGCGAACAGGAAAAGGATGTTCGGCCTCGCGGCCGCGGACAGCCGCGCGGTGAAGCCCGACAGGGCAACGATCAAGACCGCGATCAGGGCCAAGGCGCGTGTCGTGTTGGTTCGCATCGCAGGTTTTCTCCGGGGGACATGCGGCGGTCTCGACGGCGGGTTGTCCACACGGCGGCCCTGTCCAGCAACGGCGGTTCCCAATGCTCGCCACGCTCCCCGCCGGGAGGTTTTGCTTGGCGAGGCAGCCTGGCCGACCGTACAATCAAGGCGACCGTTCACGGGGCTGTACCCATTCTCGCGGCGAAGTCCGCGAGAATGGGACTGGGCCCCGGGCCAGCAAGGGGACGGTGAACGGTTGCAAATCACCCGAGGAGGACCGGTGGCGTTCGTCGCCGCCGCCTTCGCGCGCGAAATCGCCCACTCATTATCGACTGCACGAGTTGTCGCCGCAATGATCCGTGAGAAGGCCGAAAGCCCGCCGGTGGCCGAAAGTTCTGGGCTTGCCCTGCCCGGCGTCGGGCCCTTGCGCATCGGCCCGGTCGTGGTCGATCCCCCGGTGTTGCAGGCCCCGATGGCCGGTTTCACCAACTACGCGTTCCGCCAAATCGTTCGGGAACTGGGCGGCGCGGGGCTGTTGGCGACGGAGATGATCAGCGCCCGCGGCTTCGTGCACGGCCAGGCCTGCGGCAAGGAACTCCCCGACCGGCTGTGGGGCGTGGCCGACGAGCCTCGCCCCTTGGCCGTGCAAATCTGGGACAACGACCCGGCCACCCTGGCCGCGGTCGGCGCCCGGCTGGCCCACGAGTTCCACGTCAGCGTCGTGGACATCAATTTCGGATGCCCTGTCAAGGACGTATCCGAGAAAGCGCAAAGCGGGTCCTATCTGTTGGGCGATCCGCAGCGCGTGGCGGGGATCGTCGCGCGGGTCGTCGAGGCGTGTCGGCCCACCCCGGTGACCGCCAAGATCCGGCTAGGGCGCACGCGCGACGCGATCAACGCCGCGGAGATCGTCCAGGCGGTGGAAGCGTCGGGGGCGGCCGCCGTGACCGTCCATGGGCGCACGGCCCAGGACCTGTTCCGCGGCAAGGCGGACTGGGACGCGATTGCGCGCCTGAAGCCGTTTCTCCGCCGCATTCCCTTGATCGGCAACGGCGATCTCCGCAAGCCGTCCGATGTGGTCGAGGCGTTTGGCCGATATGGGGTGGACGGCGTGATGATTGGCCGGGCCGGCCTCGCCCGCCCCTGGTTGTTTCGCCAGGTCCTGGCAGCCCTGCGCGGCGAGCCCATCCCGGCTGAACCCTCCATGGCCGAACAACGCCGACTCCTCTTGCGCCACTATGGGCTGATGGTCGGGCGGTTTGGCCCGGAGCGCGGGACCATCCTCATGCGGCGCTACGCGTGTTGTTTCGGACAGGGGTTTCCCGGCGCCCGCGCGTTTCGGGCCATGGTTTCCTCGGCCGCTTCGCCGGCAGAATTCCTCGATGCGGTGGATCGCGCCTTCGGCGCGGCTTGATCGCCCCTTCGTCCCAAGGCCGAAAGCGCGCCAGTTGCATCGCCGTTGAGCTTATGGGAGAAACTCCAGAATGAAAGCCGTTCACGGGGATGGTCCCCATGAACGGCTACCGCGTCTCAAGGCCTTGAATCGTGGCGCGGCGATATGCAATAAGAGAGAAGACATTTGGCCGTGGGCCGGGGTCTCGGGAACAAGCGCTTGGCCGCGGCCAACGCCGGCGGCGTAAAGACCGCCGGCTTGATGGGAGTCGTCCGCTTCGCATGGAACTTTGCATGGAAAGGAAAAAACGCATGATCTTGGTTCGAGGCCGTGTTGCCGCCATTTCTGCTTTCCTCTTCGCGGTTCATTGCGCTTGCCAAGCGTTTTCAGGTCCGACGCCTGGCAAGCTCGCGCCGAGCGTGCAGCCGTTTGTGGATCGTCAAGAGCTTGCCGGCGCCGTGATGCTGGTGGCCGACAAGCACTCGGTTCTCGCCTTGGAGGCGGTTGGGTGGGCGGACGTCGCGGCGAAGAAGCCGATGCGCACGGACGCCCTGTTCTGGATCGCCTCGCAGTCCAAGCCCATTACGGCGGCCGCGGTGATGATCCTGGTGGACGAGGGGAAGATCAAGGTGGACGATCCCGCGGAACACTACCTCCCGGAATTCAAAGGCCAGATGGTCGTCGCGGAGAAGGACGCCGACCATGTCTTGCTGCGGAGGCCAAAGCGCCCGATCACGATCAGGAATCTGCTCTCCCACACCAGCGGCCTGCCCTTCAAGTCCGCGCTCGAGGAGCCGACGCTCGACCGGCTCCCGCTCAGCGCACGCGTGCGAAGCTACGCCATGACGCCGTTGGATTTCGAGCCGGGCGGAAAATACAACTACAGCAACGCGGGCATCAACACGGCCGCCCGAGTCGTGGAAGTGGTAAGCGGGATGCCCTTTGAGAAATTCCTGGCTCAACGATTGTTCGAACCGCTGGGTATGAAGGACACGACGTTCTGGCCGAATGCCGAACAGGCGGCGCGGCTCGCGAAGGCCTACAAGCCGGGCCCCGGCAACCAGGGCCTGGTGGAGACCACGATCAGCCAGCTCTCCTATCCGCTCACCGACCGCGCGGAGCGTTTTCCCATGCCGGCCGGGGGATTGTTTTCCACGGCGAGCGATCTTGCCCGCTTCTACCAGATGCTCCTGAACGGAGGGCAATGGAACGGCCGCCGCGTGCTCTCCGAGGACGCCGTGAAGCAGTTGACCAGCCGCCAGACGCCGCCCGAGATCAAGGAGAGCTATGGATTCGGCTTTTCGGTGGGCAAGAGTTCCTTCGGGCACGGCGGGGCGTATTCGACGAACACGATCGCGGACACCGAGCGCGGGCTGATCCTCGTCTGGCTCGTGCAACATGCGGGTTTTCCGGGCGAGGGAGGCAAGAGCCAAGAGGCCTTCAAGCGAGCCGCTTGGGACGCTTTCCCTCCCCAACGTCCATGAACAGCCCCCACCGTAGACTGGTCGTGGGGCAAAAAGGGTTCTCCCGAAGTTTTTGGCCATCGTTCCCCGGGCGAGTCCCCCCAAGGCGTTGTATCGAGGCCATCTCTGTGGCTTTCCGCTGCAATCTGGGGACAGGCTCCGTCGGTATACCCGTCATCATGACGGGTCACCATGGCTTGAAAATGGGTTTAGGCATCTATTGAACCCATCACACTGGTGTAACGGATCCCCCCATATACCATCGCTATTGGAGAAAACCTGCAAATCTGTTACAAGACCGCCTCGCGTTCCCCGGCCCGCGGTGCGGCTTCTGGCCAGGTATAGGTTCATTTGGGGGGTGGCATGAGGAATTTTAGAAGGGTTCTTGCCCTAGCGCTTTGCCACAGGGCCACTTTCGTAGGCGTCGTGGTCACCGCATTAGGCGTGGGGGTTCTTTGGGGGGGGAACATCGGGGCCCTCTATCCGTTTCTCGACATGGCCTTCCAAGGCCGCTCGGTCCACGATCGCGTGGAAGAGAAGATTCTCACGCTCCAGAAGGAGGCCGCAGCGCTGAACCAGCGTCTGGAGGCGGCCATGGAGCGCTACAGCGCGCTGCCCGACGACGCCCCAGGGGCGGACGCGCTGGAAGCGGAAATCGCCGCGGTGGAGGACGCCCTGCGGTGGAACGAGCGCGGCCTCGGCTGGCTTCGCTCAGCGCAAGGATTTCTCGACCGCAACATTCCCCGCGACCCGTTCCAAACGCTGGCGATCCTGGTGGGCGTCTTGTTCCTGGCCACGCTGGTGAAGAACTTCCTGCTCATGCTCAACATGGTGCTGGTGGCGAGGCTTTCGCAATTGGGCACGTTCGAACTCCGCAAGCTCTTCTTCTCGCGAACGCTGCAAATGGACGTGGCCACGTTCACCAGCGAGGGCACGGCGGACCTGATGAGCCGTTTCACGCACGACATGCAGAACGTGGTGGGCGGGCTCAACGCCTTGTTGGGCAAGCTGATTCGGGAGCCCTTGAAGTTGATCGCCTGCTTGATCGGGGCGGCGCTGGTCTGCTGGCAGCTCTTGGTCTTGTCGTTGATCATCGCTCCGCTGGCGGGGCTGTTGATCCGGGGATTGGCCCGGATGCTCAAACGCGCCAACCGCAAGGCCATGGAGGAGATGGCCCAGCTTTACAGCGTGCTGAGCGAGACGTTCCAGGCGATCAAGATCGTCAAGGCCTTCACCATGGAACGTCACGAGCGCCAGCGATTCCACGCCACGAGCAAGGAGTATTTCAAGAAGTCGATGAAGATCGGCTGGTACGACGCCTGGACGCGTCCGATCACCGAGGTCCTCGGGCTGTCGATCATATGCCTGGCCATGCTGGCCGGGGCGTATCTGGTGCTTCGCGGGGAAACGAGCATCTGGGGGATCCCCATGACTTCCCACCCGCTGGACTGGCCCACGCTGCTGATTTTCTACGGCCTGCTGGTGGGGACGGCCGATCCTGCGCGCAAGCTTTCCGATGTGTTCAGCCAGCTCCAGGCCGGGATCGCGGCCGCGGACCGCATTTATGCGCTGGTGGACCGCGAGCCGCAGGTCCGCGACCCGGCGCGCCCCCGGCCCGCTTTGAGGCACGCCAAATCCCTGGTGTTCGAGGGCGTGGATTTCGCCTACCAGCACGACCGTCCGGTGCTCCGCGGGATCGATCTGTCGATCCGCTTCGGCGAGACGGTGGCCATTGTGGGGCCGAGCGGATGCGGCAAGACCACGCTGGCCAACCTGATTTGCCGGTTCGCCGACCCGACGGCGGGCGTGATCCGCCTGGATGGGATTCCCTTGCCGGAAATCCGCCTCCGCGATCTTCGCGGCCAGATCGGGCTGGTGACCCAGGAGCCGCTGCTGTTCGACGACACCGTGATGAACAACATCCGTTACGGCTCGCCCGGCGCCAGCGATGACGCGGTGATCGAGGCCGCGCGCCAGGCGCACGCCCACCGCTTCATCGAGGACGAATTGCCCGACCGCTATCAGACGGTCGTCGGTCCGTTGGGCGGGCAACTTTCGGGCGGTCAACGCCAACGGATCGCGTTGGCGCGGGCGATTCTCCGCGATCCCTCGATCTTGATCCTCGACGAGGCGACCAGCCAGGTGGACCTGGAAAGCGAACGCCTGATCCAAACCGTGCTGGAACGATTCATCCGCGGCCGGACCGCGATTCTGATCACCCATCGACTCGGGGCCCTGGTGTTGGCCGACCGGATCGTCGTGATGCAGGACGGGCGGATCCTCGACGCGGGAACGCACGGCGAGCTGATCGCCCGTTGCGAACTCTACCGCCGTCTCTACCAGATTCAGTTCGACGACCTGAAACAAAGCGCGTGACGTCGAAGCGACTCCTCGCGGGAGCGGTTCCCGACGCTGGCCCGCCGACCGGCCGAAGCGGCGCGGCCGCCGTTCAGGGCGATCCGCATCGCCCACGCCGCAAGCGCCGGCGGGCGAATTCGTCGCGTTGGCGGAGCAAGGCAAGGCACTCGCTCACCCGCTGTTGCACCAAGGCGGCCAGCTCCTGTTCGCTGCACGGGGCGATTTCCTCGACCGACAGCGGCTTTCCGTAATGGACGTGGATCGTGCCCGGATGGGGCAGCGCGGCGTCGCGCGGCCACGCCTGGTAAGCGCCCTCGATCGCCGCCGGGATGATGGGCACTTTGGCCCGCCGGGCCACCAGGGCGAGTCCGGGCTTGAAGACGCCGATCTCGCCGTCTCGCGTTCGCGTCCCTTCGGGAAACACCAGCACGACCTCGCCGCGTTCCAAGGCCTGAAGGGCGGCGCGGATTCCGCCCAGCGGCGAGCCGTCGCGGTCGATCGGAATCCCGCCCACCGACTCCAGCAGCCACCCGAACGGCGCAAAACGAAAAAGCGTTCGGCGGGCCAGGTAGCTCATTTGCCGGGGACAACCGGCGCCGATCAGGGGCGGATCCAGGTGGCTTTGGTGGTTCGACACCAGCAACGCGGCGCCGCGCCGCGGGACATTCCGGCAGCCCGAATACCGAGCGCCAAACACGATCGAGACGAACGACCGCACCACCGATTTCGCAAAGCCGTACCAGATCTTCTGGATTCGCGAGCCGCGTCGCATCGGTCATCTCCTTCCCATTCCCGCCGGCGGGATCCGCCGGGAAGCGGCCGGAGACCACCGCCGATCGATCGCGCGGGGATCTCGCCGGGGGTTCATGACTCGCTTCCCGAACGCTGGTCCGCGAAACGGGCTTCCACCTGGATCCACTGGCGGGGCTGCAATTCCACGCTGATTTGGTCGTCCTCGACGGGCAGTTCCGACGTCAGCGCGCCGAGGAAATCGACGCGTTGCGCCGAGGCGACGGGCCGGAACGAGCGCAAGAGGCATTCCGCGCGTCGGCCCTCGGTCTCGAGCAGCCGAACTCGAAATCCCGTCGCCCGGCCTTGGCTGGATAGTGCTTCCCAGGAGGTGGCCATGACGTTGCGCGCGTCGAGATGGAACAGCCAGCCCCAGGGCGCGGCCGGAGCGGGGGCCTTCCGGCACAGTTCCCCAGGCGAAGCGATGGCCTCCAGCGCGGCGTGCGCAGGGTATCGCACGTCGACGCCCAGGCCGAGGCGGAACCTGCGGGCCGTCTCGCCGCGAACCACCAGCAGGGTGTCGAGCTTGCGGAGCCCGAACCGTCGATGGTACGGCAGCCCGGCGGGAAACACCGCGAAGCGCGTGCGAGAGGTGTGGATTTCGATGAAATGCGGCGATTCGAGCACCTTGCCTTCGGTCGGGTGGCGGCAAAACCCAAGCCCCTGGACCACATCGGCCGTCTCGTCGGACCAGGCGAAGCGGACCGCGTAATACGACGCCCAGGGATTCGCTTCCGGCTGGCGATCGATGTCCAGCTCGATTTCCAACTCCAGGATGGGGCTGCCGCGCCGGGCGGTCATGGTCTGAACGAACCGCGCCATCGGTTTGCCCGTCCGACGCACCAAACGCCCGCGACTGACGATCTTGCCCACCATCGGCCCCAGCATGGTCGCCGTGATCTCGTCGGCCGCCATGAGGGTGTAGTTCTCCTCGGCCTCGGGATCGAAATCGTCCTGGGCTTCAAAGGGCGGCAAACGCATGGCAATCTGCTGCGCCAGCCGATTTCCTCGAATCGTGTAGTTCTGAAGCGATTGAATCCCGCCGGTCGTCTCGTTGATGCGGGCCTGAAAAAACTCGTTGCGCAGCTCGCTTTTCTCGACGACCAGCGAGACCTGGGCCGATTTCGCCTTCGGCCTCGGCGCTTCCGGGGGCTGGCCGTCAGCCCCAGGGCCGATCCAACTGAAGCCCATGGCGGGCGCCTCGACCAACGCCTGCTTGCGGTCCTCCGACTCGGCGATCGCCAACACCGGCGGGCCAACGGCCGGCAACGCGCTCAGTCCGGAGAGTTCCGCCACAAACCGCGATCGATGGCTTCTCGGGTTAAGGCACAAGACCCCTTCGTCCCCGCCCGACGATTTCCCCCCGGTGATCGATTGCGCCAGCCACGCGGCCGCCGAAGCCAGATCGGATTCGCACGCGTCGCCGGTCTCGGCCGGGCAGGATCCGCCGGCCACGTCGCTCATCGTGCGCAAGGCCCGAACGTCGTCTTGCAGCACCCATTGGCGATGGCGTCGCACCCAGCGGGAAATGGGGTCTGGCGTCTCCGCGGCCACTTCTTGCTTGAGGTAGGGCGAGCGGTACTTGTCGGCCGCATGCCGCGCGGTCTGGCCGGCATACAGATTGCTTTCGAAATAAGCCGACAGACTGCAAAACTTGCCCAGCACCGGTCCGTAACGGCTCATGCGACGCAGGTCCTCGAACCACGGACTGGTCTGGCCCGGCCAATGGGCAAAAACGATCGCGCCGCCCTGGTCCGAATCCAGGGTATTGCCCAAGCGGTTGGAAAGCCTGAGGAAATTCTCGGGCCGGTGGACTTCCAGGGGGACGCGGGCCAGGGCGTCGATTTCACTCCCGTCGATCCCCTCCCAACGGATCTTGCTCTGGTTGCCGGAGGGAAAACGCCCGTCGTCGAGCGTGAAATGCAAGGCCGCGACGAAGCCGAAGCTCTTGAGAATCTGCGGCAAGAGGGGCGACAGGCCGAACCGTCGTCGCCCGAATATGGTCGGACGCTGGCCCAAATGACGCTCGTAGGCGGCCAGTCCCCGCTGAAGTTGCGCGACGATCGCCTCCGGCGGCAACAGCGGCAATTCCCATTCCTCGTATTCGCCGCCGACCAGGGTGACCGAACCGGCCTCCAGGCATCGCTTCAACAAGCTCAACGAAGAGGGTTCGCGCTGGGCCATCCGTTCCACGGTCGCGCCGCTGACCAGCAGGTTGATGGGGACTTCGGCTGCCAACTCCCGACGAAACCGGGCCCCCAATGTGGTTTCCGCGACCAGGGTGAGGTCGATCAGGGAAGTCTGGACTGGATAGAAATACTCGCGGGCCTCGGTGAGCCGGTCGGCGGCATAACGCAATTGTTCCCGGACGCCGTCTTCATCCCCGCCCATGAGACGCTGCAACGCCTCCTGCACATGGCCGTTGAAGCGGTCCGCATCGAGGTTGCTCATATACCGCAATTGGCGGGTTACGAGCTCCACAACCAAGTAGCCGTATCCGAGGGCCAGAAAATCCTCGGCATAGGCTTGGGTCCGCCACTTTTCGGCCGACGGAGTGCCTTCCAGCGCCGAAGCGATCAGTTGTTCCCGATCCCCAACACCTCGGATGATTCGAGCACCGGCCTTCTCTGCCTCCTCGATCCACCCCGACGGCAGGGATGACACCGCACACTCGGGCAGGGCGATCAGGCTCGAGGAAACATCCACCGGCGGCGTATCGGCGCTAACCCAACGGGGCATCCCGTTGGCCTCGGATAACACTGAGGGGTGGTACAATGCGGTCCATGCGGACAGTATCTGTTCGGCCTCGCTGGCGTCCCGATCCAAGCTAAGGTTTTCCAGGCTCTGGCAGGGCAAAACGACGAGAAGGTCTTTGAACATCGCAAGTTGGGAATGCCGGAAAAACGTCGCATTCGCCTCAGCAAGTCCACACGACGAAAGGGTCTTTGAACATCGCAAGTTGGGAAAGCCGGATCATGAGGCCGGTCGCGGCCGCGAGGGACTTTCAAATTGCGAAGTCCCGCCCAGTGAAAAACAAACGCCCACCTCTCTGGGGAAACCCATTTGGAGGTGCTCTTGGGCGTTGGCGACCGCGTCTTGTAGCCTACGGCGCGACGGGGCTCGACGCAACCCGGCGACAAGACAGGATCGACTCAGTTGCTTCCCGGGCCACGACCCCGGGACGCCTTCGAACCTGAAGCCGAAATCCGTGGGGCCGGGCGACGGGCGAGGCCCAAGCTATCCAGGCCCCGAGCTATCCAGGCCCAAGCTATTTTCGGACACATCGGCCGTTTGGGCGTTCGGGAGGACCGAACTCCGGGAGAGTGGATGGCGTGGGTTTGTCGCGGGCCAAACGTCGTGTAACACCTCACCCGACTTCCACGTAGGCTAATTGGGCAACGATCGCTTTTCTGGTAACTTTTCGGTTTTTGCGATTGGAATTGCGACGAGGGTGTTCGTTGTTTCGGTGCCAGCGGGAGGCGGCCGCCCTGCGGAGCGTTTCCGGCGACGGTCCAAACGGTCAAGTTGAGGCCGCGAATTGACACAAGTGCTTGCGCCACGATAGAGTGGGAAGAAGGTTCATTTCTGGGGATACGCCCGTTTCGGGCGACTGAGGAGTCTGGCGATGCCTAAGATCGAGGCCGTCTGGGGGATCGACATTGGCAATTGTTCGTTGAAGGCCCTTCGTTTGCGGGCTGGGCCGGAACCCGATCAGGTCATCGCCGATGCCTTCGATTACATCGAGTATCCTCAGATTTTGACCCAGCCGGGGGCGGAGCAACCGGGCCAATTGGTGGCCGACGCCCTTTCGCAGTTTCTATCCCGCAACGATCTGCGAGGCACGTCGGTGGCGGTTTCCGTGTCTGGCCAAAACGGTCTGGCGCGGTTCATCAAGCTGCCGCCGGTCGAGACCCGAAAAATCCCCGACATCGTCAATTACGAAGCCCACCAGCAGATCCCATTCGATTTGAACGACGTGATTTGGGACTACCAACGGATGGGCGGGGGATTGGAGGAAGAGGGATTTGTCCTCGAGGCGGAGATCGGCCTGTTCGCGATGAAGCGGGACCAGGTGCTCCGGGCGCTGGAGCCGTTCGATCAGGCGGGGATCCCGGTCGACATCGTGCAGTTGGCCCCGCTGGCCTTGTACAACTTCCTGGTCTTTGACCAGTTGACCGATCTGCCGCCCGCCGACGAGTACGATCCCGAGAACCCCCCTCCTTCGACGGTCATCGTGTCGCTGGGCACGGACGCATCGGACCTGGTGGTGACCAACGGTTTTCGCGTGTGGCAGCGGAGCATTCCGATCGGGGGCAATCACTTCACCAAGGCCCTGATCAAGGAACTGAAGCTGACCTTTGCCAAGGCGGAGCACTTGAAGCGGAACGCCGCCACGGCCCCCGATCCCAAGGCCGTGATCCAGGCCATGCGTCCGGTGTTCAATGAACTTTTGACCGAGGTTCAGCGATCGATCGGCTACTACACGACGCTGGACCGCGCGGCGAAGGTGCAGCGGGTGCTGGCGGTGGGCAACGCCATGAAGCTGCCCGGCCTGCGGAAGTTCCTGGCTCAGGGGCTCGGGCTGGACGTCGACGTGCTCGAGTCGTTCCGCGGCATTGCCGGGCCGGAAGTCGTGGGCGCCGCCGCGTTCCAGGAGAATCAGCTCTGCTTCCCGATCTCCTACGGCCTGGCCTTGCAAGGACTTGGCAAGACCAGCATCCACACCAACCTGATTCCGAAGGAAATTGTCACGGATCGGATCATCCGAAGCAAGAAGCCGTGGGCCGTGGCGGCGGCCGCCGCGCTGCTGCTCGGATGCACGATCAGCTACGTGAGTTACGCGCGGGCCTTGGCGACGGTGGACGTCAGCAAATTCCAGTCGGCCGAACAGAAGGCCGAAAGCGTCGTCAAGGAGGCCCAAGCCTACAAACAAAAGGCCGACGAGGCGAAGGGCCAGATGGAGAAGACCGCCGAGGTGGGCACCAAGGTGGTCCAGAACGTCGAGGGGCGGTTCCGCTGGCTGGAACTGCTGCGGGCGGTCAACTCGTGCCTGCCTCGGGATCCGGACAACAAACCCCTTCCCGACGACCTGGAAATGCGGGCCCAGATGCACATCCACAGCCTCGACTGCCAGCCGTTGATGAATCTGGACGATTACCTGGTGCCCGTGAGGCAAAACGGCTGGTTGGTGTCGGACGAGACGACCGCGGATGCGACGGCTGGCGGTGCGACGGCTGGCGGTGCGACGGCTGGCGGTGCGACGGCTGGCGGTGCGACGCCCGCACCGGCGACGGCAGCCGCGCCCATGGGGGCGACGGGGCCTGAGTCGATGGGGGCCCCGGCCGCGGCGCCCGCCGGAGAACCCGTCGCTTGGCTGATTACCCTCCAGGGCCACCATTACCACAACAACCGTGAGGCGTTCGGGGACAATATCGGGGCCCAATACGTCCGCAACACGCTCATCAATCGGCTTTTGCACGGCGACGTGATTCTGCCGACCGGGGTCGGGGGCGAAAAAGAGAAAGTCACGATGAAGGAACTGGGAATTGGCTACCCGGCCCTGATCAATCCCGGCAAGATCTACAAGGAAACCATGGTCGATCCGAACGCCGTGCTCGCCTTGGAGGCGGCCAAGGCATCGAAGACGGGCATTCCGGGAGGCCCGGGCGCGATGCCCGGCATGACCATGCCCGGCGCGATGCCCGAGTCTTCGACCATGCCTGGAACACGGATGGCCGGCAAGCGAGGTTCTCCGGCCGGTGGGGTGATGCCCATGCCGGGGATGATGCCGGGGTCGGAGATGGGGAGTCCTTACGGGATGTCGGGTCGGAAGGGAGCGAAGATGTCCAGTGGCGGGATGCCGATCCCCGGCGGCGGGGCCGCGGCCGACTCCGAAGTGACGTTCGACGTGCAACGATTCGATTTCACCGTGACGTTTGTTTGGCAGCCCACGTCGCCTTCCGAACGGCGGCAGAAGCGGGCCGCCGCGGCGGGGGCAACCGCCGAAGGGGCAGCGCCCGCCGCTGGCGTGCCCGGCGGCGCGCCGGGCAGCGCCGCTCCCGGTCCCGAGACTCCGCCCGGCGCCGCTCCCGGCCCTGGCACTCCCGCCGCCGCACCGCCACCTAAGAAGGAATGATGCGTCTTGCGAACCAACATTCAGAGGAAGCGAAAGAAAATGGCCTTGGTCGCGCGGCCTGGCCGCCCGGATCAGCAGCCGTGCGGCGTCAAGACCATGGTCCGCGGGCCGAGGGTTGAAACGCCTGGGTGAACGGTAAATTGAAGACCCCAGAGGACCAAGAGCCGAGACATTCGGTTTTCCGAAAGGCGCCGTGACATGGATCAACTCAAGATCGTCCTGGCCTTGCTGAAGAAGCATCATTTCTGGATCCTTTGCACGATCGTGGTGGTCGTTGGGTTGGGGATCTGGTATGGCGCTTCGGACACGCTGGCCAAGCAATATCAAGAGCGGGAAACCAAGCTGATCGCCCAGCGCAAGGCCGTGCAGGACATCGCCAAGAGCGCCGATCCGCCCAATCAATTGGTGATCGACGCGATCGGCGAGGCGCACAAGAAGCTCAAGGAGGAGGTCTATCGAGCTTGGACCCTCCTCTACCAGGTGCAGAAGGAAAACAATCCCTGGCCGCACGTGCTCGGCGAGGAATTCATCGAGGCCGCCGAGGCCTTGAAGCCGGGCGAGAACTACCTGAAGCCGGGCGAGGAGTTCAAGCCCAAGGACGTCAAGTATTTGGAATGGTATCAGAACTACATCAACGAGTACTTGCCGCAACTCGGCCTGATCATCGACGTCCGCGAGCCCAAATCGATGCGCGAGTGGCGTCTGAAGGGCAACAAGGCCAAAGATGCCCGGCGGCCCATCGTGAAGAAGAAAATCGAAAAGAAAAAGCCCGCCAACGCCGCGGAGGAAAAGAAGGCCGCGGAGGAAGTCCTTGAGGACGAATTGGTCGGCAAGGTTTACTGGGACGAGAACAACGAGATGATGATTCGCCAGCAGTTCGAGTGGGAGACCCGACCCACCACGCTGCAAGTGCTCATCGCCCAGGAGAACCTCTGGGTCTACGAGGCCCTGCTGCGCATCATTCGCGACACCAACGAGGGCAGCGCCAGCTATTACAAGTGCCCGGTCAAGCGCATCTACAGCCTCGAGATCGGCCGCGAGGCCGCGGCGGCGTTCGCCAGCGGTCGGACCATGGGCGGGATGATGGGGGGAATGCCCGGCATGTTCGGCAGCGGCGGGATGATGGGATCCGGCTCGAGCATGTATGGGCCGGGCGGTCCCATGGGAATGCCGGGAATGCCCGGAATGCCCGGAATGCCCGGAATGCCGGGAATGCCCGGGGCCGAGGCCGGGGCGGCGAGTTCGGCCGGGGGCCCCGGCGGGCCCGCCGTGTCGCTCGATCCTCAGGAAATGATCGCCCGAAGCCTGCTCGATGGCCGCTACGTCGACCAGAAGGGCCAGCCGCTCGCCTACGGCACCGAACCGCCGTTTCCCCAATTCAAAATGATGCCTGTCCGTATGGTCCTGCTCGTCGATCAGCGGCGCATTCCCAGGCTGTTGGCCCAGTGCGCGAATTCGAGCATGCCCGTCGAGGTCAAGCGGATCATTCTGCGGCCGGACCAGGTGCAGGGGCTCAACCTGGGCGTTCCCTCGTCCGGCGGCACGCCGGGGATGCCGGGGATGCCCGGCGCGATGCCCGGGATGACCGGCAGCACCATGCCGGGGATGCCGGGCGCCATGCCGGGAATGGGAAGCCCCGGCCGTCGGATGGGCTCCATGCCTGCGTCCGGCGGACCGGAGTCGATGTACTCCGGGATGAAGGGCGGGGCCTCGTCGATGATGAAAAGCGGCGCCCGCGGTTCGAGCATGCCGGGCATGATGAGCGGAATGCCGGGCGCACAGGCGGGCGGGGAGGACGAAACTCCCTGGGATATGAAAGTCGAAATCCAGGGCATCATCTACATTTTCAATCCGCCGGACCGATCCAAGTTCGACATTGGCGAAGCGCCGTCCGCTGGCGCCAAACCGGATTCCGCGACGGGCGCCCCGGCGGATGGGGCGGCCCCACCGGCCGGGCCCGCCGCCGCGCCGGCCCCGGCGAAGCCGCCGGCGGCCTCGCCCGAACCTGCAGCCGCCGGGACGCCGCCTGCCAGCGCCCCGGCCCCGGAAAAACCGCAGCCCAGCGGCGACGCGGCCAAGCCGCCCGCAGCGCAGCCGCCGGCAGCGCAGCCGTCCGCAGCGCAGCCACCGGCAGCCAATCCGCCCGCGGCCCAGCCGCCCGCCGCGGCCAAGAGCGGCCCCGAGCCCGCCCCCAAGGCGGCCCCGGCCACGAATTGACCGCATTTTCAAAAACCGATTTGCTAGGATGGACGGCACGAAGCAACGAATCAACCAAGACCTGAGGGCGACGGCAAACCGCCGTCCTTCAAGGAGAGAATGATGAAGCTCAAAGTCAGCCTTGATTCGCGTTCGATCAAACAGTTTTTTGTCGACCACGTCGAAAAGATCCTGTTTGGCGTCGTGGTCGTCGTGTTCCTGCTGTTCGTTTACAAGGCGGTCGCGCGAAACAAGCTGGATTGGCAGCCCCAGGACCTCGTTCAAGACGCCGAACAGGCGAAGAAGCGGATCCAGGAGACGCAGCCGAGTCCCATTCCGATTCGCGAGTTCACCAAGGAAGCGGCGAGAATCCGCCAGCCGATCGCGGAATCGGATTATACCTTCAAGGTCGCTTGGGACCCGCTGATTTTCGCCGAGAACGTGCCGCGCGGGTTGCCGGTTCTCTTTCCGATCAAGGACCTCCGCGCCAGCGCCGGCAACGGCGCTTTCGCCATGGCGCCCGAGGACGAGGAGGAAGAGGAAGAATCCATGTCCACCACGCGAGGTCAGCGCTGGGTGGTTCTGACCGGGTTGATCGAACACCGCAAACAGAAGGAGGCCTACGACACGGCCTTTCAAGAGGCAGCGCAGTGGGATCCCCAACGCGACTATCCCGACTACGTGTTTTACCGCGTGGAGCGCGCGGAAGTCGATCCCCGGGTCGAGACGGCGGAGTTGAAGTGGACGCCAATTCACGTCATGAACATGCTCGCCTTGCAGGATTTATGGCTTCAGCCTGGCGTCGAGTTGGTCGATCCGATGTACTTGCCGCCGCCTCGGGGCAGCGTGACGCTGGCGTATCCCTTGGGGCCCTTGCAAAACCGCCAGTGGGGGCCCGAGGTGGCCCATCCGCCGGAAATCCCGCTCTCCGAAGGTCCCGTCTCGACCATGGCCGCCTCGGGTATGCCGGGTATGGATATGTATGGAGGAATGATGACCGGTAAGAAAAAGGCGCCCGCGGCGGGCAAGGGCGGCAAGGCCGAGGTCGAGGAAACGGAGGAAGAAGCGGCTAAACGGATCGAGGCCGAGAAGAAGGCCCGCGCCGAACGCCGCAAGAAGGCCCGGCAGAAGCTCATGCAGCAACCGGACGAGCCGGACGTGTTCGATACGGCGGCTGGCGGCGCGGCCGGAGGCATGGCCATGCCCGGCGCCGAAATGTATGGCATGAGCACGACTCCGCGGCGGAGAGTGCCGGGCGGAATGCCCATGGGAATGCCAGGCGGCAGCATGCCAGGCGCCATGCCCGGCATGGGCTCCAGCGGCATGTACCCGACGATGCCCGGGATGCGGGGCGCTCGGCGGCGGCCCGGCCTCGAAGAAGAGGAGACGACCGAGGAAGTCCAGGAAGTCGAGCACCTGCTGTTCCGCTTCTTCGATTTCACGGTGCAGCCGGGGAAACACTATCGATATCGCGTCAAACTCGTTTTGGCCAATCCGAACTACGGCATGTTGCCCCATTTCCTGGAAAAGGAGGGCATGGAAAAGGTCAAAACGCTTGAGGCCGAGTGGAGCGATCCGTCGCCCTCGGTCACCGTCCCCCTGGATTCCCAAGTCCTGGCCGTCTCGGCGAGGGCTTCCGACGGCACGGCCACCGTCATGCTCGTGCGGTTCGAGGAGAAGGACGGGGCCGCCGCCGCCGAGGAATTCGCCACGGTCGCGCGCGGACAGTTCTTGAATTACCTCGATCGTCCCTTCCCTGAATCCGCCATGCCCGGCGTCATGCCGACCATGGGCAGCGCCGCTTACCCGGGCATGATGGGGCCAATGGGTATGCCCTACGCCCCGGGCGCCGCGGCCAAGAGCGAGGACGCCCCCGAACGCAAGGTGAATTACGTCACCAACGCGCTGTTGCTGGATGTCATGGGTGGAGGGCGTTTGCCGGGCAAGGATCGCTCGCTGGTCGAGCCCGGCAGCATTCTTCTTCTCGACGCCGAGGGCAAACTGGTCGTGCGCAACGAACTCGACGACTTGCCCGAGTATCAGTTCCATAAGCCCCCGGAGAAACAGGAAGTCGCCGGCGCGGGGCAGCCGAAGGGGCGTGGTCGCAAGGCCGCCGGCCCTGGAAGCACGTCCGACGCCATGGCGGAATATGCGGCGCAAATGATGGGAATGATGCCGCCAGGCACGCCGCAGCCGAAAAAGGGCAAGGGCTCCAAGGCCGGAGGCACCAGCACCGGGCTCCCGCCCGGAATGACCCCCGGGATGTCCGGTGCGGTGAGCGGCAGCCCCTCGATGGGCATGGAATCGCTCGACGACGCGCGGAGCAAACGTAAGAAGAAGGGACGATGACCTCCTGGCGGAGGCCATAGGCCACAACCCAGCGGCTTTGGGCATCGCTCTCGATCCGCCGTGACGAAAACCTGCCTGCGGTCATCCCGAAAGCCTGGCGGACCATGTCCCCAGGCTTTTTCTCTCGCCGTGGGGGCAGTTTTGCGTGGCCTCGTTGCGGCCCACGCCCCCACGCCCTGGATCGGCGGCGGTTGAGCATAGGCGAATTGCACTGGCAAACTGCGCCGGTAAACTGCGCTGCCTGAGAAGACGTCGGACCGATGTTCGCGGAATGCCGTCGCCGTTTTTTCTTTTTGGCAGCCGCGTCCCGCAAACGGTGAGATTCGCGTTGCGACCGAACTCCCGAAACCGCGAACTTCCGAACCCCAACTTCCGGACTCCCAAAGTCCCGGGGTTCCTACTGGCAAGTTGACAAGCGTTAGGGTATCATGGCCAATTCGGGGCAACCACCAAGGAAGGGAGGATGTCTTTGATGACCCTTATTGGTGGATTCTGTCTATTCTCTTGAGGGGTCTCCATGGCACGCAAGATTCTGAACCGAAGGGAGTTGCGGGAGGAAAGCGAGGCTGCGGAACGGCTGGCCGAGGTCGATGGGCAGGAGGATCAAGAGCTCGACCGATCGGCCAAGAAGGCGGTCAAGCGAAAGCCACGCGCCAAAGTCGGCAAGGAAGTGGCGAAGAAGGCCTATTGGGGCGTCTTTTCGCAATCGTTGACGCAGGTGGCGCAGTTTGAATACAGCGAACGGGACGAAGCGGACAAGCGGGCGAGGGAACTGACGGAGTCGAAAAAGAGCCCGCATTTCGTGCAATTAGTCAAAAAGCCAATCGAGGAGTGAGGGCACGCGGAGCGGGCTTGGAAAACAGCCGCACGATCGCCGTCAGGGACCTCGGGAAGGGCGCGAGGCGTCTTCGGAACGGGGGAAACGGCGATTGGGCTTTGGAAGGATGCGGGCGTATTGGCGGGTTGAATCAGTCACACCATCACTCGGCGGGACTCACAGCTATGCACTTCGAAGAGGGTCGAACGGTTGGGATCGATCTGGGAACCACCTATTCCACGCTGGCCTATGTCGACGAAACCGGCACGCCCGTCGCCGTCCCGAATGAGGACGACGACGTGGAAACGGCCAGCCTGATCTTGCTGATGGGCAAGGGGCACGTGATCGTGGGTCCGAAGCGCGAGCGGGCCGCGATGGAGGACCCCAAGAATGTGATCGAGAGGATCAAGCGGTACATGGGCCGGGAGTACAGCCGCGTGTTCGACGGGCGGCCGGTCACGCCCGAGTTCGTCTCCGGCCTGATCCTTAAAAAGCTCAAGCAAGACGCCGAGAAGCGGATCGGGCCGATCGGCAACGCCGTGATCACGGTGCCCTACTACTTCAACGACACCCGCCGCAAGGCGACCCAGGACGCCGGAAAGATCGCCGGACTCAACGTGATCGACATCATGAACGAGCCCACGGCGGCGACGCTCACCTACGCGTGGCACAAGGGCGAGTTGGGGGCCACGGCGAGCGAGTTCGGCAAGCCGAAGAAGGCGATGGTCTACGACTTGGGCGGCGGCACGTTCGACGTGACGCTGGTCCAGTATACCCCCACCCATTTCCAGGTGTTGGCGACCGACGGCGACACCGAATTAGGCGGCATCGACTGGAACGAGCGGCTCGCCAATTACGTGGCCGACGAATTCGTGGCGCGATTCGGCGACGATCCCCGCGACAGCGAACAGACGTTGCAGATCCTCCGCAACGAGTGCGACCTGAAAAAGATCGAACTGACGGAAAAGACGGAAACCAAGATCCTCTGCCGCCACGCCGGCAAGACCCTGACGCTGCCGATCACCCGGGCGAAGTTCGACCAGCTCACCGCCGACCTGTTGCAACGGACCGCCGACACGGTCCAATTGGTGCTCGAGCAAGCCAAGTTGACCCCCAAGGATCTCGACGCCGTGGTCCTCGTGGGCGGTTCCACGCTGATGCCGCAGGTCCGACAAATGATGCGGAACTTGATGGGCCGCGAGCCGTATACGGGCATCTCGCCCTACGTTTCCGTGGCCTTGGGAGCGGCCATTCACGCCGCGATTCTCGAAGCCCAGCACCGACCGGAAAGCGGCATGGCCGACACCGTGCGGAAGATGCTCGGGGCGGTCAAGCAGGAAAACGTCAATTCCCACGGCTTGGGGATCGTCGTCAAGGAACCCGGCACGGGGAGAAAAATCAACCACGTCATGATTCCGAAGAACACCCGACTGCCCGTTTCCACCAGCCAGGTTTTCCAGACGGTCCAGGAAAACCAGCGCCGCGTGAACGTGCAGGTCATGGAGGGCGACGCGCCCGATCCCGAGGCCTGCTCTCTGTTGGGCAACTGCCGGATCTTCGACCTGCCCGAAAACTTGCCCAAGGGCTCGCCGGTGGAAGTGACCTACGCGTTCGACACCGCCGGCCGCATCAGCGTCACGGCTCGCGACAAGACGGGCGGCAGGGAGGCGTCGATCGAGATTCAGCGTCGAGGCACGCTCAGCGAGGAACAGGTCGACGCCTTCAGCAAACTGGCCGCGGAGTACAAAGTGGAGTAGAACCGCCGGGGCGCTCGGCTTACGACGCGGAAAGCTAGCGCGCCGGGTGGTCGATCCCCGGCGCTACCGCCGCCCTGGTCCGTTGCGGGTGAGATCCTATGGCCAAGCAGATCGATGTCTACCGGGAATGGTTGGGGATCACCGAGACCGAGCGGCCGCTCAACTACTATCAGCTTTTGAAGCTCAAGCAGTTCGAGGACGATCCGGAGAAGATCCGGGCGAGCTATCGGAAGCTCAACGCCCACGTCCGCAGGTACCAGACCGGCGAGTTCGGCCCCCAGTCGCAGCAGTTGCTCAACGAGCTGGCCAAGGCCATGCTCTGTCTGACCGACGCCCAGCGGAAGAGCGATTACGACGCTTCGCTGGGCCGGGTGCGAGTCGAGGAGGGCAAGCGGCCGACCTTCGAGCAGATCCTGCTTTCCCGCAAAATGCTCACCCCGGAGCAACTCAACCGGGTGCGCGCGTTCGCCGACGCCGTGGGCTTGCCCATCCGCGACGCCCTGCTCCAGCAAAAGTCCGTCTCCGCCGAGGCCGTCATGCAGGCTTACGCTGAATCGGTGGGGCTTCCCTATGTGGATCTCGCGGAGACCGGGATCGACGAAACGCTCGTCCTCCAGATTCCCACGGCCGTGGCCCGCAATTTCTCCTGCGTGCCGGTCATGGTGGACGACGGGCAGTTGCTCATCGCTTCGCCCAATCCGTTGAATCCCGACATGGAGGAGCACTTGCGCCACCGGGTGGGGATGCCGGTGCGGAGCGTGTTTTGCACGCCGGCGGGCGTGAACGCGGCCATCGACAAGTACTATTCCCGCGAGGCCCTCCAGGCCGCGGCCGCGGCGGCGAAGCAGGCGGCGGCCACCAAGGCCTCGGCGGCCAGGCCCGAGCCGGCCCGCAAACCCGCCGCCAAGGCCCAACCCCAAGCGCCCGCCCCATCCGAGGAACGGCCCGCCGCCGCGGCCAGCCCGGAGGGCTTCAAACGCACGTTGATGGTCGTCTGGATCGTCTTCATGGCCCTGATGATTCTGTTCATCGCGTACAAGATGTTCACTGCGTGACGCGATTATGCAGGACATCCTTTTCGAGTACGAGCTGAACCCAACCACCTGGGCGTATCTCTCGGCTCTCCTGGCGATCGGGATCTATTTCAAGTTCAATCGCGTCTTCAGCTTGCGGAACTTGGACCTGCTGGGCCTGGTGTTCTTTTCGCCGGGACTGTTGGTCGTGTTCCACGGCATGGTCACCGGCTCGGACAACCTGGTGAACCTCGGCTATTCCTGGCTGTTCGGCATGGGGGCGTTTTTCGTCATCCGCCTGTTTTTGGATCCGCTCCTCGTCCGGCGGCCCAAGCTCGATCCGAACCTGACGGCGGGCGGGCTGACGTTCACGGGAGTCGCGATCCTGGTGTTCCTGGCGGCCAACGTGGTTTCGAACCAGCCTCCCGAGCGGCTCGAACACGTCTTGGCCCGGGACCAGGCCTGGGGCCTGAACAGCCCGGGCTACCGCCCCTTGCATTACCTGGCCACCTTTGTCAATCTCCGGCCCCGCGACGACGTTCCTCCGCAGCCCAAGACGGACTGGCCCTACCCGCCGATCCACGTTCAAGTGCCGATCGCCCGCGGCGTCATCATGGTGGCCCAGTTCGCCGTCGTCCTCGGCATGATCCTGATCGGCTATTACCATTTCGAGAGCCTCCACACCGGCATGGCGGCGGCCGTGTTGTACCTGCTGTTGCCCTACGTGGGCCAGATGGGCGGGAGAATCGACCATGTGGTGCCCGCCGCGCTGCTGGTCTGGGCCATGGTTGCCTACCGCAGGCCCATGGTGTTGGGATTCCTCCTCGGGCTGGCGGGCGGGTTGATCTTCTATCCATTGTGCCTCCTGCCCCTGGGATGCAGCTTCTATTGGCAACGAGGTCTTCGCCGGTACCTCGCGGGCACGCTGCTGGCGATCGTGGTGTTGATCGTCTTGCTCGCCGTGCTGGCGGGCAGCCGCGAATCGTTTCTCGCCCAGCTTGGGCAGATGTTCGGGGCCACGCTCTTTCCCCGCGACAACATCGTCGGATTTTGGCAGGCGTATCGGCCCGCCTACCGAATTCCCGTCCTTGCCCTGTTCCTCGTCCTCTGCGGCAGCCTCGCGCTCTGGCCCGCCCAGAAAAACTTCGGCACCCTGCTGAGCTGTTCGGCCACCGTCATGCTGGCGAGTCAATTCTGCCACACCTTCGAGGGCGGACTGTACATGGCGTGGTACTTGCCGCTTCTGGTCCTCACCAGCTTTCGGCCGAACCTCGAGGACCGCGTCGCCCTGAACACCGTGATCGAACGCCGCGCGGCCTGGATCCACCGCCTCGACCAACGCCTCCGCCGATAGCGGTCCCTGGACCGCATGACGAACGACGGGAACCAAAGGGGCGGTCGCCGACGCCGCCTGGCAGGCGGTCGATTCTGTCTTGAACCGGGCGGTTCCACTCTCGCCCGGCCCGAAGTTCGGGTACAATTCTGCCGGAGTGATCTCGGGTTGGGGAGAAGGGCCATGGTTCGCGCAGCGTCGGGGGAAGCGTTCCGCCTGGGTGTTCCTGCTTGGGGCGCGGCGCTGATTTTGATTGGCGCGGCCTGGGCGGTCGGGGCCGAGTCGCGGACCGCGGAATTGTCGTCTCTATCGGCCCGGCCGGCCCCCCCGTGGTTGACCCAGGGTGTGGTCTATCAGATCTGGCTGCGTTCGTTCACGCCCGAGGGAACGCTCCGCGCCGCGCAAGCGCGGCTGCCGGCCGTGGCGGACCTGGGCGCGACGGTGGTTTACCTTGGTCCGGTGGCGCTGGCCGACGACGATCCGCGGCCAGAGTTCTGGAGCCCTCGCCAAAAGGCCTCCGGCACGAACAATCCGCGAAATCCCTACCGCATCAAGGACTATGGCCGGGTCGATCCGGAGTATGGGACGGCCGCGGACCTCCGCGACTTCGTGGCCGCCGCCCACAAGCAGAAGCTCCGCGTGCTGTTGGACCTGGTGTATCTCCATTGCGGCCCGACGTCGACGTTGGCGGACAAGCCGGGATTCATCCAGCGCGACGCGTCGGGCAGGTTCGTGACGGGCCCCTGGAATTTCCCGCTGCTCAGCTACGAGTGCCGCGAGCTGCGCGAATACCTTTGGTCCGACATGGAGCGCTGGGTCAAGGAGTTCGGCGTCGACGGCTTCCGGTGCGACGTTGCCGACGGCGTGCCGCTCGATTTCTGGGAGGCGGCCCGCGACCGGCTCCAGAAGCTTCGTCCGGATTTGGTGATGCTCTCCGAGGGCCAGCGCGCGGCGGACCAGCTCAAGGCGTTCGACCTGAACTATGGGTTTTCGTGGTACGACGCGGCCTCGGCGGTCCTCGCGCGGAGCCGACCGGCCTCGCTGCTCCGTGAGGTCTGGGAACGGCAGCGGGCCGAGCGGCCTCGCGGCGCGCGGCTGCTGCGCTACGCCGACAATCACGATTTGGCCAACGACATGCGGCGCCCGGACGTGCTCTTCGGTCGCGGCGCCGCGCAAGCGCTGTCGGTCGTCCATTTCACCCTCGACGGCGTTCCGATGCTCTACAACGGCCAGGAGATCGGCGACACCAGTCTTCACAGCATTTACGCGCACTGGCCGATCCGCTGGGAGGCCGCCTGTCTTCCGACGCAGCAGGCGACGCTGGACTTCCATCGCCAGCTCTGCCGGCTGCGTCGCACCCAACGCGCCTTGCACGGCGGCGAGGTGGTTTGGATCGGACACGACCAACCCGACGCCGTCGTCGCCTTCGAGCGCCGCGCCGGCGACGAAGCGGTTTTGTCCGTCGTCAATCTGTCCAATCGGGCGCTTCCGGTGCGGCTCGACCGGCGCGCGGACTCGTCCCCGCTCCGCCCGCTGTTGTCGCGCGGGGCGCGGCTCTTGGCTGCGGATGGCAAGACGGCCTTCGCCTTGGAGGGGTTTGGTTTCTTCGTCAGTTCGCCGGGATCGCCCGCACGATCATCGCCCTGAGGAACACGGCATGAACGCGGAAATCGTCTTGCGCCATGGTTCGACCGCCGCGCGGGGGGCGCGGCATGTGCAGGCGGCCGCATGGGCCGTCGCTTGGGGACTGGCGGCGCTTGCCGCAAGCGCGGCGGCTGCCGAAGGGCCGAAGCGCCCGTTTTTCGCGTATCGCTCCTTTTGGCCCGAGTTCGCCGCCATGCGGCAGTTCAAGGAAGCCGGCGTCCACACGATCTGCATCTTCCCGGCGAACACCGCCAATTCGCTCGGCCAGCCTTATTGCAAGTACCCGCCCGTCTGGCGATGGTTCGGCAAGTACGACTTCGATTCGCTCGACAAGCAATTCGCCGACGTGCTTGCGGTCAACCCCAAGGCGGAATTCATCTGCATGATCGACTTGAACACTCCGCTGTGGCTCCAGCGCCAACTGACCCTCCGCGGACAGAGCGCCGAATGCGAGAGCTTCACCATGCTGAGTTGCGCCTGCGCGAATCCGGATTGGCTCCAGGCGACGGGCGAATACCTCGAGGCGTTCGTCAAGCACGCCGAGGCGCGGCACGGCGAACGGATCCAGGCCTATCTGTTGGCCTGCGGCCAGACCGACGAATGGATGGACACCAGCCGCGGCGCGGCGGGGCGGATGAAGACCAAGGCATGGCGGGAGTGGCTGCGATCGCACGGCAGGCCGGAAACGCCGATCCCCGCCCTGGAGCGTCTCGACCGCGCTACGTTCGAGAACCTGATCCGCGATCCCGCGACCGAGCAAGACGTGGTGGACTACGCCCAATTCACGGGCGATCTCGTCGCCGACACGGTGCTCCAGTTTGCCGCCAAGACCCGGGCGATGGTCCCCCCGCGGCGCCAGGTCGGGGTGTTCTTCGGCTACATCCTGGAATTGACGCAGTCGCGCCTGGTGTGGTCGGGGCACCTGGAGTACGAGCGGCTCTTCCGCTCGCCCGACATCGACTTCTTCGTCAGCCCGGGCACCTATGGCGACCGGCCGATGGGCGGGGGCAGCGGCTTCATGGCGCCAAATGGCACGCGCCGACTCTTTCAGAAAGGGTTTCTCCATGAAATCGACCACCGGACGCCGACCTACAACGTCCGGCTCGACGAGTTCGTGTCCATCGGCTGGATGGTTCCCTGGAAGGACCAGGCGGAGACCAACGCCGGATTGAAGCGCGAGTTCGCCCTGGCCATCGTGAACCAGGCCTCGTTGTGGTGCTTCGACATGTGGGGCGGCGTCTTTCAAACGCCGGAAACGATGAAGCTGGTCGAACAGGCCAGGCGGCTTTGGGATCGATTCTCGGCAACGCCACTCCGAAGCCGCGCCGAAGTCGCCCTGGTGGTGGATCCCCACAGCGCCCGCTACGTCAATGATCTGCACCCCGCGGCCGGCCAGATCTATCTGGCAACGCGGAACAAACTCAACCGGCTGGGCGCGCCGTTCGAGGTGTTTTCGTTCAACGATCTGGCGCGCGTCGACCTGCGCCCCTATCGGCTGGTGGTTTTCCCCGGCTTGTTCGTTCTCACGCCGGAAAAGCGGGCAACGCTCCAACAGCATGTGTTTCGCGATGATCGAACGGTCTTGTTCGTCTACGCCCCCGGCATCTGCGACGGGACCAATCTGGATCCCGAGCGCGTCAGGGCGCTGACCGGCGCCTCTTTCCAGTCGCCCGGCGTCCACAAGGCGCGACGCGAGGGATGGACCGCCGTCTATGTGCCGCGATACGAGGACCTGACGCCGCAAGTCTTGCGCCAGGCCGCGGTCGAGGCGGGGGTGACGATCTACTGCCAGGACCCGGTCCCGGTGTACGCCAACGAACGCCTCGTCGCCATCCACACGGCGCAAGGCGGCGAGAAGACCATCACCTTGCCCGCCGACTGCCGCGAAGTTCGGGAACTGTTCACCGGGGCGATCCTGCCCGTAACCCAACGGCGTTTCCGCCACGTGTTCCAAACGCCCGACACCGCGCTGTTTGAACTGATCCCGTGAGCGGGACGTGGGATCATCTTCGATGGGACCGCGGCAAAGGGGCGCGGAACGAGCAAAACGACGGTTCGCGAAGCAGTACCGGGTGCGTTGCGGGTTGGGGGGAGCCGGGCGGGCCGGGGTGATGGCGGGGTGATGGGGCGTTCAGATCGAACCCTACGGGAACTCCGCGGGACCTTGAACCGTGCTTCTCCCAATGCTACAGTGACGTCGGTCGTACGGGACCGGACCTGGACTCCGACGGAACACAAGGCGAGACTCCTGAAAACATCCCAGGTTGTCTTTTCCAGCAGCCGTGTGGGTTTTGGTTCTCCACGGGTCGGCGCGCGATGTTCGCCAGCCGGAAATGGTCCTCGTCACGTCGCGCGCGGCGCTCCCGGAACCAGCCAACCCAAGCCAGCGGATTCCGAGACGCCACGCGGACCTGCCTCATGGCGGGGTGATCGAGTCCAGCCCCGTTGAGGGCGACCATGCGGAAAAGGAGGCAATCTCCGAGAATGCCACAGACCGATGTGAAACAAGACCTGCAACCCGGCGAGGCGATCTCCAAGGTGGTCTGGCCCACGATCGGCGCGACACGGTGGGGACGCGTGGTCGGCCAGCTCTGCGGCCTCCGGGCGGGCGTCGGAAGGGTGTTCACCCTGGGCAATCTTCTGGCCCTGGTGACCATTCCAATCAGCCTGGCCGTGTTCTTCTGGCAACTGATGCCCGGCGTGATCCGCCGCTATTGCCTGACCAACCGCAGGATCGTCGTGTTCAAGGGCCTCGTGCGGGTAGAAGAGCGCTCGATCGGCCTGGACGAGTTCGACGCGATCGAGATCCGCCGCCTCCCCGGCCAAGAATGGCTCCGCACGGGCGAAATGATCTTCCTCCGCGACGGCCGGGAGGTGTTCCGCCTTTCGGGTGTTCCCCAGCCGGAAATTTTTCGGGCGATCTGCCTAAAGCAGCGGGCCACGATGCTAGCGATGCGCGAGGCGATGCGGAGCCCCGAGGGGGCGGCCGCCGTGCCCGCCTGACTATTCCGCGGAAGTGACCGGGTACGTCCGCGCGAGGTCTGGAGACACGGAAGGCGGTTCCGGGGGAAAGGCCGCATCGACTGGCGGCAAATGGCGGACCCCCTCGGATTTCGTTCCTCGCTGTCCCGTAAGCTGGAAACCGGCCATCGCCTTGGCGGCCGCGGTCTCCGAGCGTTGGGTCCGCGAAGCAGGGCGCACGATCGGCACCAGCGATGCGGCCTTGGGGGGCCGAGTGTCGTTTTCGGAAGAGGCGGCTGAATTCCCCTTGGCGGGGGATGGTGAGCGATCCCGTGGCTTCCGCTCTCCAGGCTCCCCCGCGAGCGCCTTGGGGCTCCCCCATTCCGAGCTGATTTTTTCGTCCCCCGCCCCATACCCCGGGGCAACATAGGGATCAGCGGCCGTTGCAGCCCCCTTGGCAACCAATGCCGTGGTGGCGTCACTGGGCCTCAGGTCGGGGTTCCTCGCATCGCGTGGGGCAAAGGGCTCCGATTCCGCGCGGTTGAAGGCGTCGACGGATTCTTCGGAGCCCGTGCTTGCGCTATCGGATCCCTTCTCATTAAGAAAAGAGCCGCTGGACTTGGACCGCGGGGACGCCTTTGCCTTCTGCGACGGTTCCTTGGCGGATTTCTTCGATTTTCCGGCCGTCTTGGCGTCCGGCGGCGTGGAGGCCCAGCGGTCGCCGTTGCCCGACGTCGAGCCCCGACTGGAGCCACCGGCGGTCCCGTCTTGTATGGGATCTTCTCCGAACGACTGGGTTTGCGATTTGCCGTTGAGGCTGGCCGTGGGGGAATCGGACAGCGGCAAGGAACAAACCCCGTCCTTGCACACGAGGCGATCGCGGGGCTTCGAGGACTCGGCGGTGGCAGGGGCCGCGAGTGTTCGCTCCGCCGCAATGGCGGATGGTTTTTCCACCGCCTTGGCCGCCTCCGCCTGGGCCGGTGAGGAAATGGCGACAACCATTTCTCGCACGACGGGATAGCGGTAGGTGTTGAACGCGATGCAGGAAGCGGCCGCCGCGAGCACCGCGAGCGCTTGTCGGATCTTGGGCATGGGAGTCGCTCCGCGTTGGGCGCTGGATGCGCAAGGCTCGAACCGGAGTGACCCATCCGTGGAACGATTCGTGGCAGGTTCCGCCCGACTCCTTTTTCCGTCCGTCTTGAGGTCGGTCCAGGAAACCATACACGCTGGGGAGCCCGCGGCAAGCCAGCGAAGCTCGGTGGACCGCGGTTTGTTCCCTTGCCTTGGAGGATCGTGGGGTCTGGGAAAAGTTTTCCTTCTCATGCCACTGCTTGGAATCGTGTGCAGGCCGGAGCTTGGCTGATCTTCCGGGCCGTTTCGGACCAAAAAAGGTGCCTCCCTCCGTGAGTGGCTGGATCCGTGAGAGGCTGACGGAGGAAACACTTCAATATGGGGGGTTCCTATGCTACAACTCGGCTGCTATGCTTATCAGGAGACTGTTCTGCTGATCGCGTGATTCGCGTTGTCGGACTCAGGTAAGCGGGTTCTCGCGGTTTGTGTCCCGGCGGCGTCTGCTTCCGAAGGGAAGCCTTTACCGCGTGGGAACTTGGGCCGTGCGTTCCTGCCCGCGCCCCGCTGGTTGGGAGGTTCGTGCCTGCATGGTGACGGGCGGTCTTGAGCAATTCGTGGCGGCGCTTTACGAGTCGGGCATCTTGCCCGCCGCCGAGATCCAGGCCTTTTTCGACAGCCTCGCAGAACAGGAGTGCCCGGCCAGCGCCGAGGATTTGGCCGGCCAGATGATTCGGCGCGGGATGCTGACGCCCTTCCAGGCGAGGGCGCTGATCGACGGGAAGGCGCGAGGCCTGGTGCTGGGAAGTTATGTTGTTCTGGATCGGCTGGGCAAAGGGGGCATGGGGCGGTTGTTCCGGTGCATGCACCGGCAGATGAAGCGGGTGGTGGCGCTCAAGGTGCTTCCGCCGAGTTCGATGAAGTCGCAGCATTCGGTCGAGCGTTTCCAGCGCGAGGTCGAGGCGATGGCGCGGCTCTCGCATCCCAACATCGTCACGGCGTTCGACGCAGGCGAGGACAAAGGCCTTCGCTTTCTCGCCATGGAGTACGTGGACGGAAGCAACCTGGGCTCGCTGATCGCGGATCGGGGCCCCCTGCCGGTGCCGACCGCGGTGGAATACGTTTTGCAGGCGGCGCAGGGACTGGAATACGCCCACTGGCATGGCATGGTTCATCGCGATGTGAAACCGGAGAACTTGATTCTCGACTGGCGCGGGATCGTGAAGGTCCTGGACCTGGGAATCGTCGGTCTGGTGGCCGGCCTCTCGGAGCCGGGCAGTGGCGACTCGGTTGAGACATCCGAGCGGCGCGTCGCGTATGGAACGCCCGACTACATGGCGCCCGAGCAGTCGACCGACTCGGGCCCGTTGGGGCCGGCCTGCGACGTGTACAGTCTGGGCTGCACGCTCTATTTTTTGTTGCTGGGCCGCCCGGTCTTTGACGGCGACACCGCCGAGGCCAAGGTCATGGCCCACCGGTTCCAGCCGGCGCCGTCGCTCCGCGCGGCGCGTCCCGACGTGCCAGTCGCCCTCGACCGCTTGTTCCAGCAGATGCTGGCCAAGCGGCCGGAGGACCGTCCGGCGACCATGGGCGAGGTGATCGCGGAACTCCAACGGTGCCGCGCTCTGTTGCCCGTCGCCGATCGCGACACCAGCCATTCCCCCTCGATCTTCGACGACCAGGACGCCGCCGACGTCCACGACGCGGCGACCCTCCCGCTTCCGCTGCCGGGCCGCGGCGCGGCGTCCGGTTCCGAATCCTCGGGAAAGCAGGCTGCCGGACCGCGGCGCCGACTGGCCCGCATTCTGGCCGGATTGGCCGTGGCGGGAGTCTTCCTCCTGGGCATGGCGTTGGGGTCTTGGTGGCGGGATTCAGGGCACGGACGCCTGGTCGTCGATATTCAAGGGCCGCACGTGACGGTGCGCGTCCTGGACGCCCACGGCGACATCGTGGTCGACTGCCCGTCGGCCACGGGCCGCCTCGGGTTCACTCTGCCCGCCGGCTTTTACCGGCTGATCGTCCGCAGCTCCGAGACCGAGCGTCTGAACGAAGACATCAACCTCGCGCCCAGCCAGAGCGTGGTCATCCAATCGCCCAGCGAGGGAGCGAGGAACGCCTCGCTGTAGGCCGCAAGCCGCCGGGGAGGCGCCGCCGTCTCCTGCCCCTGACGGCCGAGCGATTCGGTTGCGCTTGGGCGACCCGCCCCGGCGTCGGCCGCGCCGCCCGTCCCTCGCCGCGAGCCTCTATCGCGAATGGGCTTCGGAAGGCGTCGAGCGGCGGGCGTTGGGAAGCGGTTCGCCGCGGAGCGAGAGCGTGATTTCCGCCCGGGGTGAAGCCGCCGCCCCGGTCGCGCACGAGAAACGCACCTGGCTCTCGCCCGGTTCGAGGCGCAGTCCGCCTTGCGGTTTCACCTCGGCCACCAGGCCGCCGTTGGGGTCGAAGTGGCGGCAGCGGCCAGCAAAGTCCATTTCCAGGTATTCGTCCGGCTTCAAGGCCGCCGGAAAGACGATCTTCTGCGCGCCCGACTCCAACGCCGGCGAGGAAAGCGGAAGAGGCCGCTCTTCGAGGGCCTCGATGCGGCCGATCCAGCACGTCGCTTGCGCGCCGGGCGGCAGGCCGTTGTAGTACAGGTGGAGTTGCTTCACGCCGGCGTAGATGTTCCGGCAGGTGTACATCAGGTCGGTGAAACTGTACGGCCACTGGTAATCGAAGAAGCGGTCCTCTTCGGGCGGATCGAGAACCACACACGTCCAACCGCGAGGAGTCACGGGAATGTAGTGGTCGCGCCGGGCGTCGGTGCCGGCCAACTGGACGTTGAGGATGCCGCCTGGGCCCTCCGTGCGAATCCACAGGCCCAGGCGCCGGTGCGTCGTCAGGTCGAGCGGCTTGGGCAGGGAAAGCGTCAGCCGGGTCCAGGCCGAAGCGGTCTTGCCGCGATTCTCGGCGCGGTAGCAAAACGCCGCGCCGCCGTCCGGCGACTTCTCCGGCGAAGGTTCCACGGATTGCACCAACTCCGCCGACGCCGCGCCGTCGGGCTTGAACGGCACGCCGCCGCTGCTATCGGCCAACACGATGTTCTCCTTGGCGCCGGCCGGGGCCAGCGCGGTCCGCGCGCGGATGCGGAGCCACGGCGTCTGCCCGCCGTAGGGATTCTTCACAACCCACGCGCTGGCCTCGGTGCGCGAGGCGTCCACCACGCGGGGCGGCCCGAATTGCAGCGGGTGAATGTCCCAGTGGCCGTCGGCGGTCCGCTGGAGCACGTGTTCGGCCATGGGCCGGGCCAGTTCGGCGCAGGCCTGTTCGGTGAAATAGTCGCGCCGCTTCAACTCGTCGCAGGTGCGGATGATGTCCAGCATTTCCGGCATCCGCTTGTTGGCCCAAAGGTTGTTGGCGTCGGAATGGAACGAGATGGGGGCCTTCCCGCCCACGGCTTTGAGGCACAAGAGCATCACCTCGTCGGGCGTGACCGCGTCGGTGGCCGGCGAGTGCGTGTGGGGGGCGAACCAGCCGACGTCGCCGGTCAGGAGGTTGTTGGCCCAGTTGGCCGGGTTCTGGCCCTTGAAACGCAGGGTGTAGGCGCGGCGGCCGAAATAGATCGGATCGTAGCTCGGGCTGCCCCGGCTGATCACGTGCCACGACAGATGCGTGTAGAGGGCGTTGCCCTCGAGGATCACCGGTCTTTTCAATCGGCGCTGGACGCCCAGCGCAAACCGACCCTGGTTGCGCCAGTAGGGCGGCTGCACCAGCACCTCCTCGCCGCCGTCGAAGTAGGACATGTCGGCCCCGACCTCGTTGAACACCCGGGCGATGCGGTCGCAAATCTCGTCGATCATCGTCGAGTGGATGTCCGGGCAGTAAACGGTGAAGCCCCAGATCGGAAAGCAGTTGACCAGGCGCCCGACCTTGGCTCCCTCGGGATGGGCAGCCACCGTCGTGCCGTACAGTCCCCGCTGACACTCGGTGAACGCGCTGGCGGTCCGCTTGCCGTAGCGGATCAATTCGCCTTCGAGATACAGGTCCCCTTGTTCCGGCCAGCCGTCCAGCGGTTCCCTGACGGCGATCGTCGTGGCCTTGACGTCGATCGCGGCGGCCAGCGCGGCGCGGCGGTCCTGGAGCAAACGCGGGTCGGCCTTGGGCACGAGATAGGGATCGTCCTTGGGGCCCCAGCCGACCATGCCTTGCATGCAGTGCATGCCCACTTGCAGCCCCGCCGCGTGGATCTTGCCGGTCACCTGCTTCAATTCGGCGAGTCCGCCGGGAAATTGATGGGGATCGGGTTCGTAACTCGGCGTCGAGCGATTCCACGTGGTCAGTTCCACGCAGCCGAAGCCCCCCTTGGCGAACTCGATCACCTGGTCCACGTTCTTGGCGCTGATGCCGCCGATCATCAGGTACGACGCGAACCGCTGCGGGGCCCGCTTGATCCACACGCCGTCGATCGTCGGGTGCGGAAGGCCCTGCTCCAGTTCGACGATCTCGATCGCATCCAGCAGTTTGCCGGCCGGATCAGGGCCGCCGGTGGGCACGGCAAGGATGGCGACCTTGGCCCCCTCGATGCCGAACTCGCGGTACGCGCGGGCGGTGGGCACGCCGTGCGAGCCGCAATCGGTCCGATCGTTCAAGGCCAGCGCGCACATCGCAAAACGCTCGTCCCAAGCCGCGTTGACCAGCCCGCCGACGTGCTTGTGAATTCTGACCTTCAGGTTGCACAATTGCAGCCAATCGACGGCCGGGCCGCCGAGCTTTTCGATCGCCAGGATCAAGTAGCGCGGGCGGATTTCGACTCGGGCCCGCACTTGAATGCCGCTTGAACCGAAGGAGACGGTCAGCCCGTCGCCGCCCAGTTCGACCTTGGACGCCGTGAAGACCTTCTGGCCTTGGCCGGCGAGCATGAAGGGCTGGCCGGGCTCGATGTAGTCTTTTCCTTCGGCGAGAGCGACTACGGCCCGGTTTTTGCCGTCCGCGCCGATCTCGTAGCGGCAGACCTCGTTCTCCAGGACGATTGCATCGCCTCGCACGGTTGGCGCTCGTGGCGATTCGGCGGCAAGAATGCCACCCGCCAGACATCCGGCCAACGCCAGCGCGATGCCCCCTGCCAGCCTGAACGCCGGGGACGCGCGACGGCCCATTGCTTGTGCTTTGTCTTCAGTCGTCATCGTTGCATCTGCTCGCTGGTTGGTGGTTGAGCCTCGCACCAAGGTGGACGGAGCGGGCGGAGCGTTGTTGTAACATTCCCAACAGGCCGCGTCGACGGCAACGCGTGCGACCGCTTTCGGGACGGACCACGACGGCAGCGGCATCGACCCTTCCAAGCATGGTGGAGAGGCGCGTTTTGACGCGTCCGTCATGGTGTTGGTTCCGGCCACGACCGTGTTGATTTCGGCGTAACCGTCCACGGGGACTGTCCCGATTTTCGCGGCGAAGTCCGCGAAAATGGGACTGTCCCCCTGGCCAGTAAGGAGACAAGCCCATCTTGCGGCGCGAAACGGCCCGAAAAACGAGCCAGTCTACGGCCTGTGAACGGTTACATTCCGGCCACGACGGAGCGTGGCCCTTCAGGGGATGTCGTGAACGATGAATGCAAGGGGTTGCCATCGGCTGGAAGGGGGAATGCCGGTGGACCTTACTTCCGCTGGACCAGCCAGAAGCGGTCGATCCAAACGGACTGTACGTTGTCGGGGTTTTTCGCCGGGGCGGCCCAGAGGTAAACCTCGCCGTGCAGCCTGGCCGCGCCGAGCTTGTAGACGTGGTACTGATGGTCGGGAATGTCGGCGCACGCCGGGCTGATTTGGCCCAAACCCGCACGATTCTTGGAGTCGTAGATGCCGGCGCTGAAGGCCTGGCCCGCGCGGCCGGTTTTTTCGACGCGGATCGCCGCGTAGACGTCGTAGACCGCGTCGGGCAGAATCGCCTTTCCCGCCAGCGGCTGCTGCACGGCCCACTCGTGATGGTTGCCCGGCATTCGGGCGGCGGTTTTGTCCGAGGCCAGTTCGTCTTTTTCGATCGTCGCCCAGACGCCCTCGGAGGCGAGATGGAACGTGGCGTCTTGCAGGTCGATCCATTGGCCGCGGGGAAGGTTTTCGCAACCGGGCGGCGGGGGCGAATGGGTCCGGCCCATGCCGATCGTCCGACGCTCAAAGACCGCCAGCGGGCTTCCCTCCGAAATCGCCGTGACTCCCGCGGATCTGGCCACATCGAGAAAGACGCGGCAGTTTTGCGCGTAGTCGGCGGGGCCGGGCCAGTCGATCTTCTCCCGCGCCGCTTGATCCTGCAAGTCGTACCAGCGCATCGCCCAAACGTAACGCAGCGGGAGGCGCGCGACTTGGACGCGTTGCAAGAGGTCGGGCTTCTCCTTCACCGCCGCCTCGGCCTGGTCGAACAGCCGTTCGGCCTTGGCGAGCAAGGCCAGGTTCAGGAAACCGGCCGTGGTCGGGGAAAAACACGTCAGATAGGTCTTCTTGGCTTCTGCTTCGTCGTGGATCAGCTTGATGTACTCCAGGATCGAGGCGGCGGCCTCGCCGTAGTAGCCGTGGACGAATTGGCGCACGAGGGCCTGGTCGTCGAGCTTCGGGTTCCAAAGCAGTTTGGCGAGCACCCAGGCCTTCAACTCGGCGAATTCGGCGCCCGGGGAAGTGTATCCGCCTTGCTCGAAGATCCCCCGAACGCCGTGGTCCACGAAGAAGCGGACGTTCGGGCCCAGCACGCGGAGATTCGGGTGCGGCTGGATGTAGTGGGCGAAGTTGGTCGTGTAGTCCCAAATGTACAGGCGGCGGCAGATCTTCGACCACCCGCGGATGTCCTCGGCGAACGGTTCATTGCTCTTGGCGGTCAAGGGGTGCGCGAAATCGCACTCGATGCTGCACAAACGAACGATCACGTTGGGCAGAGGCTTGACGCGGCGCGGCGGTTTCCGCGTGTACTGGTAGGCGAGGGTGTCGATGGCCACATGGGGAAACTGCTTGCCAACCTCGGCGGCCACGTGGTTGACCAGGTGCAGCAGCGGCCCGGCCGGCGAGCCTTCTTCGTCTTCCAGCCGCTTGCAGTTCGCGCAGAGACAGTGATTGTCGCAGTCGTTTTGGGAGACGGAGATGATGTGGGCCTTGGGGTCTTCGCGGAGATAGGCGAGGACCTTCGCGGTGATCAGCTTCTTGACCTCCTCGTTGGTCACGCACACCTGGGCGTAGCCATCCAGGCGCCGGCCGTTGACCTCGCTGAAATACTCCGGATGCTCCTTGAAGTAGGTTTGCGGCGGCAGGAAATTGGCGAACGTGTGGACGAAAAACGGCCCCCCGTAGCGGACCTTGCCGCCGTGCTTTTCCTCAAGGCGTTGGGAATTGCCGTTGGACTTGTTCCGCGCCGCCCAGTCGCCGTCGAAGGCGTCGGCCCAGAACGTTTCCCGATATTCCAGCGGCGGGACGTAGCGCACGTGCTGCTCGGGAACCGTCAGTTCGCGATGGCGTGGAATCGTGGCTGCTTTCGACGACCACCAGCGGCAGCCCACCGTGTCCTCGAGAAACGAATACACGGCATAGAGGGTTCCGCGGGGGCGGTCGCCGGCGAACACCAGGTGTTCGCCCACGGTTTCGATGACGATCCCGTCGGGTTTCAAGCCTTCCAGCTTGAGATCTCCAGCAATGCGGCTCGCCGAGCGCCCCGGTCCGACCACGAGGGCGGGCCCAGGCGGCTCCGCCGCGGCCCGGATCGGAAACTCCGCGCCGGTCACCTGCTTCAGAAAGGCGCCGAGTTCCGCGGCGGCGTGTTTCTCCGCGGGGAGGGCCTCGGGGTCCACGACAATGGTGTAGTCTGTCTTCCCCTCCGAGGCCAGACGCAGCGGTCCGCCCTCGGCCCACGGAGCCAGCAGCACGACGAGCGATACGGTTGCCGCGAGGGAACCCATCGAACGGCGCAGGGGGGAAGGAACCTCGCTCCACGGCGATGGTTCCCGCGACGGTCCAACGCTTCGCGGGGCGAACAGGGAAGCCATGTTTCGTCTCCTTGGAACAAACAAATCACGGAGGATCGGCAGCGCGAAGCGTCCGGTTCAGGCGCGGGGAACGCTTGCGGCGGCGGCGAGGAAATCGTCCACATCGAACACGAAACCGAAGGCCAGGGCCACGCGCCAAAGGCCCAACTCCTTGGCCCATTGCCGCCGGGCGCTTTCCTTGTTTTCGACGGCCGTGGTTGCGTCGCGGAACGCGGAGCAGAGGAAACCGCGTCCGCTCATTTCATGCATCCCGCCCGGAGACAACAGCAGGCACCAGTTGATCGCGAAGCCGGCGTAGATCAGGTGGTTGACGCCCGCCTCCTTGCATAGCGCGAACAGTTGGTCTCCGTTCTCGGCGACGCCTTCGTCGCCGACGGGTCGGGCCTCGGGGGCGAAGTCGAGGCGGGCGAAGCCTCGGGCGACGTCGGCCTGGTTGTGCTTGCCCACGAAGACGTTCTCGCCGCGGAACTGTTGCAACCGGCGAAGGGTGGGATCGGCGGGGATCGTCTCGCGGGGACGCGGCGGCGGTCCGGCAAGCCGTTGAGCACGCTGGTACCCCGGCAGCTTCTGGTAGTATTGGCCGCCGCCCACGACGTGAAAAAGCGAGACGCCCGCCGACCGCACGCCGCCCAGCAGTTTCGGGAAAACGGAGCGACAGATCGCGTTGGCCCGCGGAATGTACTCCACGCACCGATGCCAGCCGGGGAACTCCTCCGGCGTGCCGCAGTCCCACGCGTGCATGACGACCACGCCCGTGTGGCGGAGATCCATTTCCAGCACGGCCTTCTTCCAACCGCCGTAGGCTTCGGCCGGGACATCCAGCCGCGGATCGGCGTCGAACTGCTGGTAGTAGCTTGCCGGAACGCGAACGATCCGCGGGTTTTCGGCAGGCTGCGAAGCGGGGGATAGCGCGGGCGGCGCCGTGGCGGCCGCCATGAGGCCGCCCGCCGACTTGCAAAGGAATTCCCGGCGGGTCTTGGTTTCGCGATGGCTCATGCGCTCGGCTCCGGCTGCCGCGCCACGGCTATCCGGCGTTGGCGGGTGGCCAAGGGCGGGGATGCTTCTTTCCAGGGACCGATGGCGAGGCCGTGCCGACGCCGCGTCTGGGCGGCGGCCGCCAACGGCTGCCGCCTCGCCCCGCCCTTCGGTTGGCGTGTGGCGGAAGGACTGTCATTGTGGCCGCAACGCCCGGACATGGCAAGTCCGGGCCAATGCGCGGATTCGCTCTTCGAGCGGATCGTTCGGGCTGCGTGCCGGGAAGTGCGTCTAGTATGACAAGGGGGGATTGCCTGACCCAAAGGGCCGCATAGAATGGTTGCCAAAACACGGCCTCTGCCGAGCGTCCCGAGGGAATCTACCAACCGGGTTTCTCTACCCGTCGAGGAGCAATCCATGGCGATCTTAGCAGTCCTCTACGAAGGCAAGACAATCGAATATGAGTTGAAGCAAGGCCAGAATCTGATCGGCCGTTTGGCGGAGAGTCCCATTCCGATCAACCACCCGACGGCTTCGGGAAAGCACGCGGTGATCCACGCGGAGGGTGGCGAGTTTTTCCTCGAGGACATCGGCAGCCGGAACGGGACGTACGTGAACCAACAGCGGATCAGCGGCCGCGTCAAGCTGCGTCACAACGACGCGATCCGATTTGGCGATGCCCAGGCCCGCTTCCTGGACCCGGCGACTGCGCCAACGCCCGAGCCGTCCTCAGCCGCCCCAGGGCGCCAGGCGCGGCCGGACTTGATCACCGGCCAGGTCGATATTCGCGACGAGACCGAGGCGACCATCACCGGCGAAGTGCTGGGGCGCGGGCGGTTCGGGGGCCTGGACGTGAATCCCCAGGCCAAACTGAAGGCGGTCCTGGAAATCAGCAACAGTCTGGCCGGGACGATCGACCTGGGGGCCCTGCTGCCGAAGATCCTCGACAGCCTTTTCGGCATCTTCAAGTATGCGGATCGCGGCTGCATCCTGCTGAAGGATGAACGCACCGGGGAGATGGTGCCCCGGGCCATGCGGCACCGCCGCAAGGACGAGGATGCGACGGTGCGGCTGAGTCGAACGATCCTCAACAAAGTGCTGAAGGAAAAGGCCGGCGTCCTCTCGGCGGACGCCAGCGCGGACGAAGCGTTCAGTGGCAGCCAGTCGATCGCCGACTTGAAGATCCGCTCGATGATGTGCGTGCCCTTGTTGGGCCTGGACGGAGAGCCGCTGGGCGTGGTGAGCATCGACTCGCAGAACCCCCTGGGCCAATTCACCCGCGACGACCTGGAAATCCTGATGGCGGTGGCCGGCCAGGCGGCGCTGGCCTACGAGAACTCGCGTCTGGCCCAGTCCTACGCCGAAAAGATGAAGCAGGACGCCGAGCTGGAGATCGCCCGCAACGTGCAGCGCAACCTCTTGCCGACCGAGCTTCCCAAGGTCGATGGGTATCAGTTCTATGCCTCGTATGACGCGGCCAAGGCCGTCGGCGGCGACATGTACGACTGTTTCGTGCTGCCCGAGGGCAGGATCTGTTTGGCGTTCGGCGACGTGGCCGGCAAGGGCGTCCCGGGCGCGCTGATCATGTCCCGCATGTCGAGCTGCGTGCAGAGCACCATCCGCCACGTGCACGACGTCGTGGAGGCCATCCAGGCGATCAACAACCACATGTCCGACGGCAAGATCGAGGGAAAGTTCGTCACCTTCATCCTCGCCATCGTCGACACGCGAAACCACACGGTCACTTTGGCGAACGCGGGCCACGCCTCGCCGATCATCCGCCGGGCCAATGGCACGGTGGAACAGTTCAATCAGGAGATCGCCGGGCCGGCCATCGGCATGATGGAGGACTATCCTTACGAGTCCGAGACCCGAACTCTTGAACCCGGCGACATGGTCGTGATCACCACCGACGGCGTGGAGGAAGCTTTGAACGTCAACGGCGATCTGTACACGGTCGAGCGCGTATTGGAAATCGTCAAGAACGGTCCGCCGGAGGCGGAAAAATTGGGGAAGCTTCTCTTGGAAGATGTCCGTCGGCACGCGGCGGGCCGCTCCCAGAGCGACGACATCACGATCATGACGTTTGGCCGCAATCCCTGACCCGTCTTTTACAGTTGATTTTTGAACGCGTAAAGGGGTCAGGAGCATATAGTGGGGGCTTTGGGTGGAAAGGGAAGGTTCAAGGATGGCCTACGCGCTTGGGGCGAAGGCGAGGTCGAAGGGGGAGATCCGTTGCAGGGTGCTCTGTGAGCGCCGTTTGGGCTCAATGATCGTGCAGGGTGCTCGTAGGCGCCGTGCCAGAACAGATTGACCGAAACTCTGGTTTTTGGCATACTTACGCCTTGTCCGTGACCCTCGATGGTTGTTGTACATGGATGTACGGCAATGGCACCTGTTGTCGCGAACAAGTTTCGCAAGTTGGCGTCGATGATGAACGAGAAACTGAGACGCCGTTGGGCGGCCTGTGAGGCTATGGCCATCGGCCGTGGGGGGATCTCGATGGTGGCCTGTGCGACAGGGATGTCCCGAGCCACGATTCGCAAGGGAATCAGGGAAATTGCCCAGGAGTATCCCGACCTGGCATCGCGGATTGCCGGCGAGCGGATTCGGCTGCCTGGGGGCGGCCGCCGGGCGTTGACGGCCCAGGACGCCACGCTGGAGTCGGACCTGAAGCGGCTGATCGAACCGGCGACCCGCGGGGAGCCGACATCGGCCTTGCTCTGGACCTCGAAGAGCACGCGGAAGCTGGCGGCGGAACTGCAAAGGGAGGGCCATCAGGTCAGCTACCGCACGGTGGCCCGCATGCTGCAGCGGCTGGGATATAGCTTGCAGGCCAACCGCAAGACGCGGGAAGGGAAGCAGCATCCCGACCGCGACGCGCAGTTCGAGTACATCAATCGGAAGGTTCGCAGTTTTCAGCGGCGTGGGCAACCGGTGATCTCGGTGGATGCGAAAAAGCGGGAATTGGTGGGGGATTTCAAGAATGGGGGCCGGGAGTGGCAACCCCAGGGCCAGCCAGAGCAGGTGCGGACGCACGACTTCAAGGACCCGCAATTGGGTGTCGGCATCCCGTATGGGGTGTACGACCTGACGCGGAACAATGGCTGGGTGAGCGTGGGGATCGACCACAACACGGCGGAGTTTGCCGCGGAGACGATTCGCCGCTGGTGGCGGCGTATGGGCTCGAAGAGCTACCCTCAGGCGAGGGAGCTGTTGATCACGGCCGACGGTGGGGGGAGCAACGGCAGTCGCGCGCGCCTCTGGAAGGTCTGTTTGCAGGAGCTGGCCAACGAGATTGGACTGAGGATCACCGTCTGCCATTTCCCACCTGGGACGAGCAAGTGGAACAAGATCGAGCATCGGATGTTCTGTCATATCACGGAGAACTGGCGTGGGAGGCCCCTGGTGAGCCAAGCGGTGATTGTCAACCTGATTGCGAATACGACCACCGAGGCTGGCTTGCGGATCAAGGCGCAGCTGGACACCAAGAGGTATAAGACCGGCATTAAGGTGCTGGACGATGAGCTGGCGGCGGTTTGCATTACGAGGCACAGCTTTCATGGCGAGTGGAATTATACTATCACGCCATACCACCCGTCTTAGTCATCTCATGTCAAATGGATAACTTATTTTGGCACGGCTCCGTAGAGCACCGTACCCGCCGCACGGACGTCGCCGATGCGGGCTCGTTCGTTTATCCGCTTCAATCACGAGAGGGGCAAGGGGGACAGTCCCATTTTCGCGGACTTCGCCGCGAAAATTGGGACAGTCCCCGGCGTGGCGAAAATTGGGAGGGGCAAGGGGGACAGTCCCCCGGGGGCGAAAATCGAGACAGTCGCCGTGAGCGGCGACTCATGGGGACGGCGCGACCTTGTTGGGTTCGGCCACGGTCCACGCGACTTTGTTGCCCTGCACCGCGACGACGGCGAAATGGGCCGTGGTGAGGTGGGCGCCCGTTGGCAGGGGAACTTCCAACGCGCCCGTCTCCGGCCGGCCCATTATGTAGTCCGGTCCCAGCGGCGTTTCGACGACGAGCACGCCGGCCGGATCGAGGAGCTTCACGCTGCGGACCAGCGGCGAACCCGCCGGGTGGGCATCGAAGACCGAGATAAAGGTCTTCAAACCGTCCCCTTCGCAGCGGCGGACCACGTAGGGGATTGTCGCGCCGATGTCGGAATTCTTCCAGTCGCGCTGGCCCCAGCCGTCGGCCACCAGAACGCGCTCGCCCGGTTGGCCGATGTTCCAAGCAGTACAGGTCATGTTCGGGCCGCATTTCCATGCGGCGCGCCAGACGCCGGCCCCGTCGGCGGCGCGCACGTTGCCGAAATCGTAGAGCTTCTCGGCCGGGGCCGGCTGGAGTTTCAGGTCCACCACGTCGCAGGTCTTCGCGGCGGCGTGGTAAACGTAGTCCTGCCGTTTGCCGCCCTCCACGCGGAAGAAGTCCACCACGTAGTTGCGGCCGCCGCCGTGGTCGATGACGGCCGACGTGCGGCGGTAGACTTTCGCCTGCGCGTAGGCCCGCGACTGGGCCTCCATCGCCTTCACGTGTTCCGAGGTTCGGAAAAACAGCACCTCGCCGCCGCGGTCCTTGGCGAGTTGGTCCTTCTCGTCGATCACCACGGTGTTGTGGGCCACCGTGCGCATGGTCATGTGCTTGAGCGGATGGTCCCACAGGTATCCCAGGTCGGAGAGCGCCTCGTAGCCGTTCTTCCAGTAATAGAGATTCAGGCTATCGAAGTGATGATGGTTGCCCCAGTGGCTGGCGCTGAGGGTCAGCAGGCTTTCGCGGCCGTCCTTGCCGGTGCGCATGTGGCCGATCCGCAGGTCCGGCGGACACCAGTCGGGCAGGGTCAGGACGGGCGTGGGCTTTTCCTCCAGGCCCGGTTCGCGGATGTAAAGCGCAATGCCCGATCCCGGCATCTCTTTGAGCAACTCCCGCCGCGCAACATCTCCGGCGGGCGGCCCGCGCTTTGACCGGCGGACGCCGGCTGTTTCCTTCAAGAGCGCGAGGTATTCGGGTCGCTCGGGGTAGTTGCTCGCCATCACCTCGATAAAGTTCGAGCCCAGGCGCGCTCCGGGCGACGAATCGGCATAGGGCGGGTAATCGAGGTCCCCCTGCAATCCGCGGAAGAAGCCCTCCCACACCCGCTCGTAGGCCGTCCCGTGGTAGAGATCCAAAGCGTCGATCCGCTTGCCGTCCGCGTCGCGGAAGCCGGGCGGGTCGCCGTAACCGCGAAACGCCTGGGCCAGGTCCCAGATGCCGCCAAGCGTCATCGTGCCGTAGGCGGGCGACTCGGACGTCGTGCCGTCGGGCAGGAACCAGCCGTCCACGGTCCGATAGAATCCCTCCAGGCCGAACCGCACGAGGCCCGGGTGACCCACGCACATCCCCACCAACGCAGCGGCGGTGCGGTTGCTGACCGACTTGTTGTTGATCTGTTTGTCGCAGACCAGGAGGATCGTGCTTTCCAAGAGCAAGTCCCGCTCGATCCGCTGCCGCTGCGCGTCGCTATAGATCGGCGTGCCGTCGGCCTCGCGGGCCTCGCACGTCAGATCGTAGGCCTCGACCACCTGCCGCACGAATCCCGATTCCATGCCCACGCCCCCCGCCCGGCCCGCGCTCCAGTAGCCGGTGTGCAGCCGCCGATCCGGCTTGTTGGGCGGCGGGCACAGCTCGGGTTCGGGCAGGCGATTGATATTGAGCGACGCGGTCCGCGGGTCCATGTCGGCGTATTCGCCGTAACCCACGTGGACCAGCCACGCCGGGTAACACTCGGCGAACCGCAGCAGCACGTCGCGGCACGTCCGGGCGTATTCCGGCTTGCCGGTGAGCAGATGGGCCTCGGCTAGCGTTCGGCAATAGGCGGCGGTCCACTGTACTTTGCGGGCGCGAACGTTGGCCGTGAAGCTGGGCCGGCCCGTCTTGTAGCCGAAAATCACGAACGTCTCGCCGCCGCAGAAGCGGATCGTCTGCGGCTTGCGCCACCTGGTGTGCAGCACGACATCCTCGGGATACTTGTCGTTGGGGAAGACCATCCCGCAGACGTTGCACTTCAGGTGCTCCGGATCATCCACGCTCCACGTCCAAAGCCCGTGCGGATGGACTGGCTTGCCCTGGGCGCGGCACGACGGGCAGGGCGTCCAGAGCGAATCGCCGGGCGTGGTTTCGGGAATCATCGCCGCGAGGAACTCGGGCGTGATCCGCGCGAGGTAGCGTTTGGCGTTCTTCTCCACGCCCGCGGCATAGTTCTTCGCCCATGCGTACCGTTGGATATTCTGCTTGGCCCTCGCGATGTCGGCCGGTTTGATCGTGACGCCCGGGTGCTTGACCGCTGTCCGATGTTTCTCCCACGGCGACCAATCGAGAAGTGGATCGGACGAGCCGCCGGGCAACGCGGTTTCCGCGGCTGGGGCCCCAGGGGCCATGACGAAGCACGCCGCCACAAAGATCCAGAGTGGTTTTCGCATGGCTATGTTCACCTCCGCGAATGAGAAACACGAAGCCAAGGGACAACCGCGCTGCGGACTCGGCCCCAGTCTGAGCCAGCTCCGCAGCCCCGTCAACCGCCGGCAACGATTCATCGAAACTGGTCTGGCTCGCCTTGCTGGGAGGAATCCGCGAAACCGGAAGGAGGGGATCCCGCCCACACGCTGAACTCTTGGTAACCGTTCACGGGGACGGTCCCGATTTTCGCGGCGAAGTCCGCGAAAATGGGACTGGCCCGATGGCCAATGAGGAGAGAGCCCATTTTTCGGCGGGAAACGGCCCGGAAAACGAGCCAGTCTCCGGTCGGTGAACGGTTACAACGATTGTTTGGTCTGGCGGGACCGCGGCCCCTCGTTCTGGGCCGCCTGGGCGAGCAAGGCGTCGATCGTTGCGAGGTCCTCGGGCGAGAGTTCCCAGTCGGCGGCCGGGGCCGTCTCTTCGATCTGGGAAGGCTTTCTGGCGCCGACAATCGCGGCGGTCACTTCCGGACGGCGGAGCACCCAGGCGATCGCCGCCTGCGATGCGGTCCTGCCGCGGCTTTCGGCCAGTCGGCGCAGGCTGGCGGCCAGCTCGATGTTGGCCGCCAGGCGCGGAGGGCGGAACTGAGGATCGTTGCGGCGATGGTCGTCGGCCGGCAGTTGCGCGACCCATTCCGGCGTGACCTTCCCGGTGAGAAGCCCTTTTTGCATCGGGCTGTAGGCGACCACGCCGATCTGGTGCTCGCGGCAATAGGGAAGCAAGTCGGCCTCGACGCCCCGGGCCAACATGCTGTAGGGCGGCTGGACCGAGGCGACGGGATGGATGGGCCGGATCCGTTCGAGCTGGGCGAGGCTGAAATTGCTTACCCCCGCATAACGCACCTTGCCTTCGCGGACGAGTTCGGCCACCGCCGCCCAACCCTCCTCGATGTCTTCGTCCGGCTGCGGCCAATGGATCTGGTACAGGTCGATCACCTCGATTCCCAAGCGGCGGAGGCTCGCTTCGGCCTCGGCGCGAATGCTGGGCCGCTTCAAGCAAGAGTAGATCTTGCGATTGCTCCCCCAGCACCGCCCGCATTTGGTGGCCACCAAGGGCCTTGCCTTCATGCCTCTGAGCGCCCTGCCGACGATCTCCTCGCTGTGGCCGAGGCCGTAGACCGGAGCGGTGTCGATCCAATTGATTCCCAGTTCGAGGGCACGGTGGACGGTCTTGACCGACAGCGCATCGTCCTGAGGGCCCCAACTGAAGGTCCAGTCGCCTCCGCCCAGGGCCCACGTGCCCAGCCCGATTCGTGAAAGCACCAGTTCCGTATTGCCCAACCGCCGGGTTTGCATGGATGGCGTCTCCTTACCCACGTCCCTTTCCACGTGCTTCTCGACAGTATGAACCATGTCCCGGGATGTGCAACCCTGCTCTTCGGTTTCCGTGGGCCTCGGGCGACGAGCGGGTTTGCGGGGATCCTGCCGTGTTTGCGGGCGGAGTCCTTTGGGATACAATGATCGATCAAGCCATTTCGAGCAGGGGATCCGGGGAGGAGGGAACCCAATGAAAGCGCCAACGATCGCCGTGATTGCCTTGGCCAGCGTGGCCGCCGCGGCCCGGGCCGCCGAATTCCATGTCGCCATCACCGGCAACGACGCGAATCCGGGGACGCAGGCCGCGCCGTTGCGCACGATCCAGCGGGCGGCCGAACGGGCCCAGCCCGGCGACGTGATCACCGTCCATGAAGGCGTGTACCGCGAGCGCGTCAATCCGCCGCGAGGGGGCGAGTCGGACGCCAGGCGGATCGTCTACCAGGCGGCGCCGGGCGAGAAGGTCGAAATCAAAGGGTCGGAGGTCGTCAAAGGCTGGCAGAAGGTCGAAGGCGACGTTTGGAAGGCAGCGCTTCCCAACGCTTTTTTTGGAGGCTTCAATCCGTATCGCGACCTGATTCGGGGCGATTGGTTCAATCCCAAGGGGCGGCAGCATCACACCGGCGCGGTCTATGTCCGCGGCCAATGGCTGGCCGAGGCCGCCGCCCTGGACGACGTGCTCAAGCCGCCCGGCCCGACGCCGCTTTGGTTCGCTCGGGTGGACGAGCAAAACACGACGATCTGGGCCCAATTTCCGGGGCTCGATCCGAACGCCGAAGCGGTGGAAATCAACGTGCGCCAGACGGTTTTCTACCCTGACAAGCCGGGCAGAAACTTCATCACCGTTCGCGGTTTCATCATGCGCCACGCCGCCACCCCCTGGGCGCCGCCCACCGCCGAGCAAATTGGCCTGATCGGCACCCATTGGAGCAAAGGCTGGATCATCGAAAACAACGTGGTGAGCCACTCGATGTGTTCGGGAATCGCGCTGGGCAAGTACGGCGACCAGTGGGACAACACGTCGGCCAACACGGCCGAGGGATACGTCAAGACGATCGAAAGGGCCCTTAAGAACGGCTGGAACCGGGAGACGATCGGCCATCACGTCGTGCGCAACAACCGCGTCTCGCACTGCGAACAAGCGGGCATCGTGGGGAGCCTGGGGCCGATCTTCTGCGTGGTGACGGGCAACACGATCCACGACATCCACGTGCGCCAGGCGTTCACCGGCGCGGAGATGGCAGGCATCAAGTTCCACGCGGCGATCGACACGGAAATCAGCCGCAACCACATCTACCGTACCTGCCGCGGCCTGTGGCTTGACTGGATGGCCCAAGGCACGCGAGTTTCGGCCAACCTCTTCCATGAGAATCAGGCCGAGGACCTCTTCGTCGAAGTCAATCACGGCCCGTTCTTGGTGGACCACAACGTGTTTCTTTCTCCGACGACGCTCTTGGACATGTCCGAGGGCGGCGCGTATGCCCACAATCTGATCGCCGGGCGCATCGTGCCGCGGCCCGAACTGCGGCGCGCCACGCCGTTCCATCCGGCCCACTCGACCGAGGTGGCGGGGCTCCGCAACATCGTCGGTGGCGACAACCGTTTCCACAACAACGTCTTCGTCGGAGGAACAGGCCTGGCACCTTACGACAAGGCCAGCTTGCCCATGCGCCTGGAGGGCAACGTCTTCTTCAAGGGCGCAAAGCCCTGCGCGCGGGAAGAGAACGCCGTGGTCCGCGCGGACGTCGATCCCGGTCTCAAGTTCGACGCCCAGGCCGACTCCGTCCGCCTCGAAATGACGTTGGGGCCCGGCTGGATGGGCGCGGCGCCGCGCCAGCTCGTCACCACGGAGCGGCTGGGCAAGACGGCGATCGCGAAGCTGGCCTACGAGCTTCCCGGCGGCGGGCCGATCCGCCTCGACAGGGACTTTTTTGACGCCCCGCGAAACGAATCCAATCCCACGCCCGGCCCCTTCGAGAACCTGGGAACCGGCCGAATCACCTTGAAACTGCGATAGGGCGATGAGCCGAAGTTGAGTCGACGCGCCCCCGGCCCCTTGGCGAACTCCCCCGCCATGGAAACTTGGGCGGTGAGGGGCCTGTTTTGGTCGGGCTTGTTCTGTTGTTTCCTCGTTTGCGAGCGATCGGATGCCTCCCCAGTTCATCTTCGAGATGCGGAACGTCAGCAAGACCTACGGCGATAAGGTCGTGCTGCGCAACATCAGTCTGTCCTTTTACTACGGCGCGAAGATCGGCGTGGTGGGGGAAAACGGAGCGGGGAAATCGACGCTCCTGCGGATCATGGCCGGCCTGGACCGGGACATCGACGGCACGGCCACGCTGGCCAAGGGAATGCGCGTGCGCTACGTGGCCCAGGAGCCGGAGCTGGACCTCGAGAAGACGGTGCGCGAGAACCTCCGCACGGCGGTCCAGCCGATCCAGGACCTGGTGGACCGTTTCAACGAGGTCTCCGCCCGCATGGCCGATCCCGGCCCGACCGACGACCTCGACAAGCTCATGGACGAGATGGCTCAGCTCCAGGAAAAGATCGACGCGACGAACGGCTGGGAGATCGACCGGCTGATGGACATCGCCTCGGACGCCCTGGTGCTCCCGCCCGACGAAGCCGTCGTGGGCCGGCTCTCCGGCGGCGAGCGCCGCCGGGTGGCCCTCTGCATGGCCCTGCTGGAGAGGCCCGATCTCTTGTTGCTCGACGAGCCGACCAACCACCTCGACGCTGAAACGATCCAATGGCTGGAGCAGGCCCTGCGCGAGTACCCCGGCACGGTGATCATCGTTACCCACGACCGCTACTTCCTGGACAACATCACCCGGTGGATTCTGGAGCTGGACAATGGCCGCGGACTGCCGTTCGAGGGCAACTATTCCTCGTGGCTGGAACAGAAGGCGGAGCTGTTGCGCGTGATCGAGAAGAGGGAGACCCAGCGTCAGAAGACCTTGCAACGCGAGTTGGAATGGATCCGCAATTCGCATCAGGGGCGGTTGCAGAAGAACCAGGCCCGCATCAAGGCCTACGAACAACTGGCGGCTCAAGAGATCGACTCCAAGAGCGAGGCGATCATCCAGATCGCGCCGGGGCCGCGGCTGGGCGACAAGGTCCTCCACGTGAACCAGGTGTCGAAGAGCTACGTCATCGGCGGCCAGCCCACGACAATCCTCGACGGCTGCACGTTCAACGTGCCGCGGGGCGCCATCGTGGGAGTGATCGGCCCGAACGGAACCGGCAAGACCACGCTGCTGCGCATGATCATCGGCCAGGAAGCCCCGGATTCGGGCACGATCGAGCTGGGGCCCAGCGTCGTCCTCTCCTATGTGGACCAGCACCGCGACGCCTTGGACGACGAGAAGACGATCTTCGAGGAAATCACCGACGGCCAAGACACGCTCCAGCTCGGCAGCGTGACGGTCAACTCGCGGCTCTACGTTTCGCGGTTCAATTTCCGCGGGCCGCAACAGCAGAAAAAGGTCGGGGAATGCTCCGGCGGCGAGCGGAACCGCATCCACCTGGCCAAGATGCTCCGCCGCGGCGGCAACCTGCTGCTGTTGGATGAGCCGACGAACGATCTGGACGTGGCCACGCTGCGGGTCTTGGAGCAGGCGCTGATCGACTTTCCCGGCTGCGCCCTGGTCATCAGCCACGACCGGTTCTTCCTGGACCGGATCGCGACGCACCTTTTGGTCATGGAGGGCAACGGCAAGACGCGGTGGTTCGAGGGCAATTTCGCGGCCTACGAGGCGTCGGTCCTGGCCGAGGACCCGGACCGGCTGGCCCACCGCCGCGGCCGTTACAAGCGACTTGCTTTGCGCTAGCGCCTCGAGTCATGCGGCGATTCGTCGCCGTTTCTCTCCGAGCAAGCAAGGCAAGACCTCTCGTTCACTTGCCCCCGCCGCGGCAAAGTGGGTTGCCGCCATGGTCGCCACTGGCGGCGGAGAAAGAAGGACGATGAAGCCTCATCCCCTGGGGCGCGATCCGCCGAGGGGCTTTCGAACGCCTTGCGTGGAAAACGGCGCGGTCAATTCTTTTCGTGGTCGCTGAAGTCCAGGATTCCGCTGTAATCGAGGACTTTGGCGGCGGGTCTGCCGAGCGGGTTCTTGCAGAATCGCTTCCGGCACTGCGGGCAAAGATCGAATCGCAGCTCCTGATAGACCTCCTCGCTGATCTCGGCGTTCGGGTTGTCCTCGAGGTGCTCCAGCATGTCCTGGATCTCTTCAAGATAGTCCCGATCCTCTTCTTCTTCCTCGCCCACCACGGGATCAAAGGCAGCGGAGATTTCGATCCTCACGACGTAACGCAGATCGTGCGTGGGATCCAACGCTCGTTTGCACAGATCGCAAGTGTAATGAATCATGGACCCGCTCCCGAGTAACGTCGGCTGGATACAACAACGACCAGGAAGAGATCAGCCGATTTCCTCCATCCTAATGACAAACGCCGAAGCGTGACAAGCCGGACTTGAAGGATTTCTTGCTAGCCGGCCGACCTGGCGGCGGCGCATTTTTCGACAGGCTTAAACGGCGTATTTCCGGCAAATTGCGAAATTCGGCGCGAGTCGATCGCGCTCGGCGAATCCAGCGCCGGGCCACCGCGCCCTCGGCCCAGCCAGGCCGGGCGACGGCCCGTGGCCCAAGATTCGCTGCCCGGGACTCTGGCGTAACGCGGGCGGATGGGGTACAATGATCGGCGAATCCCAAGCCATCCTCACTCGTTGGCTTTCCCGGGTGGACACGCCGATGGCCGGAATCATGGGGCAAATGCGCCGGCGCATCGCAGCCATTGCGGCCAACTACCGCAGTTCGCGGATCGTTGACCGGACGAGGGAGTCGTGGGAGGCTGCCTCATGCCCAGTGCTGGCAAATCCGACGCCTTGTCCTCCAGCGTTCTGGTGCTCAATCGTTCCTACGCCGCGGTTCACGTGATCGGCCCCCGCCGGGCGTTCAGCCTCCTGTATTGCGATTTGGCCGAGGTCATCGCCGCCGAAGACGGCCGGTTCGCCAACTACGATTTCCAGGCGTGGCGCGAGTATTGCGAGCTTCGGGCGGAGGACAAGCAGCCGGACGAGGACTGGATCCGGGCCGTCAACTTCGAGATCCAGGTGCCACGAGTCATCCGTCTGTTGAGGTATGACCGCATTCCCAGTCGTGCCCTACGGCTCAATCGACACTCGGTCTTCGCCCGCGACGAACATCGCTGCCAGTATTGCGGCAAGCGATTTCCTACGAGCCAACTGAGCCTCGATCACGTTATCCCAAAAAGCAGGGGAGGCGAAACCACCTGGGAGAATGTGGTCTGCTGCTGCCTGGGATGCAACATCAAGAAGGGCGGCCGCACCCCGCATGAGGCCCACATGAAACTCGTGGCCAAGCCCGTCCGCCCCAAGCGGAGCCCCTTGATCACGGTGAAACTCCGCAATCCGAAATATGAGTGTTGGCGGACCTGGGTCGACGCGGTGCCTTTCGAGGCGGGAGTGTTCTAACGGGCTCGCCGAATCACTCCTGATTGGCCAGCGGCGTCTTTTTTTCCGTGATGACCGGGCACTTGGGGGCCATTTCGGCGTTGAGCTGGATGTAGCTCTGCCACTCTTCGGGCACGTTGGCGTCGAGAAAGATCGCTTCGACGGGGCATTCGGGCACGCACGCCTCGCAGTCAATGCACTCGTCGGGATGAATATAGAGCATCCGCTCCCCCTCGTAGAAGCACTCGACCGGGCAAACCACCACGCAGTCGGTGTACTTGCAGTTTTCGCACGGTTGGCAAACGACGTGGGTCATAAACGGATGTCTCCTTGAGCTGACTCGCCTGAGAGCGGAGATGCTTCCAATCTCTTATGGCCAAAGCACTTGAATCCCACCGGCCCTGGCGATGCACCAAATCTTATGGGGCTGTGGCGATCGTGTCAATCGGGGCGGACAAGGCGTAGGTCATCGCGCGATCGGCGTCATCGTTCACGACACCACCGGGAAGGCCACGTTCGGTCGTGGCCGAAATCCACACCCACCTGACCGAGTTCAACACCATCATGGACGCGACGGAGCGCGTCCCTCCCGTCGCCTGCCCCGGTTGGAACGCAAGCGGCAAATCCCCTTCTCAGCAACTTCGCTGCGCAACTTGGGAGAGACTCCATAAGCGGTTCCACGAGTTCCAGGGCGCGGCCAGCGCCGCTTCGGCGTCCGGGCGACGAGGCCGAACCGCCACGGTCCCGGCACGAGGCTGGCTGCGTGGAGCCAGAAAGCGGGACGCGAAACTTGCCCGGTTGCCCCTGGACATTTTATACTCTCGCCGTTCCAACCTCATGGCGTTCGCGCGTGGGCGCAGGCCGGGCGGCCTGCGGCCTGCGCGGGCCGGTTGCGGAGGGAGAAGGTTTCATGGTACTGGCGCCGATCGACTGGACCATCATTCTTGTGTACCTTGTCGGGTGCGTGGCGGCTGGCGTTTGGATGCGGCGCTACGTGCGGAACGTGGAGGACTTTGCTGTCGCCGGCCGGGAAATGGACCTGAACCTTGGCGTGGCCTCGTTGGCCGCGACCGAGGTGGGCATCGTCACCGTGATGTACACGGCCGAGAACGGGTTCAAGAACGGCCTGGCCGGCGCCACCCCCGGCCTGTTGGCCTGCATCATGATGCTGCTGGTCGGCGTGACCGGATTCGTCATCGTTCCCATGCGCAACGCGGGCGTGATGACGATTCCCGAGCTTTTCGAGAAACGATTCGGCAAGCAGGTGCGGTGGCTGGCCGGCGTCGTGGTCATCCTCGGCGGCGTGCTCAACATGGGCATCTTCCTCCGGCTCGGAGGCGACTTTTTGATGTACGTCAGCGGCCTGGATCCCAAGCACACCATCGAGGTGCCCGGCGCGGGTTTCCAATTGAGCATGCTCGAGGCGATGATGACCGGGCTTTTGGCCGTGGTGCTGCTGTATACGGCGTTGGGCGGGATGCTGTCCGTCTTGATCACCGACTATCTCCAATTCCTGGTCATGGGGGCGGGCATCGTGGTCACCTCGGTGTTGGTGATCTGGAATGTCGGTTGGTCGAATCTGATCCACGGCTTGTGGGAAGCCCACGCCACCGGCGCGCGCCTGATCGACACCAGCATCCCCGGCCAGCCCGCGGAGATCGCCATGGCCCATCCCTTCAATCCGATTCGGACCTTCGGTTGGGGTTGGGTCACGTGGCAGGCCATGCTCAGCATGGCCATCGTGACCACCTGGCAGACGACCATCGCCCGCGTGCTCGCGGCCCGAGACGCCTCGACGGCCAAGGCCATCTATCGCCGCACGAGCTTCTATTACGTGGGGCGCTTTGGCTTGCCGGGTTTGTGGGGCATCGGGGCGTTCCTTTATTTCTGGAGCAAGGGCGGCTTGCCGGAGGGCGTGGGCAGCCTGACCGCCATGCCCGCCTATTTGCACACGATCTTGGGGCCCGGCCTGCTCGGCATCGTGATCGCCGCCATGCTCGCCGCGGAGATGTCGACCGACAGCGGCTACCTGCTCACCTGGGCCACGGTGATCTACAACGACATCATCAGCCCGTGCCTCCGCAAGCCGATGGCGCCCTGGGCGAAGTTGCTGACGGTCCGGTTGCTCGTCCTGGCGATCGGCGCGTTTCTGGTGTTTTACGGCCTGTGGTATCAACTGCCGGGCGCCGCCTGGGATTATCTGGCCGTGACGGGCAATATCTACATGGCCAGTCTGTTCACCCTGCTGGTGGCCGCCCTCTATTGGCCCCGCGCCAACAGTTGGGGCGCCATCGCCGCGATCATTCTCGGGGCCATCGGTCCGATCACGTTCCTTGTCGTCAATGCCGTCGTGGAGAAGAAAGACCAGATTTCGCCGGAGACGGCCGGCTGGTCGGCCTTTGGAATGGCGTTTGCCGGAATGATCTTTGGCTCGCTGATCGGCCAGGCCATGGCCAAGGGCAAACCGGCTTCCTCCCCCGCAACGACCAACAAACCATGAAAACAAGACAGATGGGCGCCTCGCCATGCCTCGATCGCCAGAGGGAGAGGGTCGCCTCCCTTGCGACGCATTTGCCCGCGGATTCGGGCGATGCCGAGGAGGAGTGCCCTGTTTGGGAAAGCGCCGTTAACCTGTATGGCAACCGTTCACAGGCCGTCCTGGCGACGGGAGCAGTGGCACCTTCGCGGGCTTCGCCGCGAGAATCGGGACGGTGTCCGTATATGGTCGAGCCGAATGGTTCCAGCGTCTAGGGAGTCCGCGCGATGATCGATCAATGCTTCATCTGGTTCTGGACCGCCATGGTCTTCGGCTCGGTGGCCTGGTACGGCTACCTGCTGTTCCATGTGGGAATCAAGGGCGGCTGGGACATCGTCCGCATGATCCGCGTCCTTTCGGCCCGGCCGGATCAGCCTGAAGCGCCGGCCCCGAACCGCCGCTGACCGGAAATCGTCGTTGGCGCCAGGCGAGGCCAAAGCGCGGGCAGGGGGATGGTTCTTCGCGGCGGGCTTGCCGAAACGTAACCGTTCACAGGCCGGGGACTGGCGCGTTTTTCGGGCCGTTTCGCGCCGAAAAATGCGTCTGCCCCCTGACCGGCCAAGGGGGACAGTCCCATTTTCGCGGACTTTGCCGCGAAAATCGGGACAGTCCCCGTGAACGGTTACGCCGAAACCGGCTCTCCCCCGGCCGCGGTCAGCGCCGAGAAGGCCTTTCGAGCGTGTTTTGGTCGCGGCGTCGCCGGTCCCGCCGGTTCATCGGGCATCGCGCATCTGCCACGGCGGCGTGAAGCCTTCGGCCTCTTCGCCGTAGACCTGGGAGACTTGAAGGCCGCTCGCCTGCGCGGTGTAGAACAGTCGGCCGTTGGACACCACCGCGCCGATGCACTCTCGACTGTCGAGGGCGGGGCCGGTGGCCGCCAGGCGATTGCCGTCCGACAGGTCGATCAAGTCCATGTTGCACCCCAGCACGTAGGGCTCGGACAGCGTGAATCGGGTGCAGGCGTATCCATAATTGAAGCGGGAGACAATCTTGCCGGTCTGGCGGTCCAAGACGTAGCCATCCCGACCCGAGGCGTTCGTGAAAAGGTATTTCTCGCCAACCGACACGACGTTCACGGCGGAGGCCAACGGCTCGGACTGCCAAATCAAACGACCGTCGCGCGCATCGAGGCAGCGGACGTAGCGGTCGTTGGTTCGCGCGTGGGGCCTATTGTAGCCGCCCACGTAAAGGCGGCCGTCGCGGCCCGAAATCGTGCAGCCGGCGGTCACCGAGCACGCGGTGGTGGACCACAGGGTCTTGCCGGTAAGCGGATCGAGCGCCACGGTCACGCCGGTGGGCGCCTCGCCGCCGCCTCGTGGAGGACGGGGGGCGTAGCCGAAGAAGGTCGAGTAGTACAGCGTTCCGTCCAGCAAGCACAGGCCGCAGTCATTTCCGCCGCTGCCGAGGTCCGAAAAATCGCGGCTCCAGGCTTCCTGCCCCGTCGCCGCGTCCCACGCGCGGACCAGCGGCTTGTTGTCGCGAGGGTAATAGGGATTGTCGTGGGTGTAGATCCAGCTCATGATTTCCGCGCCGTCGGGCGACGGCTCGGGCTGGCCGCTCATCACGAAGGCCTTCTCCGTTCCCTGCGGCGCGTAGCGGCCCGACCCGAACGCGTAGATCGCCAGGTTCTTGTAGACCACCGGCGGGGCCTGCCGGCTCCAACTCGGCGAACCGCTGAAGGGGACCTCCCAGAGCAACTCGCCGGTGGCCGCGCTCAGGCAGCGCAAGCGGGACTGCCTCAGCCCCGCCTGGGGAAGCAGCAGTCGCTCGTTGATATACAACGGCGCGGTGAACGACAGGTAGACTTCGGGGAAATAGCGCCGCCACAAGAGCCGCCCGGTCTCCTGCTCGACTGCGAAAATCTGGCCCTCGGCGGTATGCGTGTACATCCGGCCGCCGCCGCAGGTCGGCACGTGCTTGAAGGTCCCCTCGTAGCGGCGAACCCATTTCATCCGCAACGGAGCCCGAAGCCCCTGGTTGTTCGAATTCGTGTTCGCCAGATCGCCGTAGTTCGTGGCCCAGTCGTAGCGGGCGTCGGCCAGCTTGCTCGACAGCGGCGCGCGGATCTTCCACAGTTCGAGATCCTTGGCGGGCAGGGGGGCCGCGCCGCCAGGGCCGAGCACATAGAGATAGCCGTCCTCGCAGGGCACGTAGATTCGGCCGTCGCACACGGCCACGGGAGCGGAGATCGGCTTGCCAAACGCCGTCTTGAACGACCAGGCCGCTCCGCCCGACAGCGGCGCCACATACACGCTCCCGTCCAGGCCGCCAAGCACGGCGTGATCGCGCAACAGGATCGGGGAGGCGATCGAGGGATAGCCGCCCAACCGCACAGGCTCCTTGTTGCCAGGCAAGTGCTTGCAAAGCCCGAAGCCCGCCTCCGGACGGCAGCGGAAGACCTCCGCTGCGCGAAGGCTCACGGACGCGAAGCTCAGCAGCCCCGGCAGGTTGATGGCGGTTTGGGTGCCGGGGACGTGGTCGGCCTCCGCCTTGTCGCCGCGCAGGCGGAAAATCTCCACGCGGCCCGTGTTGTCGCGGCGATGCCACTGATTGTACACGGCTCCATCCTCGCCGATGCTCAGGCCGAACGAGGCGGGAAACTCGCTGCCCGCGTTGTTGGGCACGATTCCCAGGCCGCGAAGTTCGGCCCGATCGCCCGCATCCCTCAGGAAAACGGTGCGCCCCCCGGCCGGAACGACCACCGTCTTCTCGAACACGGCCAGATCGGTCGCGGTGCAGAACGCGTCGCGCCATGTGACGCGTCCCTTCTTGAAGGCCAGCCAATCGGCCGGATTCCACCGATCGCCGGGAAACTTGAGGATTTCCTTGACAAAGTCCCAGGTCCAGCAGGCGGCGCCATCGTGTTGGACCGCGTGGACCTGCGAGCCGAGCGTCACGAAATAGACGCGGTCTCCCGCGACCACCGGCGCGCTGAAGATCGGCTCCCCGCAGAAAACCTCGCGGACCACGCGGCCCGTGGCTCGATCCAGCACATAATACCACCCGGCCATCGTCCCGAAATGCAGGTAAGGCCCGGCCACGGCTGGCGACGAGACGTTGTTGCAGTTGGCCTTCCCGCCGCGGCTCTGAAATCGCCAGACCACGCCCAGGCTGGCCGCGTCGATGCACAAGACCACGCCGGAGGCGTCGACGACGAAGACTCGCCCGTCGGCCGCCACCGGCGAGGTGAGGATGGCGTCGGTGGCGGGTACGGCGCCGATCAGGCCCAGCGGCACGGACACCGAACGATCCGGGGCGTTGCCCGAATGCCGGCTGTCGTACTTGAATTGTTCCCACGCCTCGGTCCCGGCGGCGGGACTTCCCCACGCCATCGTCAAGGAGAGCGCAACCAAGCAACAGATGGGCGACGGCTTCGACATGGCCTGGCCTCGGTGCAAGCGGTGGACACGGACGACCGTCATCGTCCCCCGCGTTGCCTCGCTTGTCAAGCAAGGCAACGACGGCGGATCGCGTTGCCGCCGTTGCGGCGGCGGACCATGGTTTGCCTTCGCCGCCCGGCGTTCCTAGATCGAATCGACCAACCGCCGCGCGGTTTCAAAGAACAGGGCTTCAACCTGTGCGCGAGAGAGCCCGAGGCGGCGGACGGCGCGGCCCATGGCGCGGAGCTGTTCGTACCGAGTGAAGGTCATGCGGGGGTCGCAGTGCGCGAGGTTGAGCGAATGGTTCTTCTCGGAGAGGAAGGCCCAGGCGCGGCCAAAGGCGATGTACTTGCCGCGGAGCACGCCGACGGGCAGGTCGTCGCTGCCGTACATCACCCGATCCGGACCCACGGACTGCACGAGGGCCTCGATCGCGTCCGACTCGCAGACGCTGGACGTGTCGTACCAGACGTTGGGCCAGCGGCGCAATCGGCTTCCCGCCTGTTCGATCGCCCAGGCCGCGTAGCTCCGGGCGCAGTGGGCGAGGATCCATTTGACATGGGCATAGCGCTCGGTCAGCCGATCCAAATCGTCGAGGTTCTGCGGGTCGGCGATCCCTTGCCGACGGGAGAGGTGGAGCATGACGATCAGGCCGCGGCGGTCGGCCACGGCGATCTGGGGCTCAGGCAGGAAATCGGTGATGCGGCAATCCACCGCGTCGCCCGTGCGGCTATAAAACCGGTACGGCTTCAGGCCCGCCATGCCGAGCTCGTCGATCTGCCGCTCGAGGGCCTCGGCGGTCATCGAGGGTTCGACCAACAGCAGGGCGCGCGAGGGGCGTCTGCCCGCGACTTGGGCGGCCGCGAACCGGTTCGACGCGCGAAAATCGCACGACGGCGCGAAGGGGAAACCGAAGCAGAGCCGGTCGACGGCGCGGCCGGGCAACAGCGCCGCGTCGCAGGCGTCGAGCAACTCCCAATCGGACACCGGCCACGACCGCCCCATCGTCTCGGCCAAAGGCCCTCGGTCCTTGTCCGGATCGGTGTTGAACTCCCAGCGATAGACGTGGGCGTGCACGTCGAACACCCGGGAGGGCACGAGCCATTCCAGCTCCTCGCCCCAGATGCGGCGGTCGAGGTCGCTCGGCGTCACTTCCCGTCGCTCAGCCGCTTGACGCAAATGTTCTTCCATCGGACCGAGTACGGCCCGCGCTTGCCGACGCCATGGACTTGCAGGCCGATGAAGCCCTCGGGATTATCCGCATACCGTTTCTCGTCGTACATCAGGTCGGCGATCTTGTGGCCGTTGATCCACGTCTCGATGTGCCGCCCGACCGCGCGCACGCGGTAGTGGTTCCACTGACCATTTCGGAAGTGGTCGTGCTGGCTCGTCGCCTTGTCTTTGGAGAGCGGCTCCGGCGACTGCCAACCGCCGGCGGCCTCGCCATAGATGAAGCCCGACTGGCCGGGCCCGGCCTCGATTTCGACCTGCGGGCCGTAGACGCGGCCGCCGTACTTGTCGCCGCGAAGCTTCGAGCGAATCTGCACGCCGGAGTTCAGCTCGTCGTGGTCCAAACGCACGTCGAACGTCAGCTCGAAGTCGCGAAACGTGTCCTTGCTCACCAGAAAGGTGTTGGGGCTGTCCTCGGCCGTGACGCCGACGATCGCGCCGTTTTCGACCTTGTACGTGGCAAAGCCGCTCTTGACCGACCAGCCCTCCAGGGTCTTGCCGTCGAACAGGCTTTGCCAGCCCTCGGCCTTCTGCTCGGGAGTTAGCTCATTGTCCGCGGCGGGCGCGGAGCGGACGACGGTCGGCGCCAGTGCGGCGACAAGGACAAGGATCAGGAGACGCGCCATTCATGACGTCCTTTCGTGGCTGGGGAAACGCTTCGGGATGAACACCACAGTCGCTTGGAATCCGCGTAACCGTTCACGGGGACTGTCCCGATTTTCGCGGCGAAGTCCGCGAAAATGGGACTGTCGCCCTTGGCCGGTCAGGGGGCAGACGCATTTTTCGGCGCGAAACGGCCCGAAAAACGCGCCAGTCCCCGGCCTGTGAACGGTTACGTATCCGCCCTGCCGCCTCAAGCGGCAGGGAGCGGCTTCCACGACGCTTTTGCTCCATTCGACGTTGAATCTCCTTCACCTGCCGGATGCGCCGGCAGGCGCCGGCTCCAAACACACGAGGCTGCCATCTTCCTGGGCGACGAGCAATCGTCCTGCCGCGGCGATCATGCCGTCGAACACCGGCGGGGAGTCCAGGCCCCGCTCGGCGAGTTGCTTGCCGGTCTTGGCCGAAACGGCCACCAGCCGCGCCCCGCGCCGGCCCTCGAAGGCGGCGTAGGGGTCGGCGGGGTCGAGGACGTCGGGCGGGCCCGCCGCGAACAGCGTCGCGCCCGCCTTGACCATCGCCCGCACCCGGATCGGCAAATACACGCTCCACAGCGGCGGTTCGGCCCGCGTGTAGCCGATCATCTTGTCCAGGCCGAAGGCCTCGCTGTCCAGCGTGCGCAGGCCCCTGGATGTTTGGTAATCGGATTGCGGCAGCCACGCCACGGGTTGGCGCGATCCCTTCTCGCCCACGATCTGCGGCTCGTTGTCGTTGCGGTCGGCGAACATCAGGTAACCTTCTTTGGCGGGGAAGAACATGGGGCTGTGGACATTGCGGCGGTAGAAAGGATGGACGGCGTAGGTGTTCTCGGCGTCGACCACGAGGATCTGGCCGCTCTTGGGCGCTTGATTGGCCAGTTGAAAGCCCGGCCACCGCCTGGCGTACATCCAGAACGTCCGGTTGTACCAGGAGCCGTCCAAAATCCCCGCGGTCGAGAAAACGTGCAGGCCCACGTCGCATTCCCCCTTGGAGGAGAGCAGCTCGGGCCACTCTTCCCGCAAGTCCGGGGTGAGGCGTTTTTGCCGCATGTAGATCGCGTCGCCCTCGCTCACCAGGACATCGGAATTCGCGCCGCGGATGAAAAACGACACGTCGCGAGGGACGGTCTTTCCGCCGTCGGGGAAGGGGCCGGAAAGCGTGGTCTTGTGCAGGATGCGTCCCGAGGCCGGATCGAGCGCCCAAAGGGCGATCCCACCGTCGAGGTAGGTCGAGCGGCCCGCGCTGGCGTAGGCGATCCCGTCGCGCACCAACACGCTCCCATGCGCCGGCCAGACCGACTCGATTTGATCGAAGCAGGCGATGCGGCGGTCGCACGGCGCGGCCAGGAAGCGCCAGATGAGCGAGCCGTCGTCCGACCGCAGGCAGTAGACCCAGCCGTCGGCGCTGCCGAAGAGCACCCGGGCGTCGTGCACGGTGGGCGGCGAATCGATGCGGCCGCCGGCCACGAAGGTCCAGAGCGTCCGGCCCGTCGCTAGCTCCAAAGCGTGCAGCGTGTGGGCGTCGCGCGCGGCGACATAGACCTTTCCTTGGGCCGCGACCGGGGCGGTCAACGGGCCTCCGATCTTCGCTTTCCAGCCTTGCGCAATGGGGACGCCGACGGCCGAGGGCGTCGACCCGTGGCGGGCAGGGTCGTGGCGGAAGGTCGGCCAATCGTCGGCGGGCGGCGAAGCGGAGGGCAAGGCGGGCCTCTGGCCCAGCGAGGCCTCGTAGGCCGGCCCGCGAACCAGCCGGGATGCGTCGGGCTCCGGTCGCGGGGGCGCGGCGGGCGCGGGCCCGACCGCCTTCAGTCCGAGGACCTTCGCGCCCGGCTGGCAGAAGCATTGGTCGGGCGGAACGTAGAGCATCCCGTTGGCCGGCATGAAGCCCAGTCGGCATGCGCCCCGCAAGAAGTTGTTCTGCGAGTGGCCGTCGCCCTGAAGGTCGACGAACTCGGCGCCTTCCATGCTGACCAGCACATAGCGCGACGTGGCCTTGTTGCGGTAACAGCGGTGGTGGTGTTCGGGACTCAGGACGTTGGCCGCGAAGACTCGCTTGCGCTCCTCGCCCGTCTTCAGATCGTATCCCACGGCCAAGGCATGGACGCCCTTGCCGATGGTGAAGGCGTCGGGAACATGATCCGGCGAGTCGGTCGCGGAGACCCCCGGCCAGATCACGCCGTCGATGACGAACAGGTCTTGGTCGCCCAGGCCCATGGTGGCCGGAATGTCCCTTTGCCAAAGCCGCTTGCCCGCCGCCCCGTCGCGGGCCTCCAGCAGTCTTGGGGCCCTGAGCAACACGATCCCATCGCGGGCGACGAGCGTGCGGAAATTCTCCCGGCATTCGACGCTCCACAGCTCCTTCCCCGTCGCCAGGTCCCGCGCGGCCAGCACCCGAGGCGTCTTGTAGAGGACTCGCCCTTGATCGATGGCCAGGCAGAGATCTTGGACCGGCGGGATGGGATGCCGCCAAAGCACGGCGCGGGTTTCGCCCCGGACGGCGATCAGGGCGCTCTCGCCCGCATCGGCCGATGGCTTGCTCTTCGCCTTGGCCTTGCCTTTGTCGCCCCGCTCCAACCCAACGGCCGCGGCGCCGGTATGCGAATAGACGACGGCGACGCCATCGGCCGCGACGATCTGCCTGGCCGGCGCGGTTTCCTCCAGGCTAGCGAGGACCTTGCCAGTGGCGGCGTCCAGGATCGACAGGCCGGCGCGGTAATCCAGCGTGGCGTAGAGCCGGTCGCCGTCAACCACCAGGCGGCGTTGGTTCTCGTTGGGCACCACGGTGCGTCCGCCGATGATCGTGGTCCAATCCGCGTTCTTGAAGCGGT